>TARA_R110000868_G_scaffold411608_1_pt1 | contig 24796 bp, 25 predicted proteins | sample TARA_R110000868 | Tara Oceans TARA_R110000868 (sample SAMEA4397489) | marine metagenome | biome: Polar Biome; feature: [SRF] surface water layer (ENVO:00010504); material: water (ENVO:00002006), including particulate matter (ENVO:01000060) such as... | depth 5 m | reverse complement strand
GTACGTGATAGGTGATGAAGGATTGTCGTATAAGCGGCGGTAGTTTACACCCAGATAGCGAAGCGAATCGACTATGTGCGTAGCCCAGTTGTCTAATGGCTTTGCTCTATAGCACGCGCGTTGCTCGTCATACTGTCTTTGATATTCTCTTAAGGCTCTAAGCCCTATAGCACAATTAAGTTTGTCTATGCGAAGCTTAGGGAGGATATACCGCATAGCCTCGATTCCATCCTCGAAGTTTACTTTTGGGGTGACTTGAAAGAACCATCCGTTTTGTCGTGCAATGTTTAAGCGCGATTCCGCTTGTTCCCAGCCCTGATGCGCTTGATTGACATCGTGCGGCATAAAGTGGTTCCCCCACTTGCACCCGAAAGATTTACGGATTTGCTCGGCTTTATCCAAGTACCATTTAAGCCCTTGACCAGAATCGTGAAGCAAATGAACAAGATTAATGTGTCGTCCTTCAATCTGAAAAAACCACCCTGCTGTAGCATCTGTTCCCCCCAAATCCCATACAGTGTGAAGAGGAAGCCCTTTGTTTGGCTTGATGATTGTAATCCTTCCTTCAATTTCCATATCTGACATTTCGCGGGTAAAGTACGCCCCTATATTACCAACTTCAAAATCACACATAAATTCTTGACGTATCATTTCATCGGACATGCCCATAGTTTTAGCTTCTGCAATTTGGGCATCGGTAATAATTGGTTCTCCATTGTGCTTGTGTGTTTGTTTAACGCTTAGATGTTCAATGTGATAACTAGGATTTTCTCGCACAATATCGTAAAGTTCCCAGAGGTGATTTTTACCACGTGGTGTACTTTGTATGATTTCTAATCCTTCATTTTGAATTAAGATAGGATTTAAATATTGTCTTGCAAGAGGGTGATGAAGCGCAAATTCTGAATAGATGATTGTAACCGGATTTGTGCCCATTAAAGAATCGATATTGTTAGAGCCAGCCAAAACAAGACGAGAGCCATTAATAAGTTTGATTTCCATTCTGGCTTCGTTTTTATGTTCGATTAAACACTTTGGAATATTTGATATAAACGGTTTACCGTCAAAGTCCATACCATTCCAAATTACAGCACGAGCTTGTGAGTACAAAGGAAAGAGGTAGACGTGTGTACCAACCCGCTGCAATGCTCTAAGAACCCAAGCTTGTAGGCATACAATGTCTTTTCCAGCACGCCGGTGAATAACAGCTAAAACATTTTTACCTTCTTTAACAGCCGTTAAAATGCGTTTTTGATGTGGGTAAGGATTTATTGTAGGTATTTTTAAATACATTTATTACTCGCAATTTAATTCACTAAGCCAAATTTGCACACAACCATTTAGAACTTGATTTCTACGAATAATACTAAGCCAGTCGATTTGATTATCATCAACATAGATTTCAGCATGTTGCAGTGAATCTAATAAGCATTTAATGATGTTATCTAAATCGCGTTTTCGTTTGTCTGGGGGATAAACATTAATTACTACATTAAGTCGTTTAGAAGCATCAAAGTGTCCTTTATGTTTGTGAAGCAAAAGGATTGCATCACGGCGGTATTTCTTTCCTTTAGTGCCAAGGATAACGCCTTTTGATGTATGTAAATAATAGTGGTTAATAGAAGGTGGGTAAGGTAATTCTAATTTGAGCATCATTCAGTATAATCAGTTAACATATACTCGTTTTTATTATTTTCATCATCTTCATCACCATCATCTTCATCGTCTTCATTGTCATCTTCATCGTCTTCAGGTTCATTGGTATTTTTTTTATCTTCTGAAAAATCAACATCAATACCTTGTTGCTTAAGTACAGTTTCTGCAATTTGTTCAATAGGACTATCAATAATATTAGAATAATATTTAAAGAATATGCCAACAGCAAAACAACCGGCTATTAATAACGCGGAAATTATGTATTTAATTTTCATAGATTCCCCATGGCGCAGCCCTCAACGAAACGAAGTGGAAAAACGGATTGGGCCGCATAGATTTAACGCTTTGTTTTTTCGCCGACTTTCATCATAGCAGCTTCCATACCAGGCTGGCTTTTAGCATCATAATTAGGCGCATACATAACTTGATTTTTTATCATAGTTGAGTGTGAACACTTATAAGATGGATTGCCTTGTGGGTCTGGATTACGGTTTAACATATTTTCCTCCTTTGCCCGGCATTTTTTTACTTGGCATTGGCATTTTCTTTTTGTCTTTCATTTTTCTCCCCTTTTTTTTGATTTTCCTGCCTCTGAAAGAGCTATAGCCACGGCTTGTTTTTGAGACTTGCCGTGACTAATCTCTGTTTTTATATTAGAGGAAATCGTTTTGTTAGATTTACCTTTTTTCAATGGCATTTTATTTCCTAGATTTAACAATCAACAGCAGGTTCAACTGTATCATTATTTGCCACGTATTCAGCAGCAGCTTTTTCACCAGCTTCTAACAAATCGCGCCAATGTTTTGATTCAGCAAGATGACCATTTAAGGCGTTGATTTGATCCATATGTTGTTTAAGCGTTGTTTCTAAAAGTTCAATTCGTTCTTTCAAAGATTGTAAATTCATTTTATTCCTTTAGATCATGTAAATTAAATCATTTGCGCTGCTGTTTTTAATATAACATAAATTAATAAAAATTATGTAGGACAATCCCATTTTTTTAAAGCCAAAGCTTTGCGTGTAGGTTTGCCTTTTTCGTCTTTCATCGGGCCTTTAACACCAGCCATGCGAGCACAAAAACTAGACCGTCTAGCAGCCTTTGTAGGGCTTTTAGCGGCGGCCTTAGCACTCACTGGCGCTTGGAGATTCCCACCTGTGGCAGCGTTGTATTTCGCTCTTCCAGCAGCTGTTAAGCCGCCAGTTGGGCTCTTGTCTTTCTTGGTCATTACCACCGACGGTTTCTTTTTCATTATGCACCTAATTAGTTATGTAATTATTTAAGGCACAGAAGTAGGATAAATAATCATAAAATTAATAAAGGCGCCTGATATTTGCGCATTTGTTAATGCAGCCCCACCCGGGGCTGTACTTGTAAATTGACAATTAGTTGTATTAGGCAAAGCATTAATTCTTCCTACGTTCCCATTATTTGAATAACTTACAAGCCCTTGTGCAACAGCATTATCATTTGGAACAGTAAATGGCAAACCACCAATTTTATTTTGAGTACCACTTGCGTTCACACTTACAGTCACACTTGCATAAGCAAAAACCATTCTTCCTATTTTTGTATAATAAGCTGTGCCAGGGTACAAAATTCCCGCGCCCGTTTGATCGGCAGGCACCCATGTTCCGGTTGTCTGGTCAGGTGAAGGAGTGGCCCATGTTGCGTCACCTCTCCAAAATGTGGTTGCGGAGGCACTTGTTCCTGAGTTCAAATTTGCCACTGGTAAGTTGCCAGTCACGCCGGTGGTTAAAGGCAACCCTGTGCAGTTTGTTAATGTACCGCTTCCTGGCGTGCCTAGGACAGGCGTAACCAAAGTAGGTGTATTAGATAAAACAGTACTTCCCGTGCCCGTGCTTGTTACGACACCTGTACCACCCTGAGCTACTGGCAATGGAATTGGTAATTGTGATGTAAATCCTTGAGACATGTTATTCTCCTGACCAAACAATTGGCGGCAAAGAGGCTATAAAAACATTAATATCAGGTAAGTCGCCTGTACCGGATTCAAAAGGTTCAATAGCTGCGAATGTTAGTTCCCAAACTTGGTCGCGCCACGGAATAAATATTGCAGCATCTTGGGCCCATAATGGAACAGAGCTTTGAAAATATGATGCGCATTCTGAAATAGAGCTATATCCTCGACCTTCTACAGTAATTGATATAAATCCATTTACTGAAATTGTAAAATTATCAAGCAATTGTTGATTTGTAGGTTGTGGCACAATAGGTGGAATAAATTGATCATTTTCATATAACCAACCTGGTTGACAATCATCAGGGCAAGGAACCCATATTAAGTCATCAAAAGGTGGATATTCCGTATCACTTATATTTACTACTAAATTTCCATTTATTAAAGCTTGCATAATTCACCTTTAATTATAATATTCGTAGACAATAATTATTCCTGCGGCTCCTGCGCCTCCTGCAGACCCAGCTGTGCCAGCAATGCCTGCTGTTCCCGCAGTTCCTACAGTATAGCTATAAGTTGCTGCAGGTGTATTAATAATTGCTTGTATATAACCTGCCGCTCCACCACCAGCCCCAGTAAATGAATTACCTACACCCCCCCCAGAATAGCTAGCGCCCCCGCCACCTGAACCAGTGTTTGTAACAGCTGTTTTTCCAATTGATGTTCCAGCGGCCATAGTTACAGCAGTTCCTGCGCCTGAAAAAGGTGTATTTCCTCCTCCACCAGATACATTATAAACTATGAGAGGACCTGTTCCCATTCCACCATTGCCACTTTGTCCTGAAATATTTAAGCCAGTAGCGCCGGCGCCTATTGTAGCAGTTCCGCCAGCACCTCCTACAGAAGGATTAAGGCCAGTTCCTCCAGCACCGCCAGTGCAGGTTAGCAATGATGATCCAAAAGTTGTAGAACCTCCAGTTCCACCCGTTCCTCCATTAAACGCACTTGAAGAACCGCCACCACCTCCACCACCACCAACCATTTGTATAGCAATGTATTTCACGCCAGCTGGGGTAGTATACGTTCCAGAACCTGAAGTAAATTTTTGAATTGTAGGCAGTGTTGCAGAGGAAGCAGTCCAGCCAGGAACTCCAGAACTATTGGTAGTCAATGTAGCAGAATTGACAGTTGCAAGACCTGCAATTGTATTCGTTGAACTAGAATATAAAAGTTGATTAATTGTCGTAGAAACTAATCCTGTACCGCCGTTAGTGACAGCTAAAGGCAACGTTATATTTTGCGCGTTTATAAATCCTTGTGACATAATTATTCCTTAAGTATTTTCTGCGCCAAATATGTTAAATGAACAACCAGCCAGCGTATTATAAACTCGCACCACATCACCGGCACCAAGAGTTATTCCAATTGTGGTGGCAAACGTATCGTAGCCTGGGATTGAAATATCAGCATACAAATATTGTTTTACAGCATCTGCTGCGTTAGCGACTGCTACACTAACTTTAAAAGTATTAGCTGTTGCACTTTGGTTTGCAACAGTAATTGTAGACACTGTTGCAGTTGTTAAAGCAGGAACCGTATAAGCTGCTGTAAGAGTAGCCGCAAGCGGACTTGATTGACCTAAAACCTTGTAAGTTATTGCCATATTAACCACCCATCAAAAGGAAAGAAAAAGCTGCATCAGCACCACCACTTGCATTTTGGAATGTGGGTAGTGCGCCAGCACCGTTACTTACTAAAACTTGTCCTACAGTGCCTACTGATGCAATACTTTGTAAAGGATTAGTTGAGGTTGTTCCCCCACATAATACTGCATAAGCCGTTACACTAGCTAAGCCTGTACCACCGCCAGCAACAGGTAGACCTGTACAGTTTGTTAATGTACCACTGGTTGGCGTTCCAAGAACTGGCGTAACAAAAGCTGGGCTTGTAGACCCTACAAAGCTACCAGTTCCGGTTTGACCTGCCAAACTTGTATCAACTGTATTTCTCGTTGCCATATTAATTCCTTAAAATACTGTTAGATTTCCTGACGCTGAATTCACAGCCCATTCACTTGTATTTGTTATACATACAAGCTCGACAGAATTATATCTTTGCGTCGATTCTATGTAACCCAAGACGCCTAATGTTGTAGTGGATGAATTAAAATGAATTAATTGACCAGCATTTTGTGCAACTTTCCAACCTCCAGTGCCTTTTCCCTGTATTTTTATAGTGTCGCCGATAATACTAGTAACCGGCAAGGTCAATACTACTTGTGCCGCATTAGATGCTACATAGCCATTGTTAACTGCCATGGCTTGCGCTAATCCTGTAACTTCTGTCCAAGAAAAACCGCCTCCGGCACCAGAAATTGTAATCGAACCAGGAGCATTTGTTATAGTTATACCGCCAGTAGCTACAAGCGTGCTTAATACAGGCGCTACACCTGTCGAACCAATTAATACTTGACCGTTAGTCATCGAACCTGTCCAAGCTGGGACACCAGTTCCATCAGTAACTAGAGTTGCACTATTTGCTGTAGCTAACCCTGCAACCGCATTAGCGCCATTACTATAAAGCAATGAACTTGCGGAATAAGTATCTGCAAATGTAGATGTGCTTGCTAACCAATTTGTACCATCTGCTCTTAATATTGTTCCAGCAGCTGTAGCAACACTTGGATAGGTAGCTGTAGTAAATGTATAAATCGCACCATTTGATTGCGCCAAGGTTCCATTTGCGCCCACAGTGCTTGCACCAGTGCCGCCTCTAGTAACTGCTAACTGGCCAGTCCATCCTAAGGTTAATGAAACCGCTTGAAGCAAAGACGTTGCAGGTGTGCCGCCTAAAGTTAAAGTTACATTAGTATCATCAACTCTAGTCATTGCAGAAGGTACAGGCAATTGAGATGTTGTAGCTAAAGTTCCAATTGTTGGGAATGTTACTGTTGTGATACCTGTCATTGTAAATGTTGAATCAAACGCGCCTGCGGTTGTTAAACTACCACCTAGTGTTATTGTGCTTGCACCGTTATTTATGCCGGTGCCGCCATAAGCGCTATCAATGACACTGCCGTTCCATGTGCCAGATACAATCGTTCCTACGCTTGTAATATTACCTTGTACAGCAGCTGGCAATGTAGAACTAATACTTGGAGCGCCTACGCCATCTGTAATTAACACGCCATTATTTGCCGCAGCAACGTTTAACATAGCTCGGCCAAAAGCAGTAATATCTGTCTCGGCCCAGGTATTTACACCTGTTGTATAAATTGTTTTATTTGCAGCAGTGCCTAAAGCTGAAATGCTTTGTAAATTTGCATTCCATGCTTGAACATCTATGCCAATTGCAAGGCCTAAATCAGTTCTCCAGGCTGCGGAGGTTGTATCTGTAAGCAGTCCTCTTGAATATGGCGTTAGCGTAGTTAATGCATAAGTATTTACACCAGTACCGTAGGCAATTCTATCTGCTTGCATACCAATGCTATCGAGAGAACTGATAGGTGCACTAATAGACTGTACACCAGTCGCTGTCGTATTTTTAACAATTCCTGTAGCTAGAGCACTCATATCTTGCGCATTAGGTAACAAGAGGTCAGCTGTTTGAATTAAATATTTAGCATCAGCGGGTGCAATTCCGCCAGGCGGAATGTCGTATCCAATAATTGCAGTATCGGTATTATTCTTAGCCCAAATTTGATTGGCAGCAAGAATTGGTAGAATCTTATCAACTACGCCATTAATTGTTGCTGATACGTTATAACCTGGGTTAATTACGGTATCATACATTTGATTTTGCTGGTCAATTAAAGTAAGCAATCCAAAATCTTGATTAAGCATGCTTGGCGTAAAATTTGTGTTTATATAAAGATTTTCTCTGTCAGAGGGTGTATTTCTTACAATAGTAATAATGTCACCAGCTGTTTGACCTGCGACAAATGTAACGCGCGTGGTAGCTAATGCACCAACAAAAGTTACTGTATAATCTGCGGTGTTAACAATTTGCGTAACATCATTTGCTGCAACGTTACTAGCTCTTACATAAACATTGATGTCGGTAGTAGCGTCAGCGGTAAATAAGGTGTTAAAAACAGTCTGTCCACCGGTTGCAGTAAACTGTTCGCGTGGTGTAACATCATTTATGATGACCTGCGTCATAACTTACTCCTTCTAATTATTTTTGCCATATGCTCCATGGCTCAGCGTCTGCACGGCGTTCTGGTAGACCAGATAATTTCACAAAGTCATTAACCGCATTTCTATTTAAGATGTGATTTAATAATGGTATCATATGTGCAATTTGTTTAGCATCACCTTGTGTTAAATCACCTTTTATACTATGTCCAGTTAATTGTGCCATATCCCAGCCCATACCAATAACAGGTCCCATCATAGCACCAACTCCTTTATAATTGGCACGTTTTTGAGCGGTATCTTGGAATAATGATTGACCAGTAGCTTTATTGATATTAGCTAATAAATCCCAAGTTGGCCCTAAAAATCCAGAATAATCTAGTGCTCGCATGGCACTGTCAAGCAGTGTTTTATCATCTTCGTATGCAGGTTTTCCATTGGACATATTAAGCAGTGGCTCAGCCATCATAGATAGCCCTACAATGGACGTTAGACCAATCATGTGTTGTGCATCCGGTCTTTGCATTAATGGAACTGCGTAACGATTAAAGGCGTTGTATGCCCATCCATGAAACATAAATACTAATGATAGCAAAGGACTTTGCGCCCAATAGGGTGAAGCATATTTACTGCTATTAATAATTGAGTCTTGTACGCCACGTCGAACAGAGTTTGCCATTCGTGTAACTGCTTCTGTATCTGCCCATTTCCAGTAAAGAGATTGATACCCATTTTTGCCTTGTTTCCACCCGCCTGATTCTTCAAAGTTTTTAATAAAACTTTCAGCGACTTCTTCAATTTGGATACCGATTTGCGCCATATTTTGTTTGTCTAACTGAGTAATTGTTCCAGCTTTAAATTTAAATGCTGCATCCATGATGCTGGCTTGAACTGTACTAGCAGCCAATCGTTCATTAATGTTTGCAATTGAGTTTATGCCAAAAAAATTACCTGCATAATGTGAGGCTATATTTGCCCCAGATACAGCATTATCTAAAAATGAAGATACGGGCGCTGTGTCCATTGCAGATGAATTAAACATGCGATTACCAAGTACACTGATTTCGGTATTAACCCCAAGTCCTGCATATCCCGCATTGTTTATCCATGCCTCTGAATTTTCTCCTTTGATATGACCGTTCATTGTTTTAAGCAAAGGAACCAATCCATTTCTGAAAAATGGCATCAGACCAGACTTCATTATAATGCCGCCCATGTCAGCTATTTGATATGCAAGTGTTCCACCGAGTTTTTCCGCTGATGTGATACTTTTAGCAATAGATACTGCGGCTCTTAATTTTGGATTTTCATGCGCGTTATAACTACCCATGTAAGTTTTGTAAGTATCGCTCATAAACTTTTTAGCATTACTAAACGCTTTGTCTGATTTTGCCTTTTCTTTGTCGCGTTCTTTTGAAACAGGTTTTTCAAGAATCTTAGCATTAATTGCATCGTGTTCTTGTTTGAGTGCGCGAAAGACGCCTTCAAAATCTTTGACATTAGCTAGCTCAGGGAACACAGCTTTAAAGCCATAGTTTCTTCCAACCGTTTGCATATAGGCAGTTACGGTCTTTGTAAGGTCATCATAAAACCCAGCTTCTGTATAGACATTAGATGGTATCATCTTAGTACGACTTTTAAAGTTATTTGGCATTCCTGATGTCTCAGGCATGCCCCCAATAACTTGCTGGATTAAATCTTGTGGGGAAGTATTGGTTTCGCTTTCATACCATGCGCGAACCTGCCGCCATCTAGCACGGTCATTTTCGTATGCTTTCCGTAATTTAATAGGCTCTTCTGGGTCGCGAAACTTAATTTTATAGCCATCGTTTTCATAAAAATGTTCTTTTACTTTTCCAGAAAAAACTTGATCTTCTAGATCTAATTTTATTTGTTCATATTCTGGTTTGCCTTTTGCGGCATTTAAATCCTTAAGCAACGCTCGCAATTCATCTCGATCGTCTTGAGTTAAAAAAACTCTGTCTTCTAATAAAATATGGTCATCTTCGTTATTTAATAAATTATTCTCAAGAATGACATTTTGTTTTTTAAGTTTTGATTGAGCATTTCTTAATTGAAAATTTAAATTTTCTAATTCAGGATGTTTTTTATCTAAAGATTTTTTGTCTTTAATTGATTTTTTGATTTCTGCAATTGAACTTTCTAGTTCCGTAATTGGGGCTGTAAGTTCTACAATGCGCTTATCTTGTGCAAGCAATGCATCATAAGTAATATTATTATACTCATCTTCACGTTGTCTAAGCCTATTCATTTTTTTGTTATGCGGCAAAAATTTCCATGCAGTTCGAGGGTCTCTAAACAATGGCCGGCCAGTTTGTTGCGCATTAATTTCGTTAACATGGTTAAACAAGTCATGAACTGCATCAGCCACTACATGCGCTTGAGGCCAATCTGATTTATATCCTTCAATCTCCATAATATTATGAACTTCGATATCAAATTTATCAGTAGTAATTTGGCGATTGTTAGTAATGATTTGTCGCATATTTTTTAATGCGCTTCCTGGATTTGAGCCACTAATACCATTTGCTTCATGGAATTGTTCTTTATACAATTGTCTAAAGTTTAAAGCTTGCGAACTAAATTGATCGGCAATTATTTGCGCGGAATCAGGAGCTGCAATTCCCTGCTCAACATCTTTTGTAATAAAAGGCGAACCTGCAATTCCATTATACCATTTCTTAACAGCCATATACGGGGATTTTGCAGCAGTAATTGCTGGAGATTCAAACGCCTTAATACCAAGTGGCGTCATAATTACTTTTTCGATTGCAGAACCAATCCCTGGTATTGCAAAAAGTCCGCTTTTAGACATGCTTTCATTAACCCATGCTTGCGCAAAATCTACTTCGGCGGCATTTGCTGATGAACCAGGAAGTGGAAAAGCTATTCGTTTTCCAGTTAGAACGCCATCTTTAGTAACTTCTTCACTAATACCAATGCCGCGTGCTATAACAAGACTAGCAGCTTTGCGAGTGTTCCATAAATTTAAGTTTTTACTTCCAGATGCAATGCCAGCGCCTAACCCAATTAAGCTTGTTCCAAATGCGGTGTCTACTAAAGTTGATGTTGCAACATCTTCAAGTGTTCCACCTATGCGATTTGCTTCCATCATTGTGTTTCTTGCAAAAGAATCAAGTGCAATAGCAGGAGCTGTTCTTGCCATATTCATTAAAACGTTTTGTGCAACACCTGCATATTTTAATGTGGTAATCGCAGGTAGTCCAAATAAGGTCATGGGGCTTATAATTGCACCTGCACCGCCTCCAGCTAACTTGGCAGTAAAAGAACCGCTTTCATAATATTCATCTTTTTCTATTTGCTCGCGTACTTTTTGTTGTCTTGCGGCTTGGTCTTTAGGCCCAAGCGCACTTGAAATGTGCGGCCAATACTTCATAGGAAATTCTTCTAAAGCATCGGGATTCATAGCATTCCAACCTTCTGGAATTTCTTCATGTAGCGGATTGGGGGCTATTGAATCATACAAAAACTTGCCTGTTTGCAATTCAAGATTGTAGTTATAAAATGTATTTGCAGCTGTTTCCCACCACCCAGGCTTACCTTTGTTTTCTTTAAGTAAACTAGCTCCAGGAATTACGTTTCCTGTAATCGTTTGGCCAATTGGCGCAGGTTTATTAAAAAAACTTGGAACACCTAAAGGAAATTGATTATTAATTTCAGAACTTAGTTGTTCTCCTGCAATTGTTACAGGAACAAATGGAACTGGTTTTTCTAGACGGGGATCGTAATTTATATCATCTTTGTCTACAACATCTGAGATAGTCTTGTCCATTATTGTGATAACCTCTCAATTAAATCTATGTTTTTAGTAAGTGATTTTTTTAGTGGTGACATATCTTTTTGTTGTTCTCTTAAACTTGCATATTGTTTTAAAAACTCTTCATGGGAATTTGCATTAGGATTTAATCCATTTACGACCATGTAATTGCTAGCTATCCAATCTGTTCGCGGATTATATGTAGGGTTCATGTTGGTGTTTGTAAATAACCCTTGAAATGGTTCTGTCATGCCCGTTTCTTTATTCACAAGGGCAATATCATAGCCGCCTGTTAATTGGCCTGTGTTACGGTCAATACCTTGCCATGGGTTTGTGATAATTTTTGTGGTGAATTTTTGGACTTCTCCGTCTTCAAAGTACTTTGGCCATTTATTATGTTTTCCAAGCCATCCCATTTTCTGATGCAAAGCCTCATCATATAAGTCGGCATCCTTTAGTGTTTTGAACGCACCCATATGTTCTTTTGTTTTTTTGAAGTGATTAATTGCCTCTTTTTGTGATAGGCGTTTTCCATCTATCACTGACGGAATTAAATAAGTTTTATCATCCATTCCCACTGTCATTGTGCTAACTGTGCTTTCAGTGCCGTCTGCATTGTTCAATTGCTTTCGATTAGCTAAATTAATGTTTTCTTTTTCAATTAATCCCGGTGGAGTCAATGTGGGCTTAATCTGCTTACCATTTCTGACGCGCTCAATCTCAACAGGCGCACCAGCTTCAAATTCATCAATAATTTCTTTATGGTAACCACCTTCTGGATCATTAATTCCAAGTTCACGAATAGACTTTTTAGCTTTTGCATATTCATCTAAACCCGGCCTTTCAACAACTCGATACCCCCAGTCATAATTACCAGCATCATGAGCAGCATTTGTTTCTTTAATAGCGTTTTTAACTTGATCGGCAATGTCTAATTGCATTAGAGGAACTGCGCCTTCATCAAGTCCAATCATTTTCTCAGGAGGTAAAAATCCAAAGGTAGGTTTTCCATTGACATTAGATATACCCCATGCTTGTTTATATGCTTTGTTTGTCATCTTTAACGCCACATCTGCATTACCACCAACCCACTGCATATTATCTTTAAACATACTTAGATATGAAGATGCTACACTAGTAGGATCATCTATCACATCTGTCATGTGTATACCTGCTTGATTAAATGCCCATGATTGAAGTTTTGTAGCGGTATTATAGTCCTTCAAGTAGTCGCTGGTTGCTTTATTAATTAACTGTGTTCTCTCATTAGTTTTATCAGAATTAATAAGTGTGGCCATATTAGCGGCGGTTGTTGCATCTAATCCTTGCTCAATAAAATGTTCGAATGAATGCAATGTTCCAATAGCATTTTTGTTAGTAGATGCAATACCTGCTTTAAAACCAGGTAAATCGGAAAGCCTGTTATAAGTTTGCAACGCATTCATCATTAAGTTTGGATTTCCAGAAGTCGCATAACTTGTGATTTTTTTGTTATAAGCTGGCACGGGAACAGTTGCATTTGCGGCCACTTGGTATTCGGCTTCATCTTTTGAAATGGGATGTCCTGATGCTTCAGATGTTTTTTGATACATACTTGACAACATTTCAGATGCATCATTAATTTGTTGAGGTGTACCATTTCGCGTGATATCGATATTTTTCCAGTTTGATGCAATGAAGTTCGTAGATAAACCATTTTTGTTTGTTTTGCGAAGTTGAGTTGCATATTGAATTTGAAGCTGATTAAAAAGCTTAGGAGATTCTTTTAGCTGCGACTGATAGCTTTCCATCTTTTCAGCATTCATCGTGCCTTGAGCAATGTCTACAGCGCCATTTGATGCAATTAAAGTTTGTTGTTGATTGCCAAGGCTAGTTACGCCATTTAAATAAGTTGCAGAATTTGCACGTACAGTTTCCCATTCATTCCAACTTACGCCTTCTGGCTTAGATTTTTCATTAGCAAGACTTGCATACCATTCATCAATTTTTCCAGCATTTCGTGCAGTAATTCCTTTTTGAATTTCTAATGATGAAAGGTAATTTAAATGCGCTGTTTTTCCGAGCACTGTAGCTTGACTTGGAGTATAAATACCACCATTTTTGCCGCGAGCAATCATTGCTAATGAGTCTTCAAATAGTTTAGCGGCAGAATCTAATTTGCCATCAAGTGCTGCTGTATGTACTTGTTCATTAAGATTTGAAAGGGCTAAACCTGAGGAAGCAACTGATTCAGCTTTATTTTGACTAATCATGCGCATATTGTATTGGCTAGTGCTAGTTTGCATTTGTCCAGTAAATTGATTTGCAAGAGAGGCTCGCACATCGTTAGGAGCAAGTTTTAGAATATCACCTAAGCCTTCGGTCATTGTTTTTTGATATTCACCAATGGAACCCGTTGTAATTTTATTAAGCTTCGACATGTTTTCATTAGCTTTATTAAATAAATCATTTGCCTGATTGGTTAATGTGGCTTGTGATTGATTTTGATAAGCGTCTGCATAAGCTTTGTCAGCATTTGTAAGCGGGGGCAATATGTCGCCACTTGGATTTAACCCTGCTTCAATACCACGTCTTTTATTAAGCTCCATAGAAGCAGTGTTAGAAAGAGAAGAACCTAGCTGTCCCAACATGGTCGGCGTGAGAGCGGCATTAGCATATGATTCGCCAAATGATGCAGGTGTTGTGATTAAATCTGATTTAACTTGTTGTTGCATTGGCTGTACAGTGCCTTCTTGTCTAGCCATGCTTACATCCCCCAGTTAAAAGCTTTTGCACCAGAATTAGCGCCCGCATTATTTGTACTTGCTTTTTTGTCTCTTTGAGTCAAAAGTGATGTAACAGGTATTGTATTAAAAGCATCTTTTAAAAGACTTTGACCTAACTGTGTTTCAGCTTGCGTTGTATGAAGACCTGAAAGAATATTTCCTGCTCTAAGTTCTGATTCTTTTGCTAACAAATTCATGCGCCGTGTTCTTTCATCATCAGCAAAATTTCGGCTAGTCTCATTGATACCAGCTACACTCGACGCACCACGATTTCCACGGGCAGCATTAACTGCAATTTGTGAGCTAATATTTTGTCGAACGTCCTTCATCTCAGCTAAAGAACCTTGTGCGCTTTGTAGTTTAATAGCTTCCATGTTTGTTAAAAACTGTGCGTTCTCAAGCCGTCTACCTAACGCAATTGATTCGTTCTGAGACTTAGCGCCAAAGAAACTTGTCACCAAGCCAGCGGCTTGCATGGACAATAAAAACGCTGTCATTGGATCCATATTCAACTCCTTTTTAAACATCAACTCTGTAAAATATACCTGTCAATTTAATATCAAACGGCTCGGTATGATTAATTGTAAAACTTGGATAATTAAAATCATCCCATCCGCCAAATACCGATATTTCAAATTTACCAGTTGCGGGCACAGGAGGAAATCCCGGGGGATTATCTATTAAATTTCTTATTGCTATTGGCTGTACATTATTACTTTGTGTAATAGTTCCACCAATTGTATCTGCAAATATAAACTGCGCAAATCTAATATGTTTTGGATCTACAAGATTAGAAGACCTTGCATTTTGACTGATAGGAATAGAAAGAGGCAGAGGAGTTATTTCAACATTAATCGGAAATCCATATTGTGCCGATGATACACTTACTGCTGAACCATGAGCATTAAAATCAACGCTCCCACCAATAATATTATCCTCAAATCCAAATCCATCTCCTTGCATTAAAATAGTTTGACCATTAAATCTAGTTTGACCTGCAATATTTGCAACAGGTGCGCCCGCATAAAATCCGGTGCAATCCATTTTAGCATCAAAGCTTAATTGCTCAAGATAAAGTTTAGTTGTAAGCGGGTAGGCTATGACAGTCGCAGTATTACCAAAGTTTGTTATAAGAATACGATTTGTATCTAAGTCTGCATCTACTTTAGATAGATAAATTCTAAATGTATTTGCAGTTACACCTATTGCCCAATAAAATTCTGTAGCTACAATTTGTGGCGTAGTTGTGGGTAAAGCTGTTCCTGCAAATGAACATGTTGTAGCAGTGGTTAATGAAAAGTTACTTGCTACAGCTGTTAGTGTATCTGGTGAATTAGCTGTTAAAGCAACGGGTGCGGCAGCTACTCCAATTTCACGTTCAATAATAAACCATGCTCTTCCATCGGAGTTTGATGTAACCCATCTAAAATACGCATTCCCATAGCTTTGTTCCATATAAGCCGGTGTAAATCCAGAAACATCTTCAGCAATTAACGTTTGATAAATAGCCATGCTTCCGTCAGCATTAATAATAAACATGTACCTAGAACCTGCACGTGTCTTATCTACGTATTCCGATTCATCTGTTGGTGTTCTAATTAATTGCTCATTAGCAATTGATATAATATTAGAGGTATAAGCATTATTAAACCCATCCCAGAGAAGGGAATGCGCGTCATTGCCAGATAAAACAATTATTTGATTATCAATGCCTCGTGGCTGAACGCTATCGGCCGGTGTTGAATCTTGTAGACTTAAAGAAAAGTTTTTAGGTGTGATTGCAGTTTCAACTGAGAGAGGCGTTGAATATACTCCCGAGTTAGTGTGTAGTGTTAAACTGCGATATGGAACAATAAATTGAATATAGTTAACCGTATCTGAGGTTGGAGTCCAGCTAATTGCATCATCGTCAAGTCCTTCGAGACCATCAAAATTATTAAATTCATTTACAACTGATGCCCAGACGCTATTTGTTAATAAATCAGTATTAGCAAAAAAAGCTCTATTTTGAAAAGACGAACACTTTCTAGGGTAACCACGTGCAGTGCTCCAAGCTGGCTCGGCAATTAATACATCTGTTCCTGGTATTGCTGCAAGCGAATTAAAAGGTGTTACAATATTTACCGTTGCTTGATTAGTTCCATTGGTTGCGATTATTCTACAAATCCCGCCATTGCCACTAAACAAGCCGCCAACATATGCCGCTACGAAGTTAAACGCACCTGCGGTTCTTGTTATAAGAATGCTATAACCAGTTACAGCAGCAGGTGTAAATGAAGATGTACTATAACCACCCGTAAAATCATGAACTGGAAGATTTGTAAATGGAACGTCCGCAAATGTCCAGGTGTTTAGAATATAAATATTATTTGCACCAACACCCGCAGAAGCTACACTAAAAAAGTTTGTATTAGCAGCCGCATCTTCTGCTGTCAAATAAATACGAATTGAATTAGCGCCTATGGCTCTTACAAAGTAAGTTCTATTTGCGTGAATTTGCGGGGTTGTAACTGGTAAAGTTCCAGTTGTTGTAAAACGAGTAGGCCAGAAACCATTAACAGCAAGCGCGTTTGTAACGGTTAATGTATTAATAGTAAAGCCTGTAATAAGATTAGCAGCATTGGACGTTCTTGTTAAATCTTTAGGCGCATAAATACCTGTAGTAACTCGAAACAAATTTTCGAGAATAGTGTGGTCAATTAACCTTACTTCATCTGCCATTATTCCGGTTGCTGCAACAGTTGCTATTAAATATCCTTCGAGATAAATAGCAATATTATCGTTATAAAAAAGTACTAGATAACAACATTCATTTAAATAAGGAAATGATTTAAAATAAATTTTACTGTAATCAGTAACTGCTGTTACTTCATTTAAGTACAATGTACCAAATCTTTTACCGGCAGCGCCTTGCGGATAGCAAATTACATTTTTAGCAGTTTTTAATGATTGATAATAAGCATTCAAAGTAATACGAGAATACATAAGAGGTGATAGTTCACCTTTACCAAAAAAATCTTGTGACCATAAAGTAGTTGTCATCTTAATCCTTTTAAGAACTGACCGTATTTCCTATTATAGTACCAAGTTGTCTATTGTTAAGAACAGGGAAAGTTACTTGTGTAAATTGCGGTCTGTTTTGAGCTTCAACAGCTGCACACATTGCAAATGCTGTTACTCGTTTAGATTCAATAACTGAAAAATATGTTGGTTGTTGTGCGTTAGATAAAGCTAAGTATGCAGCTATCTCAAAAGTAAAATAGTATATAAAGTGGGCTGGTAATTTAGAGATATCAGGAACAAATACATATTCCATGAACCATGTTCCCTGAAATTGCGCATAAATTTTGGAGTTTTCATAAATATCCCACACGTAAATGTTTGGATAGACTCGTATGGTTTTTAACCATCCAGCTGGAAGCAAATAGATTGCACTCCATGGCTGCGGTGGAACTTCAACTGATTCAGATAATTGTTGAATCTGTGTAGCAAATCGCCAGTTGTTTTGAGATAACACAGCAGGAAGTAACATATCAAATGCCTGTTCTGCTGCAACTACCATGTTGTCACCATTCGTGAGACTCACGATTGGAGCATGACCTAGCATTGAGATTGCATTAGATATTATGTTGACTTTTGAAGACATGCGTTTCTCCTTGTGCTATCATTCATATGCCTAGCCCGACGGGGCGAAAAGTTGACTCATCATCAGCCTGGCATATCCCTACACGATGAACCCTGATGAGGTAATCATGCTTATTTGTAATACACCTTTTTGTACCAATACACGCCACGAACGATTTGCTTGGTGCGGTCAACATCGATGGGAAAGAGAAAAATATAAGGTAAAACCTTACAAAGAATTCTTCCTTCCATGGAAACCAAAACCAAAAAAACCAGTTCCGTATTGCACTATTAAGAACAAACAGAATACGATTAAGTACTCGGCTGTTCGTAAAAATTCTCGTTTAAAAAAACGCTATGGAATAGATTCTGAAACATTCCAAGCATTACTTTTAAAACAAAACTCTTGTTGTGCTATCTGCAAGGTTCATGTTTCTGAGCATCAAACTCAGAAGGGAAAACACTTTGCAGTTGACCATTGTCATCTTACGAATAAGGTGCGCGGTCTTCTTTGTTACAAGTGCAATATGGGGTTAGGTTATTTTAACGATAACCCCATATTACTAGAGCAAGCAACAAACTACTTGTCTATTAAACGGTCGGAATGACCTTATACCATACATGTGCTACAAATGTACTATCACCAGTTGTAAATGCAGCTGTAACATTTGATAAATATAAGCCTTTGTTTACGCAAGTAGTGAATGTCTCAGCAACAACACCAGCATTAAAGTTAAAGCCAGTGCTTGCAGCAGCTTGAAACGTTGCAGCTGACAAAGTGGTTGATGCAATAACACCAGCACCATTCGCAGTACTATCATACTGTACATGAGCTACACCGCCAGCCGCGAAGTTTGCAGCTCCGTAAGTCATTAGCAATTGTACTTTATCAAGTACAAGTAAAGTATTTGCTCCGCCTGCTGCTACTAATAGCTTAGGAGTTGCATACATACCATTAAACTGAGCAGCAGTAATTGCAACACTTGTATACTGAATAGTGGTCAATGCTAATTTAGCACTAGTCACAGCGTTATTAACAATGTTAGCTGTATTAACAGCAGCGGACGCAGTAAATGACACTACTGTGATAGTTGCTGGAATTACTGACGTATCGACCGTAGCAACTTGTATAAACGTACTAGCATCAGATCCAATTATCATAATTACATCGTTTACACGCAACTGATAAGCAACTGTTGTAAAATAGTTGGCACCAGAAATTGTAGCAACCGAATCATCAGCAGATGCATAACTATAAAATGCAGGGCCATTTTCTAAAACAGGTGTAGCACTTGGATTTACTGTTGTTAAAACTTGTCCAGCATTAAATCCTGAGGTTTGAAGTACAAACCGTGATTGTTGAAAAGCCATGTTATATCCCCTTATTAAACTGATTCATCGCAAGCGATTGCAATAACGCCACGGTTATCAATAACCTTAGCACCGGCTGAAAATATTCCATTAACCAAGTACGAAGTACGTTCAGGCATATAGTTAATTTCAGTTCTAAAGTCATGACCAATCGCCATACCTGTTGACATTTTGTGCCAAGCAAGTGCTGTGCGAATGTTTCCTGTCTTAGCTAAGCCGCCCTCAGTCATTTGAGGAATTGTAACTACGTTAATGCCTAAATATTCAAGGAAATAACCACGGTCAAGAATTCTATTTTCAGTATAGAAAGTAGAAACAAATTGTTGATCCGCCATTAATGAACGAACGTTTGAAGCAGACAAAGCTAACCAGCGTTCGCCTTTTGGCACTGCGTGGTCTTCAAAGTATTCATATATTTGAGTGAACTTAGCATAGTTCATGTTTGTTCCACCATTTACAATAGTGTCACCTGGATCAGCGGTTATTGCATCAATGATAATTTGGTCAGAACGTCTTCCCATGCCTTGACCTACTAACATGGCATTTTCCATTTTAGCATCAAAGTTAACGGTAAGTTCTTGAACTGTATCTACAGCGGTAGGAGTAGTGTATTTTTGAATAAGACAAGACACTTTAGTGTAATCTGGATCTTGAATAGATACAGCTGCAAGATATGCAGTAGGTACTGATATTACTTGATCTACTTTACGAAATTCAACACTAGAACCGGTAATGTCACTTTTAGTACGTACGGCATCTCTTAATAGAAAACCAGTTGAACGATATTCAGCTTTAACTAACTCGTCAAAGTCTGTTTGTTGGACAGCTGTTAATGAAATAGACATGATAACCCCTTGTCAATAATTTAGAACGGATTGTCACAATGACATCCTCACTTTATTACTAGTTAGGGCTATTACGTTATGAAGGTGTCCGTTAGGGCTTCTATAATAGGTGTCCTGTTCGCGTTACTATAAGCATAGACACTTTTATTAATTAAGTAAATAGAAGCCTAGCGTTAGTTTATCGACCTCTGGACATTAAAACTTCTAATTTACGTTCCATTTCTTTTCTATAAAATGAATCGGTTTTATATTTCGAATAATTTGCATTCAGTTCTGAGCGATACTCTTCTAGAGTCATGCCAGCTTGTGTAACAGCTGCATTACCATTTGGAATAATAGTATTGCTTGACAGCATCTTATTTCGAATTTCTTCGAGGGCTTCTATAGCATCCGCTGTCCGCATGCCCGCGCTTAAAGATTGAAATGATTTTTCAGACAAATTGGACTTAGCCCAGTTGTTTAAAATCTGTAATCGTTCAGTAGCATTTTCGCCAAGTTTTGTTTTTTCTTCATTTATGTCTGTTTTAAATTCGTCAAGATATTTACCTACACTGCCCAAAAATTTATCCATGACATCTTGAGGCACATGTTTTGATTTTGCGTATTCGGCCATTTCTTGGAAAGGTTCATAGTCCGGTTCTAACCAAGATGAACCTTGACTAAAGTCATACTCATTTGGCGCACTTCCTAATCTTGACTCAAGTTCTCTTTGAGCTTTGGCAACGTCTGCAACTGTTTTGTATTTTTCGGGCAAGTAAGTTGGGCGCTCTCCAATTCCTGGGGTGTTTTCATCCCAGTACCAAGATGTTTCTTGCGGTTGTGCAGTTCCTTCTGTATTTGTTGCAGTTGTATTTGATACGGCGCTAGTTGCTTCATCTAATAGACTCATTTGTTAAGATTCTCCGCAGCGATTCGTTGCTCATGAGATTTTACACAATTTCTCAGCATTCTAAATCCCTCTTTAAAACCCTCATAATAAATAGCTGCATATTCTAAATTTGTACCGTTGGGATGAATAAATCCGGGCAATAAAAATCTATCAACAATTTCAGACATTAGTCGTTTGCCTTCTTCGGTATTAAATACAAAATAACAAAGCTTATCCATTTCCAGTGCTTCGGGTTTGTTTTTTAATTTCTCCATGCCTTCTTCATATCCAGCATAATAGTTTTCTGGCTTTAGATACGGATTTTCTTCTTTTGTCATTGTGGCATTTCTCCTTGAGATGGTTGAGCTTGTTGCTGGTCTTGTGCGGCTTGCATTTGTGAATCTTGTTGTTGTTGTGCATTTTGTGCAGCAGCTCTTACTTCTTCTGCTGAATTCAAATAACGCGCATCAACTTGCATTTGTTCGGCAATTAAGTAAGGGGCAAGACCTGGGTTGATATACATTAATGCGGGACCTGCGCCAAACACGCCTTGCATAAGCTGATAGTATTGTGTAAATCGTGCAATGTCTTGTTGTCCTTTTGCCAGTGATAATGGCGAGCGGTATCTAAAATTAACTTTAACGCCTTTTACTTTAGGCCATGGCAGTAAACCCATTTTATCGACGATGTATGCGCAACGTTTAATTACAGGCCATAAAAACTCTTGTTGTAATCTTGAAAATAATGGGCCAATTCTTTGCGCAAGATTTTGCTGAACAATCATTAATTCAGTTGCGGTTTGCGGTTGCACTGATTGATTTGGATTTACCTCATTAAACAACAAAGATTTAATTTGGTTTCGTAAATCCAATATTGTGAGCTGAGAAAATTGCGGATTACTAGAATCAGGTAGAGGAATAAGAGGAGGAGAACCACCCGAGCCAATAGGCGCAATAGGAATGACCGTAAACGGTTCAAGCTTAAACGTATGCGGGTTAAATACAGCATCAGAAAATCCCATATAAGGCTTAAAGGTATTTAAGTTTGCAGCAGCCAATTCAATTCGAGCTAATTCATTTAAACTAATAATAGATGGTAGTGCATCCATTACTGGCCCACGACCAAAGACTTCATTATTTACTTTTTGAAAACGCCAAACAATACCTGGGTTCGACTCAAATTCTTCATATAGTAATGGTGTTGTAGCTGTTCCAATCATGTACGTGTATGGCTTCTTGTTATGAGGCATATACATTACGCCTTCATACAATGTTTCAACTTTTGCGTCAGGATTTTCTACAAGTTGCATCATCATTTCAAGTGTAAGAATTGCGTTTGGCCAGCGTACTTGTATTTCGTTTATTTTAACTTGTTCCCAGTTTCTAAACCAAGAATCAACACGACCTGTCATTGATTCTTCAATTGCTAGCTTGTCCATTGGAACAGATGTAAATAACAAAGGTTGTTCTTGTGTAAACTGATTTATTACTATGCAACTTGTTCCAATAGCTAAATCAAAATAACACTCATTAATAACTACATCAAAATTTGACTCGTGGATATAACCAAAAAGTCTACGCATATAAGTATCAAGTTCTTCTTGGATAGCATTTTTATCTATATCTTCTTCGAGATCAAAAGTTTCATCAATATCAAGATATCCCCACTGTACTTGCGGGGGTGTCATTGCATCATGTACTTTTGATACAAATGTTTTTGTAGCTTCGACGGCAGTAGTATCATAAATGCGTGTGCCTTTAAACTCACCTTGTTGTTCTTTCGGTCTATAGAACCTATTCCGGTATGGAACAGCATAATAGTAACAAGCTTCTAAAAGAGACGCCCATAAGTCGGCAACATTTTGAGCAGATTGATATCGTTTACGAAATAATCGCCATGTTTCCATATATGCGGCTTCAAAAGTGCTATCTTGAATAGGTTCCATGTTTTTCCTTCGAGTTTAGCCTAATTTGTTTCCTAAGTCCCCTGAAGCTTCTTCAAGAAATCCTGGTGAACGATAAGCGCGTTTCATGCTTTTTATTTGTTTTTCAGCTATTTTTTTCTTACCTACTTCACGTTCGCTTTCTGTGCGCGTTGCTTCAGCAGTAATTGCTTCTTTTTGTTGTTTATAATAATCAATTTGTGCAGCAACAGCCTCATGCTCAGCTCGTCTTTCTCTTGCTGATTTATGAGGAACTATGTTACCAACAAAATCTGAAATTCCTTGTTCAACTTTTTTCCAAAAGCCCATTTTAATTCTCCTTAGATCCAAATGTGAACGTAAATTACTTTTTCTTCAAAATCCTTATCTTCCACAATAGCATTAACAATTTTCATTGAATAAGGAATATTAATCTGTTTTCTCAAATTTCTCAATTGAGCGAGAATTGTGCTCATTATTTAATGCCATCCTAGCTATATCATTTTGCATCGCGTCAATAGATTGTTGAAGCTGGAATGTTTCAAATGCTCCGCGACCTACGTTAATGGATTCCATGAGTTGTTTAATTTCGGAAGCAGTGAACTCTTCTCTGCCAGCTTGCTTAATAAGCTGCTGGTATTGTTCATAAGGGTTTGATTCTGCGTTGACGGCCATTCTAATACGGTTTTGCCTACCAACCCCGTATCGACAAGCCCCAGTGATTCGCCAGTATTCCATGTTGAAGTTCTCATCATCTTTGCCATCACGCCCCTCTTCTTCCCAATTACTTTTTGAATACATTTTACCAAGCTGATAACATTCATCAAAAATAGGATATAGCATTGTCCATTTATAAAACAGTGCATCGCTAATTCCTGCCTGTTTACAAAATGCTGTCATAGTGCCTTGTTCATTCATAACTTCAAGAATCATTGGGCAATGGATTGTTTCTTTATATGTGCGATTGCCTTTCTTGATTTGCAAATAAAGATTTTTTGCTTCAATCTGTGTCATAGTCTAATAAATCCCTGTCATATGATTAAAATATATCACAAATTAACTAACTAAGGATAAAAATATGTTTGACTGTTCCCAGTTTCGTTCATTAATTATTGAGCCAGTCTTGTCTAAAATGCAAGTATACTCTAAAGATGCCGAAGAAATATTAGTATTTACATGCGCTGCGGAGTCTTTAGGAGGTCATTATCTTGCGCAAGTTAAAGGGCCAGCTATTGGAATTTATCAAATGGAGCCGGCAACTTATACCGACATTTGGATTAACTTTATTCGCAATAGAAATCAAATGTCAACCCTCCTCGCAATGCACTTTCAGTGTACAAGAATCCCAGATGTAGAACGCATGATTTGGGATTTGCATTTTGCTACGATTATGGCTCGTATCCACTACCTTCGTGTCGCAGAAAAAATCCCAGTAGCAGGTGATTTGGATGCCATGTGGGATTATTATAAAAAGTATTATAATACAAGTGCTGGGAAAGCTAACAAAGAACACTCGATTAAAAAATATCAAGAGTTTATTAAGTCTTAAAACAATCACGATGACGGTGCGCATCTGAAACTACGACTTCGTGGAAACAGATGCCGCACATAAGGCCCGTTACAACAGTCATGCTTGCACTGCCAGAAGTATAAATGGGAATCCATTTATGATACGGTTCAAATCCTTCCGCAGCTTTAGGGCAACGTGAAGACTGGTCATTCCATTTCTTGTGCTCGCAATCCATATCTTCACGATGCAATGAAACGTCAATAATTTGTCCAGTGTTAGATACTATTTTTACCATGTTTTTAATTCCATAAAAAAAGTTTTAAAATAATTATAACACAACTACCGCCGCTTATACGACAATCCTTCATCACCTATCACGTAC
>TARA_R110000868_G_scaffold172577_1_pt1 | contig 24796 bp, 12 predicted proteins | sample TARA_R110000868 | Tara Oceans TARA_R110000868 (sample SAMEA4397489) | marine metagenome | biome: Polar Biome; feature: [SRF] surface water layer (ENVO:00010504); material: water (ENVO:00002006), including particulate matter (ENVO:01000060) such as... | depth 5 m | reverse complement strand
TCCATGGAGTTTGAATTTTATTGGCCCAGATTCCCTGCAAATTGGTAGGAAGCGTACCGGGTCTGGAAGAAGATATCAAAAGGTAGCGACCGTACTGAAACATTAGTTCCTCTAAGTGTGGATCGTTTTTGGTCTCCTTGTAATTTTCCAATCTGGAACCTGTGGGTATTGGAATTATAGGGTCTGGAGTAATATCAAAACTAACTCGATGAAAGTATTTTTGATATTCTTGAGTATGATCTAATAGTAGCTGATCAAAGGATTTAGCCAAGGCCTTACTTATATTGGCTTCCGTAATATTTATATAATCCCGACCCTTGTAATTTGGTGGATCCAAAACATAATCTGTTGAGGCTGATAAATATAGGGTAACTTCATCCGCATTTTCAACAACCAACTTATCACCTGCATATTCCAAAGCACCATTTTTATTGACACCTTTTAATCGGGTCATATATTGCAAGCCATCCTGTCCCTTGCCATTGGGCAATGCCCCTGACATGATCAACTGCTCATCTTCGGAATACGTTTTAAAATTCTCAGGCCTGTCCATAGTGGCCTTGAAGGAAATTTGACCTGGTTTATCCGCTGTAAATCGCACTATCATCACCTGATCGGGATAACTGGTAAAGATTTCCCTCTCGTAATTCACCCCATTTTGGGTATAGCTTATGCGTACTATCGCTTCATCAAGATCCAACTCCCTATGGTAGTTTTCATAAGGTGCCTTTTTACCATTATCTATCCAAAGGTCTCCCAAAGTTTGAAAGCATCCAAAGGGAACTTCGGCCCCATTCCCATGTCCAGAGCCTTCCCCCTTGCAGATTTGGGTGCTATTGGTAAGTTCGGTAGCCTCCTTATAATTTCCATTGAACAATAGCTCACGAATTTTTGCCTGAGCGGCAAATGCCTCCGGGTTATCATTATCATCCGGACTACCGGACCACATACTTTCCTCGTTTAATTGTATTCGCTCCAAATTAACATCCCCGAACACCATTGCTCCAAAGGATCCATTGCCCAAAGGGAGTGCCATTAACCATTCGGCATCGTCTTTCCAACCATTGGGATCGTCCTTGGCAGCTGCTGAGGCCGGTTGATCATACCATATTTTCAGGGGTTCTCGAGGGGAATCCTTTTTTGCATTGTTACAAGAGGTGATCAATACTAAAATGCTAAGTATTACTGTGACGTGTTTCATTACGGGGATTGTTATTGAATATTTTGGTTTAATATAATTGAATTTTTCGATTTTGTTCCTTGTCCTTTTCCAAACCTACGTTCTCTTTAAAAAAAGTATCTATTTTGTAATTAGTTGCAATTCATTTTTATCATCATACTTTATTTGTGACTTTTTCATATCATTGAGCTGGATTATTGTTGCCATTCCATCGGCATCAATCACATTAGACCGGAACCTCACATCCTTACAATGTTCCAAAAAAAACATAGGCTGATTGCTTACTTGAAAATTTTCCTTGTGCCCGATTTGCACCTTGTTGCGCTCAAAAGTAATATTCTCCGTGGCCCTGGCAAACAATAATGGCGGACCAAAAAGTGTAAACTTGTTATCTACAATATTGATATTGGAATGTACAAATTGATTCCTTACAAATTTGTGGGTCTCAGGCATAATGGCAATGGGATAGGTATTGGGAAAGGAATTATACCCACATTCAATAAATGTATTGTTCCTTATCGTGACATCCTTTACCGCTCCCGATTCATACCAGGAATTACAGTCGTTGGCAATAAGAATGGCATGCATGCCTGTACGGAAAAAAGTATTTCCCTCTATCAACACTTTCTTCCTGGTCGTTACCAAAAGTCCTCGTGTATTGGTATGTTCAAATCTATTGTTCCTCACTATTAATTCAGGGGTTTTAGTGAGGTTTTCCACGCAATGCTTCTCCTTTAATTCCTTTGGCACCGGGCGGTCCAAATGTAGTTCCAGCTCCCTGTCCGACAGTTTTGTCACCTTTTTAACCACCGCATTTTCATATACCAAAAGGTTCTCATTGTCCACATACCCTATGGAATCCCCTTCTTCAAAGGCCATCAAGTTCCATGTTTGGTGGTGCATAAACCTCACTTTTATCCTATCCCCCTCATGGTCCACCACTCGTAAATGGGTCCCATGTACATTTACGGGATCGTCATGCGATCCTGAAAAAAGACTGTTTTCTATGGAAATCTTGCCATAACAACCGGAAAAATGAAGAAAATCGGCAAAACCGGCGATAATCCTTCCGGTTTCGGGCCTAGGTTTCGCTGTAAGACCATTTACGGAAATATTCCTCGAAAATTGACTCACCATCCCCAAGCCGTGCATGTAATGAAAGCCTATGTTCTCAAAGGATAAATTATCTGAAAAATGATTGAGTATGCCCAAACAATCGCGGTAGGTATCCCTCATGGTCAAAATATCACCCTTCGCCAAACCCACCTTGGTGAAATCTCCCCGAAATTCAATTTGGCTATTTCCAAGATCGGTGGCAATCGCATTTTCAAAAGCGGGATTTCTAAAATAATACATGGTTTCTTGGTCGGGGTCATACTTGATCGCATGTAATTTTCCGGATTTCCAACCCTCTCCATACCACACCACTTTTTGATCGATAACCGAATAGCGCGAATCTTGATGTACTTTCACCAAGGCAAAATCCTCTGCCACCTCCAATATGGTGAATTCGGACATGGAAGGTCGCTCATAATCGAAACCCATATTCTTTACCGTAATATTGTGGCTATTAATATTCGCCAGATGTACCATTTTGCCATGGCTCATGATGATAGTTTCATCGCCTTCCAGAGTGATGTTGCTCATATCCTCCAAGAGAATACCCACATTTTTAACCTTGCTCAGGGAGTCGGACTCGGTAGCATTGGAAACATAAAGCTCCCTTTTGGCAGCCTCGGCAGGCCATAGGTCGATGCGCCCTTTTGGAAATCGCACTACGGAAGATTCGTATTTAGCGGCATCATTCAAGGCTTGGGTAATGGCCGGTACAGCATCCTGAAAGGAATTGGCCCTAACCCCATAATCCTTAAGGTCTATTATTTGTTGTGCATTTAAAGCACTTGAAAAGCAGAGCATTAATAAAATAAAACCAAATCGCATAAAATAAAATAATTTAGTATGGAAAGATTTTAGATTCATAAACTGCAATGATAAGATTTTACTCCAAATATAGTAACCCTGGTCTTGTTGGAATCATTGGGATATTTAATATTTATGGTGACCTAAACTTTCTCCCTGTCAACCGTAATGGTTTTTTTATGTGAAATTGGATTATTAAGCATTAATTTTTATGGTCGAATTCTCAATTACTAAAAATGAACAATTGTTTCCCACTTTTCATTTTAAACTAGCCAAAAACCCAAAGCGCTCTACTTTTGGCTGATGCTGGAAGGGTTTGTTGTCAAATTAATTGTGCCCGTTATATTCTTCCAGGTCAATAGATTTTTTTAAGTATAAAAAAATGAGGTATTTAATAATAAAATATCTACTTGTCTTTATTCTTTCCTTTTTCCTTTCCAATATTGCTCGATTTCCTCTAGACTCTTTCCTTTGGTCTCCGGTACATATCTATAGAAGAAAATGGTCGCTATCAAGCACATGAATGCAAAGGTAAAAAAGCCTGCACCCACACCAATTTTTTCAACATACCATGGGAACAGGAAGGCCGTCAGGAAATTGATGCCCCAGTTGGCAAAGGTGGCAATGGACATGGCACGCCCCCTGATCCGGGTGGGGAATATCTCTCCTATCAGTACCCAAATCACAGCATTGATGGAAATGGCCAGGGAGGCCATATAAACGCATAACATAATAACGATCCAAATGCCCGATGTCTGTCCGGTGGAGAATAGGGTCGCTATAATTATTAAGGAAATGAAGACTGCCGTCATGCCCCAAATCAATAATGGACGTCGTCCCCAGCTATCTATTTTACATAAAGCGATAATGGTAAATATCAGGTTGATGATACCGATGGCCACTTGGAACTGCAATGCACTATCCAATTGGAACCCGGCATCTTCAAGAATGGTGGGCCCGTAATACACTATAATATTAACTCCGGTGAACTGTCCGAAGACCGACAGCCCGACCCCTACAATCAAGGCCAGACGTAATCCCGGCTTTAGAAGTTCACTGATCTTGCCTTTTATATGTGTTACCGTCTTGGTTATTTCAGCCAATTCGTTCTTGGCCACAGTTGCACCACTGATCTTGGACAATATAGAATAGCCCTTATCCGATTGTCCGTTTTTTATCAACCAACGGGGACTTTCTGGGATTAGGAACAACAATAACAGGAACAATCCCGAAGGAATCATCTCGGAGCCGAACATACCGCGCCACACCTCGGATACCATGGTCTTATGAAAAATTCCCGTTCCACCGAAAGCCTCCATATTTCCTTGTGAAAATCCTAACAGGGACCAATTGGAGAAATAGGCCAGCAATATACCTATGACGATAGAGAGTTGGTATAGGGCTACTAGCCTACCCCTTATCTTGGGTGGCGCAACCTCGGAAATGTAAAGCGGTGCCAGTACCGATGCCATACCGACCCCGACTCCCCCAATAAGCCTTGCTATAATCAGAAAGATAAAGTTCGGGGGCACCATTGAGCCTAGTGCCGAGACAAAAAACAACAGTGCAGCCACCATGAGCACAGGTTTTCTGCCAAATTTATCACTTAAGACCCCGGAAATGGCGGCACCCCCAATGGCCCCTACCAAAGCGGAACTGGCGAACCAACCTACTTCTAGTTTATCCAAGGTGAAAAACGTTTCCACAAACCCGAAGGTTCCTGAAATGACCGCCGTATCGAACCCGAAGAGTACACCCCCCAATGAAGCCACGAAACAGATCAGTGCCAGATATCTTTTGTTCCCCTTATTTATGTTCAATACCGTTGTATCCATAATTTTCTATCCGTTTTCCTTTTTTATTTCTTCCAATGTTTTACAAACTCGATACCTAAAACGGGGCGTTTAAAAACATCCCTTTCTAATCGGTCAACAAAGCCCCCTATATTGTTTTGTGAATTTACCTAAGTACATTACTTAAAAATCTAAGTTTTTTATAGAATTCGTGCACCGATCAAGGTGCTATTCCCGGTAACATTTGTTGCCAAACTTCTTCAATTTCTGTACCGACTGTAGATTCCTTGGTCTTTTCCCAATAGCTCGTATTTTCAAGTTTTAGTGCCAAAGTTGTGGTGATAAAGCTCTGTGTCCATCCGGTTAGGGTTCCCCAAGCCCCCCAGCCATGATCAGCGTTGGAACCGTAATATTCCCAGTCTTCATAATCGAAGGCACGGAACCAACATCCATCCAAATCGTCCCTACCAGTTGAGGTACTTTGAATACGAACCAGAAAGTCGGCAAGTTTGTCCATAGCGGTGAGATATTTTGGTTCCTGTGTTGCTTGTGCAGCTTCGTTCAAAGCAAAAAATGCAAAATTGGTGGTATAGAGCATATCTGCCACAGGATCTCCGTTAAAATGAATTATGGGAGCTTCGCTCGTCCCATAATTCTCATTGGTCTTTGGAGCACCATATCTTCCATTACCACCAATTCCCAATTCTTCCCTAAATGCCCCAGAGTCTACCTGATGTTCCAATAGATCATCGCATATTAAATGTAGCCAATCCCTGTGTTGTTGTGAATCTTCCGCACGAACCAGCCAAGCAAGGGGTAGAATCATCCGAGCACGTTCCTGCTGGAGCCCATTGGTCCATAACCAATTTGTAGGGTAGTTTTCCATAGTAATGGAAATGGCACTTTTGGCTTTGTCCAAAAGTGGTTTGTAGCCTGTCTTATCGTACAACCAGAGATAGGTGGCCCATATCCAAGACTCGTAGTGTGGGGCAATATTTTCCAGATCCCTTTCCATGAGTACCTGCCAAGTGGTTTCGTCTATATCCTTACCATTTAGTGCCCCTTTTCGAAACCCTTTATAGCCAGAGGTCCGGAAATTGGCCAAGATCAGTTCCAATATCTGCTTGTCCCATTTGGGGTTCATCATCGTCTGTGATGCCAGTACCGAACCAAGAATCACCCGGGCATTGTCATCGCCATAATATCGAGCTTTATTCGTATCTGCCCATCCGATCAGTCCATAGGAAGATTGACTAGAATCTTTACTTTGGGCAGTTTTGAAAGTTTCAGAATTATATACAAAATCCATTAGGTTAGTGGCCGTTTCCAAATATTTAGAATTATGTTTTATCCCATTGGCGGTTGCCAAAGTCATGGCGGTCTCTGCCACACAATCGGCACGGAGCCAATATCGGTATTGTTGGCTACCATCGGGGTTGATAAAGGAGTAGTGGCCTTCCATAACACCCAAGGAACCATCTCCCGAAGGCAGTGATAGATCCATTGGAGGGCCTACAGGTAATTTTAAAGTATCGATACCGCGCCAGTAATCCTTCCATTCTGGATGAATGAGAAACTTGGCCTTATCATACCACTCTGCTCCACGATTTACGGCTGTGCGGTAATCCTCTTTGGAAATAGCCGTCGATGCATCAAAGGTTGGCCGTACAATGGGTTCCCATTGTATGGCTTCTTCATTTATGCCTATGCCCAAATGGGTCAGGATACCGCCTATAGCGTTCCTCCATGCATAGTTGGGGGAATACCGACTTTTGTTGAAATCGCTCAACTTGGTGGTCGATACCAGCACATCACCATCTTCAAATAAAATGGGGAAATTCGGAGTGTTTTCAAGACCATAAACCGCCTTTTTAAACCCAGCCACCTGGGCTCCTTTTAGGTGGGAGGCTCTTTCGGGCACATCTATATAATTATAAAGACCTGCATCCAAGATTGACAGGGGTTTAAGATGCTCTCCAAAAAAATCAGAAGTGACCACCAATCGTTCCTTTTCAGTGGATTTAATGTCTCCCGTAATTCCGGTGGACAAACGATCTGGAAACTCCACATAGACCTTCAGATTCTTTTCCTTGGCCGTTCTATAGAACCCCACGGGAAGCATCGTCTTTTCCATAGGATAGCTTTTGCCCAATATTAACAGCCTCTGACCCCTTAAAGTACCTGCAAGAGCCTTTTCAATATTTTCATAACGGTTCACTTTATATTGACTGGATAAAAGTAATTGGTACAGATTATTACCTTCATCACCATAAATATTTATAGTATTATGTAGTAAAGGATTAATTATTGGAGAATTGTTCTCAACTGGTATTGACTTACACGACATTGTTAAAATACATATCGCCAAAACAGCCACTAGTCCTAATTTTGCACTCATAACCTATCACAATTTTAAAATCACCTTAATTAATCTATTCTGTCCCAATATACCTCTAAATTCATGTTTTGTAAACTGAATTCTTAAACATTATTCTGTCGATCATTAATTTTGGCTATGTGGATACCCCAAAACAGTGTGAGGAACTTAACTTAATATAAATATGTTAATACCGTTCACTTTGGATTATAAAACGGGTAAATCCTATACCTTGCTGATATAACTCAAGGTGGGACTTTTAAACCATAGAACTCCCTTTTATTTTTACTGTTCAAATAAGTGCTGTGCGAAGTCTACCTACTTTGGGCACCCATCCATCACATACACTTCCTATGCGGTAAGACTACATTTTCCATAGGGCAATTTAAACCAAAGTACTATCTTTAAATTTTTATTACAAACATAAGTGCTTAAGAATAGTAAGCTGTACCTCCTATGAAAAATAGTATCCTTTTCGCCTTTTTATTGCTTATTTGCCACACCTCCCATTCACAAGACAAAGAAGAAACCAAAAAAGAAAGCTGGGATGTATCCAATCCCGCCCTATCCTTTAAAACGGTCTCCATTACCTCGGACGAAGGTTCTTGGATGAGTCTGGATGTAAGTCCTGACGGCACCCAAATTGTTTTTGATATGCTGGGGGATATATACACCCTGCCCATTAACGGTGGTACCGCAACCTTGATAAGAGAGGGACATGCGTTTGAAGTACAACCTAGGTATAGCCCTGATGGCAAGCATATTAGTTTCACCAGTGATGCTGGTGGGGGCGATAATATTTGGATAATGAATACCGATGGCACCGAAGCCAAACAAATAACCAAAGAAGATTTTAGACTCGTCAACAATGCGGTGTGGTCCGTTGATGGGAACTATATTTTTTGCAAAAAACACTTTACCTCTACGCGTTCATTAGGAGCAGGTGAAATATGGATGTACCATAAATCTGGGGGACAAGGCATACAACTCACCAAAAAGAAAAACGAACAACAAGATGTCGGCGAGCCTTGGGCATCACCTGACGGAAAATACGTTTACTACAGCGAAGACGTATATCCAGGTGGCGCTTTTCAATACAATAAAGACCCGAACAGCCAGATTTATGTCATTAATAGATACAACCTGGAAGATGGAGAAATCGAAAGGATAACAGGTGGACCTGGTGGTGCCATACGCCCTGTAATTTCAAATGATGGCAAGCTAATGGCCTTTGTAAAACGGGTAAGGGAAAAAACTGTGCTCTACCTTCATGACCTTATATCCGGGAAGGAATGGCCCATTTACGATAAACTTAGCAAGGATCAACAAGAAACATGGGCTGTCTTTGGCCCTTACACAGGATTCAATTTCACCCCGGATGATAAATCCATCATTATTTGGGCAGAAGGGAAAATCAAAAAAATTGATGTTAATTCCCTGAAGGTAACAGACATTCCGTTTGAAGCAACCGCAAATCATAAAATAGTAAATGCCCTGAAATTTAAAAATGATGCAGCACCAGATACTTTTAATGCAAAAGCTATACGTAATGCTGTAACCTCTCCCGATGGTAAAACTTTAGTTTTCAATGCCGCCGGTTATTTGTGGAAAAAGTCACTTCCCAACGGCACTCCTGTCCGCCTTACTTCTGGTACGGATCTGGAATTTGAACCTTCGTTTTCCAAGGACGGCAAATACTTGGTTTATGTAACTTGGAACGACGAAAATATGGGAACCATCCAAAGGCTGGATTTAACTTCTCCCAAAAACAAACCTATACAGTTAACCGAAGAAAAAGCAATTTACAGGGAACCTTCATTTTCGCCTAAGAACATCAACCTTATCCTATATCGGGAAGAAGACGGAAATGGACATCAAGGCTATGTTAATACAAAAGAGCCTGGGATTTATCTACTGAATATAAATTATACCAAAAAATCCGTAACAAAGTCCAACAAGAAATTGGTCGTAAAAGAAGGCGAATTTCCTGCGTTCAATAAGGATGCCAGTAGGATCTATTACCAAACTGGAGGATATCTTTTTGGAGAACTTACCAAAACCCTGAAATCCGTAAACTTGGATGGCAAGGAGTCCCGGGAATTGGTGAAATCCAAATACGCGCAACGAATTATTCCCAGTCCGGACGATAATTGGATAGCCTTTACCAATTTATACAAGGTCTATATTGCAGCCCTACCTATGACAGGGAATACCATTGAATTGGACGGAAAGGCCACCAATGTGCCTGTTGCACAAGTTGCCCGTGATGCCGGAATTAATTTGCATTGGTCCGCCAATAGCAGCAAATTAAATTGGACCCTGGGCGATGCCTATTTTAGTACGGCCATCAACCAAAGATTTCTCTTTTTGGAAGGTGCTCCGGATTCTATACCAAAGATGGATACCCTGGGTATAAAAATTAACTTAAGCCTTGCATCGGACAAACCAAAAGGCACTATTGCCTTTACTGGGGCAAGAATCATTACCATGAACAATGACGAAGTATTGGAAAATAGTACCATTATCATCAAGGATAATAAAATTATGGGCATTGGTCCCAACACTACCATAAGCATCCCTACCGATGCCAAAATTATTGATGTGACCGGCAAAACGATTATGCCAGGATTAGTAGATGTACATGCACATCTTGGCCATTTTAGATTTGGACTTAGCCCACAAAAACATTGGCAATATTACACCAATCTCGCCTATGGGGTTACAACGACACATGACCCATCCGCTAATACCGAGATGGTGTTCTCCCAATCTGAAATGGTACGCGCTGGAAATATGGTGGGACCTAGAATTTTTTCAACAGGGGCCATTCTCTATGGAGCGGACGGGGATTTTAAAGCAACCATAAACAATTTGGAGGATGCGCGGTCGGCCATTCATAGAACGAAAGCCTTTGGAGCCTTTTCCGTAAAAAGCTACAACCAACCTAGACGGGAGCAAAGGCAGCAGATTATTAAAGCAGCCTACGAAAATGAAATAGAGGTAGTACCCGAAGGTGGCTCCACATTCTTCCACAATATGTCCATGATTCTAGACGGACATACCGGAATAGAACACAATATACCAGTAGCAAATTTAAGTAAGGACGTTCTACAATTGTGGGCCGCTAGCCATACCGGTTATACCCCTACCCTGATCGTAAATTATGGTGGATTAAACGGGGAATATTACTGGTACCAGACCACCAACGTTTGGGAAGATAAAAAACTATTGAAATATACCCCTAGAGGCGTTATAGACGCCAGATCCAGACACCGTGTCATGGCTCCCCTTGAAGAATATGAAAATGGTCATATCCTAGTTTCCAAAAGTGCCAAAAAATTGGCAGATGTAGGCGTTAAAGTAAATTTGGGCGCCCATGGCCAGATCCAAGGTCTTGGGGCACATTGGGAGCTTTGGATGTTGGCTCAAGGTGGCATGACCAATATGGAAGCATTAAAGGCGGCAACCATTAACGGGGCCGATTATCTTGGGATAGACGATCAGGTCGGCTCGTTAAAGGTGGGAATGTTGGCAGATTTAATTGTTTTGGACAAAAATCCACTAGACGACATTCACAATTCCAACTCGGTAAGCTACACCATGATCAACGGAAGGTTATACGATACGCAAACCATGAACGAGGTTGGGAATTACGACCAAGCTAGAAGCGCCTTTTATTGGGAAATGAACGACTATGCCCCAGCTTTTGACTGGCATGGGGAAACCCATACAGGATGCTCCTGTGAAATTGGGCATTAATATTATTATGTAGTTGGGCATGCCTTGTTGTGGTCAGCATCAGTACATTAAAAGACTATTTCTATGCCACAATTCATCCCATATTGGTCGTGTCCCTTTCTGTAGGAAATCTATTTTATAATCATGACCCAGGCCCTATTGTTGAGTTATAACCCAATATTAATACGCTGAAGACTACCTGATTTTTAAAAATTCAAGATTCTAAATAGGCTACATCCTTCTTTTTCAGTAATTTAATGGGAAATATTACTAAATCATGGGTATTTTTCAGCTGGACATAAATAATTCAAAATTTAAAGTTGAAGTTTCCGAGGGCACGTCATTGCTCTGGGTACTGAGGGAACATTTAGGACTTACGGGAACGAAATACAGTTGTGGCATTGGACAATGCGGGTCATGTATGGTCCATATCGATAAGCAACCCATGCGGGCCTGTTTGTTGCAAGTGGACAATTTTGCGGAAGGACAGAAAATTAAAACCATAGAGGGTTTATCCAAAAACGGAGATCATCCAGTTCAAAAAGCATGGATTGAAGCCCAGGCACCACAATGTGGTTATTGTCAGTCTGGACAAATCATGCAGGCCGTTGCCCTTTTGGATGCCAACCCCAATCCTACAACTGAGGAAATTAAAACCCATATGAACGGTATCCTTTGCCGTTGCGGTACCTACCTACGCATTATTAAGGCCGTTGAATTGGCTGCTGCATCCCAAACTAAAATTGAAAATTAAAATCATGGCCCAAACGAAAACTATTATTAGTCGGAGGAAGTTCATAAAATCATCAAGTGGGGTGGCCCTATTTATTGGTGTATCCGGTATTTTGCCTCAGTTGATATCCTGTAAAGATCCAAAAAAAATTAAAGAACAACTCGCCCAAAAGCCGCTTACGGCCTGGGTGAAATTATCGGAAGATGGCCTCATCACCATTTATAATCCAGCCGCCGAAATGGGGCAAGGATCTATGACCTCTTTACCCTTACTTTTTGCGGAAGAAATGGATGCGGACTGGTCTAAAGTAAAGGTGGAGTTTTCTCCTCAGGAATCTGAGGTATATGGTTCCCCTGGATGGGCCCCAGGTAGCAAGCTTATGTTTACGGTGGGGAGCAGAACTACAAATAGTTACTACCAGGTTATGCGAAAGGCAGGAGCTCAGGCCCGTTATATATTAATGAGCAGTGCGGCCAAACATTGGGAAGTGCCCATTTCGGAAATAACAACATCCAAAAGTTTTATAGTACATGAAAAAACGGATCAAAAAATAAGCTACGGAGCCTTGGTTCCATTTTTGGAAATGCCCGAAACACTACCCGATTTTACAGAAGAACAATTAAAAAATCCCAAAGAATTCCAGTTGGTCGGAAAAGACATTCCCCGAACTGAAATCCCTGCCAAGGTGGATGGGAGCGCCATATTTGCTATTGATATTCGCTTGCCAGAAATGGTTTATGGAGTTTTGGAAAGAGGAAATCTTCACGGTTCCAAACCTACTTTGACCAATGAATCGGAAATCCTGGCCATGGAAGGGGTACTAAAAATAATCCCCTTGGATTATGCCATTGGCATTGTTGCCAAGACGTTGGAACAAGCCTTGAACACCAAAAAGAGCCTAAAAATAAATTGGAGTCAATCCAAAGCTAGCGGACATAATTCCCAGGAGGTTTATGCTGCCTATGAAAAAATAGCATCTCAAAAACAAAGTGGTAAGGTAATCATAGAAAAAGGGAATATTATAAAGGCTATAAAAACTGCCGCCAAAACTTATAAAGTCGATTTTAAAAACGATTATGTCTACCACGCCCAGATGGAACCTCTAAATGCGGTGGTGCAGGTTTCTGAAGATGGTGGTAGTTCCGAAGTATGGGTAGGTAGTCAACAGGGTCCGGATACCAAGTTGGGTGTCCCTAAAATCCTGGACATTGCCCCAGAAAATGTAAACGTACATCTACAGTATTTGGGGGGTGGATTTGGCAGACGAAGTATGAACGATTTTGTTGAGGAATGTGCCATACTGGCCAAAGAAATGGCACCACTTCCCGTAAAACTAATATGGACAAGGGAGGACGATGTTACCTATGGGGCTTTTCGTCCTCTTTCCCTACAGCGGTTAATTGCCAGTACAGACGCTAAAGGTAGTGTTACCGGTTTTTCGCACAGTGTTATTGGGGACGGTGGAAACCTAGTGGCAAGTGCTGTGGCAAATGATCATTATGATATCCCCAACCAATTTGCGGAATGGAGGGAAGCCTCCAATGGCATTCGTTTAAAACATTGGCGTGCCGTGGGCCATGGTCCCAATAAGTTTGCTATTGAGTGTATGCTGGATGAAATTGCGAGTGATCAGGGATTGGATCCTTTGAAACTTAGGAGAAAATTAATGGCCAAGGCACCTAGGGCCTTGGCTACACTGGAAAAAGTCGCTGAAATATCCAATTGGAACACACCATCCGTTAATGGGCGGGCCAAGGGTATGGCTTTTGTGGAACATGGATCATTGGGGACAGGGGTGTGTGAAATTTCTGTTGACCGTAATACGGGAAATATCAAAGTACATCATTTCTGGATTGCGTTGGATGCCGGAGTCGTTGTACAACCGGACAACGTAAAAGCACAAATGGAAGGTGGCATCATCATGGGCATGAGCAGTGTCCTAAAGGAACAAATTACCATAGTTGATGGCAAGGTGCAACAATCCAATTTTCATGATTATAATTTACTACAGATGCAGGACATCCCGGAAAGTATTCAAACTACAATCCTTGAATCCACAGAAGTACCCGAAGGGGTTGGTGAAACGGCAACACCTATGGTTGCCTGTGCAATAGCCAATGCATTTCTGAAATTAACGGGGAAGCCCTTACGGCATCTGCCATTTTCCCCCGAACGTGTTTTACAAGCTTTAAATAGTTAATTCTTTAAAAGTATAAGACCTAAATAAAGCCATTGAACACATTCTGAAAAATCTATTGATTATCTATTTGATCGACTTCGCTACTGGATTAACGATTCATTTGTTTTGGAACAGCATTTCACTATCTTAGAAGCTAAACTTGTTAGCATGCCAACCTATCACTTCAGCATCAATGGTTCCATAAAAAAGGTCGAGACGGAGGCCGATACCCCCATACTCTATGTTTTAAGGGATTATCTGGAACTTAACGGACCTATTTATGGTTGTGGGCTTTCGCAATGCGGGAGCTGCACAGTGTTGGTAAATGGCAGTGCTACTACCAGTTGTATGCTGCCAGTATCGTCCATTGGGGAATCTGAAATAACCACCTTGGAAGGTCTTGTAAGTAATAATGGAAAACTACATGCCGTTCAGCAAGCATTTGTAAAAGAGCAGGCCGCCCAGTGTGGTTATTGCTTAAACGGTATGGTGATGGTAGCTGTTGGCCTGTTGAACAAAAATCCTAGTCCAGATGATATAGAAATCAAAAATGCGCTTGAAGGCAACCTTTGCCGTTGCGGTAGCCATACCAGGATAATCCGTGCAATTAAAATCGCAGCCAAAAGTCTCTAAACCAACACAACCTATGACCACATTTCCACTTCAATCCAGAAGAAAGTTTATAAAAAATATGGGTTATATAAGTGTAGGATTCTCACTTTTGGGAGCCTGCATAGGTAGCGAAGACCCTATCATAGCCGCCCGTGTTACTTATGACGGAAAACTTCCTGGCAGTATTGGACGTGCCAAAACCGTGAACGCCTGGTTGGAAATATTGGAAGACGGCAAGATAAGGATATTGTCAGGAAAGGTAGAATTGGGGCAGGGAATACACACGGCCATCCAACAGGTCGCCGCAGAGGAACTGGATATGGATTTGGATAAGGTTCAAGTGCATCTTGCAGAGACCGGGCTTACACCGGACGAAGGTTATACCGGCGCCAGCGCTTCCATTCAAAACAGTGCCATGTCCGTGCGTTATGCAGCCGCCACAGCAAGGCAGGAATTACTTAACTTGGCAAGCAAAAAACTGAATACCCCCGTTGATGACCTACTACTTTATAATGGTAATGTAAAATCTAAACAGGACAATAAATCCCTCACTTTTGCTGAAATCCTAGAAGGCGAACAAATAGATAAGGAAGTTAGCACCCCGGTCCCCATTAAAAACAAGGCCGAACATCGTTATGTTGGGAAAGCGGTTCCTAGAACGGATATAGGGGAAATGGTTCTGGGAAATGCGGGCTATATTCAAAATCTGCGCTTTCCCGGAATGGTACATGCCAGAATAGTTAGACCTCCAGGATATGAATCAAAACTGCTTTCGCTGGATGGGACTGGCTTAAAATCGGAAGTACCTGGCTTAATTAAAACTATAATTAAAGGAAGCTTTGTAGGGGTAATTACCGAAAGGGAGCATCAGGCAATTAAAGCAGAACAATACCTTAAGAAACATTCGGAATGGACTGCCTCCATACCCCTTCCAGAACCAGAAAATTTGTTTACCCACATCAAGGAGATTGCCGATAATCCCGAAACGGTAAGGAACGAAGGCAATATAGAGGCAGCTTTTAAAGGTGTAAAAACCATTAAAGCAACATATACCAAACCCTATATAAAGCACGCTTCTTTAGGCCCGGCTTGTGGAGTGGCCCTGTTTGATGGGGAAGTTTTGCACATCTGGTCCCATAGCCAGGGAATATATCCCATGAGGGAAGCTTTGGCAACTATGTTATCTATAGAGACCGAAAAAATACATATTGTAGCTGTTCCTGGAGCCGGTTGTTTTGGTCATAGCACGGCTGATGATGCTGCCGCGGATGCTGCACTTTTGGCTTTGGAATATCCCAATAAACATATTCGGGTACAATGGTCCAGACATGATGAACATTTTTGGGACCCTTATGGTCCCGCCATAATTACTGAATTGGAAGCCAGCTTGGATGAAAACAATAAATTAAATTCATGGAAGGCCGAGGTGTGGACGGACTCCCATAGCACACGCCCCAATAAGGATGCTGGGACGGTATTGGCAGCGCGATATTTGGAAACCCCTTTCGAAATGAAGTCGAGAGGCTACTTGGGGGGAGGCTATAGGAACGCCGATCCTTATTATAATATTCCCAATATGAGGCTGAATGCACACTACTACAAAGGACCGTTCCGTGTGTCCTCCTTGCGCAGTTTGGGGTCCTTTGCCAATATCTTTGCCGTAGAATCCTTTATGGATACCTTGGCCGAAAAGGCCAACCAAGATCCTTTGGATTTCCGTTTAAATCATTTGGAGGATGAAAGGGCCATTGAGGTTATCCGGAAAGTGAAAGAAATAACCGCTACGGAAAAAACAGGGGACAATCTAGGGATTGGCTATGCTTTTATGAGGTACAAGAATACGGACGCCTATATAGCTGTTGCCGCTAAGGTCGCCGTAGACACAATCAGCGGGAATATAAAGCTTATTAAAATGTGGGCGGCAGTTGATGTAGGCGAGGTAATTAATATGGATGGAATTACCAATCAAATTGAAGGGGGACTTATCCAGGCGGCCAGCTGGACCTTGAAAGAGAAGGTGACCTTTAATACGAATGAAGTTACTAGCACAGATTGGTTAAAATATCCCATTTTACGTTTTTCGGAAATACCCGAGGTGGAGGTCTCCATTATCAATCGCCCCGAAGAGGATGCCAAAGGAGTAGGAGAGGTTTCCATGCCGCCAACTGCAGCTGCAATTGCCAATGCCATTTATAAAGCTTGCGGTAAACGGGTGTATGACCTTCCGATTACACCGGAGAAAATATTGAATGCATAGACCCAATATTCTAAAATCCCATACGGTCATACAAATTATAATAGAATAGGTCATTTCGACCGGGAGGGAGAAATCACACAGCTAGCGCAACCAAAACATAAGTTAAGTGCGTAAATTATCAATACCCCAAAAGTTAATAGCCTGCACTAAAACATTGCTTGTGCGACTTCTCGTCATTTAAAAAACGGACTCTGTAGAAGTGACCACTGAAACGACAGGTGCCTGCCCTAACGGACAGAATGAGAAAACACTCGCGTTAACATATTTGTGCCATTCTATCGAAAGGTTTGCGCTTCCTACCCCTTCCCACTTCTCCTAACTAGGGGAAGGAGTTATTGTTATCGGGTGTTTTAGTCATCCACATGGACTTTTCAATTTAATTACGGCTAATAATACGCTACTTCCCTTGGAAAAGGGAAGGTGGATCCTGCGCTATTAGCGGAGGGGACGGAAGGGATTGAAGGCCCGAATCATTTAAACCCAAATACCCGATTTGCACGAGCGTGACCCTGGCGCCAGCAAAGGGGGAGAAATAAAATGCCTCTTCTTTTCCCTCGCCACCAAATAAAAATTTGACAAAAAAAGCGGGCGAAATGCCCGCTAATTTTTAATGCCTCTAAATCAGAGAGCTTAATACTTTTTGGATTGCTCAATATACTTATCATCCAATTCCTTGGAATCCTTGTATTTTATTCGCAATTGGGCCAGTTTTTCTTTTAGCTCCTTCACTACATCCGCATAGTCTGGATCATCATAGACATTGTTCATTTCCTTGGGATCTTTTTTACGGTCATACAATTCCCATTCATCCACATCATAATAAAAATGGGCCAGTTTGTATTCCTTGGTAACAATTCCGTAGTGACGTTTTACCATATGCACACTTGGATACTCATAATAGTGGTAATAAACAGCCTCCCTATTCCATTGGTCGCTTTTACCCTTTAGCAATGGCATAAGACTTTCCCCCTGCATATCAGCAGGAGCCTCAATTTGCGCCGCCTCTAAAAACGTCTGGGCAAAATCAAGGTTCTGTACCATTTCTTCCTCCGTGGTTCCCGGCTTAATTTCATTGGGCCAGCGAATCAATAATGGTGTTTTAAAAGATTCGTCATAAATAAACCGCTTGTCGAACCAACCGTGTTCGCCTAAATAAAAACCTTGGTCCGAAGTGTAGACCACAATGGTATTTTCGGCCAGGCCGTTTTCATCCAAATAATCCAACACCCTCCCTACATTGTCATCCACGGAGGAAATACTGCCCAAATAATCCTGCATATACCGCTGGTATTTCCAAATCATTTTTTCCTCGTCGTTCATAGTAGGCCATTTTTTCATAAAATCCTGGTTGATGGCATCGATAATTGGCTTGTACTCTTGCCTTTGCTCTTCATTTCCACGGTTGAATTCGTTGTAAACATCTGCCTGAGAACCTTCTACAAATGGCTCCACGCTCCCCATAGCTTCGATAGTTTCTGGCCATATTTTACTATCATGGCTATACTGCATATGGTACAACAAATTCATCTCGGCCGTTTTGGCTGCAGTACCCCTATTCTTATAATCGTCAAAAAGGGTCTCTGGCAAGGGAAAGGTTTTTTGGGTATACTCCTTAAACTTATCTGCTCTTGGCCACCAGGGTCTATGGGGCGCCTTATGCAGGTACATTAAAAGAAACGGCTTATTGGGGTCCCGTTTTTTATCCAACCATTCAAGGCTCATATCTGTAATAATATCCGTTACATATCCGGTAATAGTTGTATCTCCTTTTTGGGTGATGAAATCCGGATTAATATAATGTCCCTGGCCTGGCAAAATCATAAAATCGTCCACTCCCTTAGGATTGTTTCCAAAATGCAACTTACCGAACATGGCGGTTTGGTAACCCGCCTTTTGAAACAGTTGTGGAAAGGTAACCTGAGTGGTATCGAACGGATTGTGGTTATCTATTTTTCCATTAATGTGGGTATGTTTTCCTGTAAGGATAGTAGCTCTGGACGGTGCACAGATAGAATTGGTAACACTGGCGTTTCTAAACAGAATTCCCTCCTTTGCAATTCGATCTATATTAGGCGTTTCGATCAAATGGTCACTATAGGCACTAATAGCCTGATATGCATGATCATCGGACATGATAAAGAGTATATTGGGCTTCTGCGGCTTGTTATCTTCTTTCTCAGCACAACTGTGCAATGACAAAAGGCTTAGGGAAACAAGGGAAAACAATGATAGTACTTTCATATGATTGGTTTGTATTGATAAAACTCTTCTTAAAGAGAATCATTAAATATAAACGGTTTAGGGATAAACTTCAAATAATTTTGTACTCTGCGCTTCTTCCTAATTGGAAAGGCTATGAAATTACAAGCTATACCTAAATAGGAAAAGCCATTCTATAGTACCATAGAATGGCTTTTCTTTTGACCCTACTTGAACCGATGGAAAATTTTTATCTATCCCAACCTCCACCTAAGGCCCTATAAATTTCAACTTTTGCCAACATCTGGTCCTTTTTGGTTTCAACGAGTTCCACACTGGATTCCAGAGCATCACGCTGGGTCAGCAAGACTTCCATATAATCAGCCCTGGCCGATTGAAAAAGGCGTATGGAGATATCTATAGACTCGGTAAGTGCTTGTACCTGCCCCGCTTTTAATTCGTAACTCTTGTTAAGATTATCAATATTGGACAATTGATTGGCAACTTCTATATAGGCATTTAAAATGGCCTTTTCATACTCATATACGGCCTGTATTTGCCGGGAATTGGCATTCCCATATTCCGCCTTAATCGCATTCCTATTGATTAAGGGGGCTACTACATCACCTACGACACTATACAGCAAAGATTCTGGCGTTGAAGTCAGGAACTTAGGCTTAAAAGCCTCCAAGCCCACTCCAGCCCTAATTCCCAGTGCAGGGTAGAAATTGGCCTTGGCCACCTTGACGTTCAATTTGGCTGCCGCCAGTTCATATTCCGCTTTTCGTATATCCGGACGATTCTGGAGCAATTGGGAAGGAATCCCTGCCTGAATAGCGTTCATTTCCTTCTCAATAAAACCTTCGGAATCCCTTAAGATATGCTGTGGAGACCTACCTATCAAAAAATTAATCTTGTTTTCGGTCTCTACGATCTGCTGATGTATCTCGTATTTTTGACTTTGGTTCTTGAGTACCTCGGCCTCAAATCTACGTACAGCCAGCTCCGTGGCCCTGGCTGCTGTTTTTTGCAGTTTCACCATTGTTAAGGCGTTTTGTTGAATGGCAAGATTTTGTTCTATAATGGCCAATTGGCTGTCCAACGCCACTAACTCATAATAGGATTCAGCCACTTCTGAAACCAGATTGGTGACCATAAAATTCTTACCCTCAATGGTGGAAAGGTATTCGAAGACCGCCGCCTTTTTAGAGTTGCGCAATTTTTTCCATACATCCACCTCCCATGAGGCATAGGCTCCTATACCGAAATTGGACAATGGTTCCGGAAATTCTTCTCCCTCCTTAATGTCCAAGTGCTCTTCCACTGCACCATTTCTAGTGTATTTACCAACCTTTTCAAGCTCAGCCCCCGCTTGAAGGTTAACAGAGGGCAAATATTCCCCTTTTCTGGCCTTGACCTCATTTTTGGCCATGTCTATTTGTTGGATTATAATATTTAGTTCCTGATTCTTGACCAAGGCGGTGTCTATAAGCGCACTTAGCTTGGTATCCGAGAAAAAATCCTTCCATTGCACCTGTGCTGAATTTAAGGTATCAGTAGCCTGGTTTTGGTAACGATCGGGAACACTGGCATTTTCCTCCATCAACGTTCTTGACGGTATGCAGGAATACAAAGCCACTACAGCAAGTATAGCCACCAAGGGTACCCTAATCATTTTTATTGGTACTACTATCTTATTTTTCATCTTCTTTTCCTTTGGTTAGTTTTTTCAAAAGTTTTGTAATCTCCCTCAATTTGGCCCTAGTCCTGCTTTCCCCTTCACTGGTACGCATCAATTCTTCTGAAAAGGGTTCGCTGGCTTCATCTTTGATAAGGCTTCTTCCTTCAGCCATACTACCAAAAATGTAATAAAGCCCTGGTATCACTATGACCCCGAATATGGTACCCATGAACATACCGCCCAGAGCGGACCCTCCAATAGTCCTGTTGCCGATCGCTCCGGCACCGGTAGCAACGACCAAGGGAATCAAACCTGCAATAAAGGCAAAAGAAGTCATCAAAATAGGCCTGAACCGGGCTCGTGAACCTTCGATGGCGGCTTCCAGAACTGTGGAACCCTGTCGATGCTTTTGCACAGCAAATTCCACGATCAAAACTGCATTCTTACCCAAAAGACCCACCAACATAATCACCCCTATCTGGGCATAAACATCGTTGGCCAAGCCCATCATTTTCAATAATGCGAACGAACCGAACACACCAACCGGCAAGGAAAGAATAACGGCAAATGGCAGTAAAAAACTCTCGTATTGGGCCGCTAACACGAAATACACAAATATTAAAACTATGATAAAAATATAGAGGGATTCGTTTCCTCTATTGGCTTCGTCGTAAGAAAGCCCTTCCCAAGCAATGTCATAGCCCCTGGGCAAGGTTTCTGCAGCTACCTCTTTAATAGCGTTGATGGCATCACCTGTAGTAAATCCAGCAGCGGGTAGCCCATTGATCGTGGCCGAATTATATAAATTGTAACGCGTAATCTCGTTAGGTCCCAGGCGTTTTTCCATAGTCATAAAAGCAGAATACGGCACCATTTCCCCTTCCTCGTTCTTTACGAACAGCTTTTCCAAGTCCGAGGGCAGTGCCCTATATTCAGGAGCGGACTGCGTATATACCTTAAAGAACCTTCCGTAAAGAATAAAGCCCTGCTCATAGGTGCTTCCTATCAAAATATTCAGGTTTTCCATTGCCTTTCCTATAGAAACCCCTTTTTGCATGGCAATCTTATTATTGATTTTCAATTCGTACTGAGGGTAGTTCGCGGAGAAAAAGGAAAACAATCCGGTTAATTCTTCCCTCTTGCCCAAAGCTTCCATAAAATCATCGTTTATTTTACCAAAACCCTGATAATCCGTTGAGTTGGTCTTGTCCAACAAACGCATGGAAAATCCGCCCGAAGACCCAAAACCAGGTACTGCCGGCGGCTCAAAATATTCGATCCTAGCACCGAGGTTTTTGGTTTCCTCCTCCAATTCCTCCATTATCTCGTGAACGGAATGATGACGTTCCGACCACGGTTTAAGGTTGATCAAACAGGTACCTGCATTGGAACCACGCCCTTCGGTCATAATCTCATAACCGGCCAAAGAGGAAACGGATTCCACCCCATCCATTTCTTCACAAATCTGCTGTAATTTCCTGGCAACATCATTTGTACGTTCCAAAGTAGCCCCTGGAGGCGTCTGAATTATGGCATAGATCATGCCCTGGTCTTCATTGGGTATAAATCCTGCAGGCAAGGTCTTATTCGTGAAGAATATTCCGGCACAAAAGGCCACTAAAATTCCGAAGGTAACTATCCTCCTGGCAACGATTTTATTTAATAATCCCACATAGCCTCCCGTAAGTCTTTCAAAACCTTTATTGAACCAAGCGATGAATTTATCTACGGGCGATTTCTTTTTGGGCTTCCCATGATTTTTCTTTAACATAATGGCACAAAGTACAGGGGTCAAAGTAAGGGCCACAACGGCCGATATTATGATAGATCCTGCCATAGTAATCGAAAATTGTCGGTAGAAAACACCCACGGGGCCGGTCATAAATGAAATGGGAATGAATACGGAAACCATGACCAAGGTAATCGCTATAATGGCCCCCCCAATTTCACTCAACACCTCTGTAGATGCCTTGTAGGGTGTTAGATTCTCCTCCTCCATTTTAACGTGGACCGCTTCGACCACTACGATAGCGTTATCCACCACGATACCAATGGCGAGCACCAATGCAAATAGGGTTATTAGGTTAATGGACAGCCCGAAGAGCTGCATTACAAAAAAAGCACCGATCAATGAAACCGGCACCGCGATAATCGGAATCAATGTAGAACGCCAATCACCCAAGAACAGGAAGACTACAATGGCCACCAATATAAAGGCATCGCGAAGCGTGTGGAGCACCTGTTCTATGGAGGCATCCAAGAAGTTGGCAACGTCATAGCTGATCTTATAGTCCAAACCTGGCGGTAGATCTTGTTTTAGTTCCTGTAATTTCGACTTCACCTCATCTATAACATCCTTACCATTACTGCCCAAGGTTTGTTTTAAGATAATGGATGCAGATGGATGTCCATCTAGGTTGGAATAAATATCGAAGAACTCACTTCCCAATTCCACTTCTGCCAAATCACCCAAGGTAATGGTCTCACCCTTGGCATTGGCGCGAACAATAATTTCTTTGTATTGTTCGGGTTGATTGTAACGTCCTTCATAGGTAAGCACGTATTCCAAAGATTGTGATTTTAATCCAGAACTTTGACCAATCCTACCTGGCCGGGCAATAATGCTCTGATCCTGCATGGCCTCCATGATCTCTTCGGCCGATACATTGTAGGCACGCATACGATCTGGTTTCAACCACACCCTCATAGCATATTTTCGACTACCCAATATCTGGGCGCTGGCAATACCGTTGATACGCTGTATTTCGGGTATTATTTTTGTGTAGGCATAATTGTAAAGAAACTTTTCGTCATTGTGCTCGTCACTGGCAAACAAGTTTACGTACATCAACATACTGGGCTGAACAGGGGTTATCACCACCCCTTCCTTCTGTACCAATTCTGGTAGGTTCGGCATTACCTGATCCACCCTTGTCTTCACCATAACAACAGCCCTATTGGGATCGGTGCCAGGTTCAAAAATAATACGGAGGGTGCCCTCACCGGCACTAGTGGCATCAGATGCGAGATATCGCATTCCCTGCACACCGTTGATCGCGGTTTCTAAAGGAATCAGCGTGGAATTCACCAATACATCTGCACTTGCACCGGGATACGCTATAAATATATTAACGGTAGTAGGTGCAATTTCGGGGAATTGGGATACTGGCAGTTGTTTTATGGCCAAAAGGCCCGTAAAAACGATCATGACTGATATGACTATGGCCAATACCGGTCTTTTTATAAATTTTTTGAACATCTTTTGTAGAATTATGTTAGATACAAAAATTAATTAGCCATAAATTTTTCCTTGTCCCACTTTCCCCCTTGGGAAAAAATGATCAAAGGTTTCAGCAATCAATTTTAGGTTTCCTATAGATTTTACTTACTCCGCGTATAGAGCTAGGTGGGTTATAACCGATTTAGGATCAATAAATTGGGTCTCGATGTGGTCACCGTCCTTTACCATTCGAATGCCGTCAAGAATAATTCTATCCTTCGCGGTAAGTCCCTTATCTACAATAAATAGGTCCGGTAGTTCTCCTGCTAGGGTTATTTCCTTCTGTCGAATTATATCATTATCATCAACTAGGAAAACAAATTTTTTGTCCAAAACCTCGAAGGTGGCCTTTTGAGGAATGATCAAGGCGTTGGTAAAGGGAACCTCCATAAGTATGCTTCCTGTTTCACCATGTCGTAAAATACGATCTGGATTGTCAAAAGTTGCCCTAAAGGCAATGTTTCCAGTTTCATGACTAAACTCCCCTTCAATGGTCTCTACAATACCAGCTTGGTTAAACCGCTTATTGTTGGCCATTAAAAGACTTACCTTTTTTTTACTGTTTTTGTCCGCACCAGTAATATAATCCAGGTATTCTGCTTCGGGAACATTGAAATATACCCACATCTTGCTGTTGTCCGATAAACTGGTCAACAATTCCCCTTCGTCCAAAAGGCTACCTTCCTTAACGTGTAGGTGGTCCATGATACCATCAAAGGGAGCCTTGATATTGGTAAATCCCAAATGGGTCTCGGCCAGCATCACTTCAGCCTTTGCCTTTTCAAAATTGGCCTTTGCCATGGCAAGCTCATTTGATGACACCACATTTCCATCGGCCAATAGTTTG
>TARA_R110000868_G_scaffold33587_1_pt1 | contig 24860 bp, 22 predicted proteins | sample TARA_R110000868 | Tara Oceans TARA_R110000868 (sample SAMEA4397489) | marine metagenome | biome: Polar Biome; feature: [SRF] surface water layer (ENVO:00010504); material: water (ENVO:00002006), including particulate matter (ENVO:01000060) such as... | depth 5 m | reverse complement strand
AAGTCGTCCTTGACACCGCGGGAGCGTCTATATATGTCCCCTCAACACTACCGCGACAGGAATCGTATGGCACGAGTGAGCGAAGTATTCCGGGTTTTTCTGCTGCTGGGGCTAACCTCCTTTGGCGGCCCGGTTGCCCATCTGGGTTATTTTCGTACCGAGTTGGTGGATAAACGCCGTTGGTTGAGTGACGCCGCATATGCTGACCTGGTGGCCTTGTGTCAGTTTTTGCCTGGCCCGGCCAGTTCCCAGGTGGGGTTTGGCTTGGGTTTGATGCGGGCCGGCTGGCCGGGAGCATTGGCTGCCTGGCTGGCGTTTACGCTGCCATCGGCGCTGGCGCTGGTGTTACTGGCAACACTGGCCAGTACCGCAGCGGGTAGTCTGGAGGCACTGTTACACGGTCTCAAGGTGGTGGCGGTGGCGATTATTGCTCATGCGGTACTGGGGATGGCGCGTAATTTGTGCCCTGATCGGGCGCGGGCGTCGATGGCGCTGCTGGCGGCGGCGCTGGTGCTGTTACTGGGAGGCTTGAGCGGACAATTACTGGCGATAATGGCGGGTGCCTTGGCCGGTGCGGTCTGGTGTCGTCATCTGGCTATTCCAGCAGCGGTGGCACCCTTGTTCGGGGTTTCCCGAGGGGCTGCGGTAGTGGCTCTGGGGGTGTTTGTCGTTCTGTTGGCCGGGTTGCCCTGGATGGCAATGCTGACCGCGCAGCCCGGTTGGCAGATACTGGACAGTTTTTATCGCGCTGGCGCATTGGTATTTGGCGGTGGGCATGTAGTGTTACCGCTACTGGAAGCCGAAACCGTTCAGGCCGGTCACATCGGAGCGGATGCCTTTTTGGCCGGATATGGTGCCACTCAGGCAGTGCCAGGGCCGTTGTTTACCTTTGCCGGCTTTCTCGGTGCTGAATGGGCGGCGGGGCTGGGCGCATCCGGGACAATGATCTGGAGCCTGGCCGGGTTGGCGTTAGTCGCCGTGTTTTTGCCAGGATTGCTGTTGTTGATCGCGGTGTTGCCATTCTGGCAATGGGCTGGTCAATGGGCGGGCTTGCGGGCGGTGATGGCGGGTGCGAATGCTGCTGTGGTGGGTATTCTGGGAGCGGCACTGTATCAACCCGTCTTTACCAGCGCCATTCAATCATCCGCTGAACTGGTGCTGGCGCTGCTGTGTTTTGTTTTGCTGACGGCCTGGAAGGCACCTTCCTGGTTGGTGGTGCTGGTGGGTGCGGGTGGTGGTTTGTTGCTTGGCCCATAAGCGCCTGATCAATTGCTAATCCTTGTCGGACATCAGATTGCCCAGCAGCAGGTGACTGTATTGCCGTTCCTTGTTGTAGGATTTGTCGCGAAAGAAGGGCCGTCCGGCGCGCCACACGTTGAAGCCCAGTTCCGCCGACCAGCGTTTGGCCTGGACTTGTGCCTGCTTGGCAGCGGGGACTGTTGAGGCGGCTTGCGGCGGTTTTTGTGCCCACAGAATCCAGTTGCCATCTTTTGTTGTGGCATGCCGTGTTATAGGGAAGCGTTGCTTTAACTTCCACAGCCAGATGGCCTGATCGCGGTGTTCGCGCCACAGGTTCAGTACCAGCCAGCCACCAGGAGCCAGATGCTGGTGGCAGTGATCCAGAAAGTTTTCCTGCAGTTGTTGCTGATCCAGTCCGTCGGCCAGAAACAGATCGCTGAGTAACCAGTCGGCAGCGTTGGCAGGCGCTTGCGCCAGCCAAACGCCTGCATCGGCAATATTGACGTTGAGGTGGTCATTGCGAGGCAGGGCAAAATACTGTCGTGCCACCTGTAAGACCGCAGCGCGTAGTTCTACCACGTTGATTTGGGCGTCGGGGAGCAGGCGGTGGATGGCACTGGTCAGTAGTCCACCACCCAGCCCCAGCAGGCTGATCTGCTGCGGGGGTTGTTCGGTAAACAGTAACAGCGAAGCCAGCATGGCGCGGCTGTATTCATGCTGCAGCTGTATTGGCTGATGTTTGAGCAAGCAACTTTGTTCATCAGCGGTGCCGAAACTGAGGTAGCGTTTATTACCATCGTCGAACACTTGTATGACGCCATAGTCGTCGTAGCGTCGGTGTATTTCATTGGCAGCAATAAACCACTCACTCATAGTGTGATGCCTGTGTTCAGAGTGTTTTCAGGAATACCTTGGAGTTGCGCTGGAAGTTATAGAGCTTCTGACGCTCTTCGGGTAGATCAGATACTTGACCAGGCACAAAGCCTTGCTCAATAAACCAGTGTGCGGTTCGGGTCGTTAGCACAAACAGTTGTTGATACTGACGTCTGCGGGCTTCCTGTTCGATCTGTTCCAGCAATAGCTGGCCGCGATGGCCACCACGATAGTCGGGATGCACGGCCACACAGCCAAGCTCGGCACGATCATCAGAATAAGGATACAAGGCGGCGCAGGCGGTGATCATGCCGTCACGTTCGATGACGTAAAAGCGGCTCAACTCGGTTTCCAGCAACTCCCGTGAACGGCGCACCAGGATACCGGCATCTTCCAGCGGTTTCAGCAGGGTGAGAATGCCACCAACATCATCAATTCTGGCGGGCCGCAGCTGGTCGTAAGGATCCTGGCTGATCATGGTGCCCTTGCCTTCACGGGTAAACAGCTCTTGCAGCAGCGCGCCGTCGTGGTGAAAACTGATCAGGTGGGCGCGTGGCACGCCCTGGCTAACGGCTCTCAGTGCCGCTTCGGCATGGTTGCGTGCTTCGCCGCTGATTTGTGGCAAGCGTTCTTCCAGTGCACGACAGGTCAACTGTTGCAGGGTATGGCCAGTGTTATCCAGCAAGCCGTCATCCTGACCCATCAGAATCAGTTTGTCGGCGCGCAGGCTGGTGGCGGTGTGGCGGGCGACATCTTCAACGGCGAGGTTGAAGACTTCCCCTGACGGTGAGTAACCCAGGCAGGACAGCAGCACAATATTACCGGCCGCCAGCAGATCCGTAATGGCGCTGTGGTCTATCCGGCGAACTTCGCCAGTGTGCTGGAAGTCGATGCCGTCAATCACCCCCATGGGCCGGGCGGTGACAAAGTTGCCGCTGACAACTCGCATGCGGGCACCGTGCATGGGAGAGTTGGGCAGCCCAACCGACATGCGTGATTCAATATCGGCCTTGACGTAGCCAACGGCAGCCTTGACGGCAGTCAGGGCCTGACGGTCGGTGATACGGAAGTCCTTGTGGAAGGTACTCTGTGCCCCCAGGCGCTCAAGGGCCATGTCGATTTGTGGCCGGGCACCGTGCACCAGTACCAGGCGTACGCCGAGACTGGTGAGCAGGGCGATATCCTGCACGACGTTGGTGAAGTTGGCATCGGCGATGGCATCACCTTCGAACATCAGCACAAAGGTTTTGCCCCGGTGCGCATTGATGTAGGGGGAAGACTGGCGGAACCATTGCACGTAAGCGGTGGTGTCAGGGGTCACTGGCGTCAATGCTGTGTCTCAGGCAAATAGGGTTAATAAACTGATTTAACCACGCTCACCGGCTGCGGACTACTTCCGCCGCTGAAATGGCAGTCTAGCGGCGGCGGTGCGAGTGGCAGATAATGGTCAGCGGCTCTCTTCGAGACAAAATTGCTGTATCAACGAGCGAATCAGCTCGACCCCCGGCGCTATCTGGCTGAGCGCCAGAAATTCATCGACCTGATGAGCCTGATCAATACTGCCTGGCCCCATGACGATGGTTTCAAACCCGAGTGCCTGCAGAAAGGGCGCTTCGGTAGCAAAAGCGACGGCTTCACTGCGATGGCCGGTCAATCGCTCTGCCGCTTGCACCAGCGGGCTGCTGGCAAGGGTTTCAAACGGTTCGATACCCGGGAAGTGGGTTTCCAGTTCAAAAATTACGTTATTCCGGGCAGCTATCGGACTCAGCCGCTGGCGAATTTCGTGGCGCAAATCGTCATTACTCATACCGGGCAAGGCGCGCAGGTCGAAGGCCAGTTCGCAACTGCCGCAAATCCGGTTGGGGTTGTCACCCCCGTGGATGCAGCCAAAGTTGAGCGTGGGGACCGATACGGCAAAATGGGCATTGCTGTACTGCGCAGCCAGCTCCTGGCGCAGGTTTTTCAGCTCACCAATAACATCGTGCATGGCGTCAATACTGTTGATGCCCAGTGCCGGGTTGGACGAGTGTCCAGCACGTCCGGTCAACCGTACGCTTTCCATTATAATCCCCTTGTGCATGCGGATAGGGCGCAGGCTGGTGGGTTCACCGACCACCGCATAACGGCCCTTCAGTCGGCCCTTCAGTCGGCCCTGGCGGGCGAGGTCGCGGGCGCCGCACATCGAGCTTTCCTCGTCGGCAGTGGCCAGAATCATCAAGGGTTGTTTGAAGTCGCTGGTATGAAACGCCTGTACGGCTTCCAGTACCAGTGAGAAAAAGCCCTTCATATCGCAGGTACCCAGGCCATACAGACGACCGTCCCGCTCGGTAAGGGTGAAGGGGTCTGAGATCCAGCGTTCCGGGTTGCAGGGCACGGTGTCGGTATGTCCACTCAGCACCAGGCCACCATCCCCCGTTCCTCGTGTCGCCAACAGATTGGCTTTGCCTGGATTACCTGCCACCGGCAGAATTTCAGTGGCAAATCCCAGTGTTTCAAACCAGCCGGCCAGGCTCTGAATCACCGCCAGATTACTCTGGTCGTATTGGGGCAGCACCGAGCTGATACTGTTGTGACCAACCAGTGTGGACAGGCTTTCGACAAATGTGGGTACTTTCTTGACAGAATTGGACATGGAGCAATGACCTTGTGCTTGCGCAACCTGACGAGCGTCATGACAATAGCGTCATGACTTATGAAATCGAGCTCAAATTACGTTTTGCTCCAGACAAGACGGCGGCATTGCAGCAGGCGCTGGATAGTCGGGCAACCCGTGGCGGACATTCTACGCTGAACAATACCTACTTTGACACTGAGGAAGGAGCCTTGTCGCGCCAGACCTGTGCCTTGCGGATTCGACAAAAGGGAGAGACCGCCTTCGAGCAAACCCTGAAGACCCTGGGTAGCAGTCAGGGCGGCTTGACGGTGCGCCATGAGTGGAACTGGCCACTTGATCAAGGGCAGCTGGATGCCTCCTTGCTGGCCTCCGACGAGGTGTTGGGGCACTGGCCTGAAGGCATCTCTGCTGACTCCCTGATGCCCCTGTTTAACACTCACTTTGAACGTCAGCGCTGGATTTGGCAGCTGGGTCAGAGTGAGGTGGAAATTGTGCTGGATCAGGGCCTGGTACAGGCGCAAGGAGCCGAGATACCGCTGTGTGAGCTGGAGTTGGAACTGTTGCAGGGTGACCCGGCAGTGATCTGGAGGATGGCGGAAGCGCTTTGTGCTGAAGTGCCCTTGTGGATCAGCGATATCAGCAAGGCTGAACGGGGCTACCGGCTGCTCGGGCTGGGCCGCGACTGGCAACAGCCGGGTGATGTTTTTGAGGTCGGTGTCGACTTCGCCAATTTGCCAGATCAACTGAACAATTGCTTCGAATGGATCAAGCGGGCGTTAGAGACCCTGCTGTGGGAAGCTCCACCACCCACCACTCAACTGGCCGTCGGCTTTGCCGCCCACCTGCTGGCATTTTTTACGTTGGCCCGGCTGGAGCCGTCGTACCGGCAATGCCTGCCGACAGTAACCTTGGTTAATTCGTCGCTGGCACTGACGAGTGCCTGTCTGGTACGGACTGAGTTTGCCCAGCAGTCGCCGGTTGTACAATGTGCGGTCACAGATATAACCGAGTGGCGTGATCAGCCGATGCTGGCTCAGACCTTGTTGAAATTGGGTCGCTGGTTGTGGCAGTTGCAGACGAGTACCAGCACCCCGCTGCCGCAACAGGGTAAGATGACATTCGACCGGTTGCTGGCACAGTGTCAGAGTGATCCAGAACATCGTGGGGCAGGGTTGGAACAGCCACAACGGCTGGTCGAATGGATGTTACTGGACGACGGTCTGGCATTGACTTCCCGCTGGCATCATGATGTTCGCACCAGCGCTGCCGAGCTACTGGGTTTACAGCTTGAACTAACGGCTATTCGACATTACACCCCGACGTTGAATAGCGAAGACTGGCGACAACGTTGCCAGCAGCGGGATGACCGTCGGTTACATCTGTCCAGCTTGCTGATCCAGCTGTCAGAACAACGCCCCCTAGTTTAATCCACTTCACTACCATCCACTTCACTACCCCGGAGTTTTTCCATGCAGTCTAGTGCTGATCGCCAACTGAGTCTCACCGGTCTGCTGGAGGATATGCGCAGAGACAAGTTGCTCAGCTCTAACGATTATGAACAGGCGTTGGGCATTCGCCGTCAATCTGGCGAAGCCAGCCTTCATCCGCTGACCTTGCTGGCGCGACAGAATTTTCACGATGCCCGTCCGAACGGCAAAACGTTGACAGAAGATGCCCTTTGCGAGTGGCTGGCCGGTCGAGTGGGGATGACTGCCTGCCAGATTGATCCACTGGAAATTGATGTGCCCTTGGTCACGGATGTGATGTCCTATGCCTTTGCCGAACGTCATCGTATTCTCGCAGTGCGGGTGACCAGTGATGAACTGGTGGTGGCTACGGCGGAACCGGATGTGGCCAGTTGGGTGGGTGATCTGGAGCATGTCTCCCGGCGCACAATTCGCCGAGTACTGGCGGCACCTTCATCCATAGAGCGTTATCGGGTTGAATTTTATCAGCTGGCCAACTCGGTTAGCCGTGCGCGTGGTGATCATGCCGGTGCCAGTGCGGTACAGAATCTGGAAACCATGCTGGAGCTGGGCAAGGCCCGAGCTCCAGACGCCAATGATGAGCATATTGTCAATATTGTTGACTGGCTGTTGCAGTACGCTTTTGATCAGCGCGCCAGTGATATTCACCTGGAACCGCGCCGCGAGGTAGCCCATGTCCGCTTCCGGATTGATGGTGTACTGCATAATGTGTACGAGTTGCCTGCCCAGGTGGGCACTGCGGTGTTGGCGCGGATCAAATCGCTCGGACGTATGAATATTGCTGAAAAACGCAAGCCACAGGACAGTCGGCTGAAGTCAAAGACGCCTTCCGGGCAAGAAGTGGAATTACGTTTGTCGACCTTGCCAACCGCCTTTGGTGAAAAGCTGGTGATGCGTATTTTTGATCCGCAGGTACTGGTGCGCAGCTTTTCCGAGCTGGGTTTTGGCAAGGAAGACCAGCGCCGCTGGCAGCAAATGGTCAGCAATAATCACGGCATCGTATTTGTCACCGGTCCTACCGGTTCCGGTAAAACGACGACGCTTTATTCCACGCTGAAGCAGTTGGCGACGACGGATGTAAACGTGTGCAGCATTGAAGACCCGATTGAAATGGTGGAAGCGTCTTTTAATCAGATGCAGGTGCATCCGGGTATAGACCTGACCTTTGCCAGCGGGGTGCGGGCTTTGCTGCGGCAGGATCCTGACATCATCATGGTAGGAGAGGTTCGAGACCTTGAAACGGCAGAGATTGCGGTGCAGGCAGCGCTGACGGGTCATCTGGTCTTGTCGACGTTGCATACCAATGATGCGCCTTCGGCGTTTACCCGATTGCAGGAGTTGGGTTTGCCAGCTTATCTGATACGCTCCAGTGTGCTGGGTGTGATGGCGCAACGGTTGATTCGTTCATTGTGCCCTCACTGCAAGAAAAAACAGCCCACTGATGAAGCGGTATGGAAGCAATTGACGGCACCATGGTTGGTGAAAACCCCCGAACAGGTGTACACCGCCGTTGGCTGTCTTGAGTGCCGAGGTACCGGTTATATGGGCCGTATGGGTATCTATGAAGTGATGCCGATGACCGAAGCACTGGAACCCCTGGTCAATGAGCAAACGGATCAGCAAAAACTGCGGCAGGCCGCGATGAAAGAAGGCATGCACAGCTTGCGTCTCAGTGGTGCCCACAAGGTCGCAGCGGGTTTGACAACAATGGAAGAGGTAATGCGTGTCGCACCATTAGCTCGTCATTCAAGCTGATATGGTTAACAGCAATTCAGTAACGCGAATCGTCATGGAGCGTAAAGCCTCCAGCCGCTACAATGACTGACAGCTAATCAAGGTAACAGGACATTCAGGTGCAAAAACTCGTTCCTCCGATTATCGATCTCGAAGCCTCAGGCTTCGGTTCAGGCAGTTATCCGATAGAAATCGGATACGCGCTGGAGGATCGTATGGTTAATTGCTGCCTGGTGCGCCCGGCCCCGTCATGGCGACACTGGAGCGATGATGCGGAAAAAATTCATGGCATTTCACGCAACATGCTTGAAGAGGACGGTCTGAGTCCTCGCGAAGTGGCATTACGTCTGAACGATGCCCTGCGTGGCAAAACCCTGTACTCCGACGCCTGGAGTTATGACAGTTCCTGGCTTGGACGGTTGTTCGATGAAGCCGAGCTGATACAGCGCTTCCGCATTGAGACCATCAACCGCCTGCTTACCCAGGAGCAGATGGAAGCATGGCACGACACCAAAGACAGTCTGTGGGCTGAAATGAGCATAGATCGCCATCGTGCTGCCAATGACGTACGGGTGTTACAGGAAACGTTCTTGCGAGTCACTGGACGGATCTGAATTCAGCATCGCGGGTGTTGCTTGTTCTCTCGACCCTTATGTTCGGGGGTTTTCTCGTCATTCTGTCTGTTATGCTGTCACCCGCGGCGGTTCTGGTTAGTGCCGTTAAAAACTTGCGGGTTGGTTCGCTGGTTTTGTATTGCAAACATGGCTACATTGGATGCCCCTCATTCGGGCCCTACCGGCCTCTGACGAGAACTGGAGATAAGAATGGATGTCAGCCAGTTAATACCACTGGCAGCGCAGCTCGTGACCCTGGTCGCCCTGTTTCTGGTGGTTACCCCGTTAAAAAAACGTCTTGATCAAATTGAATCCCGTCAGAAAATACAAGCTGCCGAGCAGTCAGAGCAATATAAGCTCAGCTCAGAAACTCTGGACAGTGTGGTTAATGAAATCAAGGATCACTTCGAAATCAGCCTGAACAATCTGCTGCGCGATACCGATGACATCAACAACAATCTGAAAGTTAATGGTGAACAAAGCCAGCGCGCACTGGAATTGCAGGAATTGGCGTTCAGTGAAGCCACCACCGGCAATACCCGGATCCAGGATGTGTTGTCGGAAAACCATCGTCGTCAGCAAAAATTGATTGAAGACCTGACCCGTACTTCGGTGGCTGCATTCCGTGAAACGACCGCTCATGTGCAGGGGAATGTTCACCAGGCGCTCGAAGTGCACAACGGCGCCTTACTCAAACTGAGCGAATCTTCCCAACGTATGCTTGGCGGTATGACTGCGAATTTTAGTGAAATAAGCAAGGAAATTGCCACCCTAAAAAAGGCGGTGGCAGCGATTATCAACTTCCAGCGCAGTTTTGATCACACAATAGCCACCCGTTTAGAGCAGGCGCTGGAACCGGTGGGCGAGCAGCAAAAGCAGCACTTGGCGGAGCTTCACTCGGTATTTGAGCGTCAGGGTCAGCAACTGGAGCTGGCTGAAACATTCATGACCACATTGGCAGACATCAATCGTTCCTTGCAGATGCAGCGGCAGCAGTTACATGACGTGAGCGAGAACAGCAGCACTGTTGCTGATATGACGGAAAACCTGGTGCGTAACCAGCTGGAAGCCAGCACCTTTGAGCGTCGGCATGAGTCCCTCAGCCAGGAAGTGGCAGAACTGTCAGTGATGATGCAGCCGCTACTGGAATCCATTCATGATACGCATCCGGCGGCGGCTGGTGATGCCGCAGCGCTGGCTGAATCTCTGGATGCGTTGCGTCTGACACAGCAGCAGGCGGCGACGGAGCTACATGACCTTCGGCAAGTGATGCAATTGTTACGTCTGCAAAAACTGGTTTCAACCAGTATTGCTAACCAGGCACTGTCGACCGATATCAGTGCCAATGGTGCCCGTATAGAAACTGCGGATACGGTGCAGTATTTAAGCCCGTGCCGTATCGAGCAGGTAGAAGACAAGTCGACAGGGGAGTCAACCCGATTCAAGTTTGATGATAGCGGTCGCAAGCTGACGGCGGAAACCTTTATCAGTGATCGTCTCAAGTATCGGATGCATTTTGATGTGGCCGGTAATCCGACCCGCTCCTCCGAATACGATGAGCTGGGTCGGGAGGTCTTTCAGTACGACTACAATCCGTTTGGTGAACTGGTCAGGAAGACTCAGCTGCATTATGACCCGACGGGTATGGCGGCTGGCAGCACCGAAACCTTGCTGGTCTGATTAACGATACAGGTTGGCTTTGCCGTTGCCAGCGTCAGGCTGGGTCTTGAAACGGCGATGTAACCACAAATATTGTGACGGATGCTGGCGTAATTGCTGTTCGATAAAAGCATTGGCGACACGGGCGTCCTCGACGTCGTCACCGCTTGGAATCGGTAGCGGCGGATGGACAGTAATGTCATAGCCAGAATTGTCATCACGGCGGAAGTAAGTCAGTGGCATGACCGTTGCGTTGCCTGCTTTGGCAATGCGAGAGGTCGCGGTAATAGTCGCGGTCGGAATACCAAAAAAATCCACAAAGACACTGTTCTTGCGGCCAAAATCCTGATCTTGCGCGTACCACAGGACTTCGCCCTGCTTGAGGCAACGAATAAAGGAGCGGATGTCCTTGCGGGTATAGCAGCCAGTGTAGAGTTTTTGCCGTTGTTGCTCCATCAACCAGTTCATCACTGGGTTGTCTTGTGGCCGATAGCTGACGTTAGCCGGTAATTGGGTGACAAACAGCGCGCCTGCCAGATCCAGCATGGAGTAATGTGCTCCCAATAATATGACCCCTCGGCCAGTGGCCAGTTCGGCCTTCAATTGCTCGAAGCCGTGAAAATGGGTGCGATCCAGCAGATAGTCCGGCCGTCGGAACCAGCCGATCAGGGTTTCCATCAGACCAATACCGTTGTCGATAAAGATTTGCCGTACCAGCTGGGTTTGTTGTTGCTCGGTCTTTTCTGGAAAGCAGAGGCGCACGTTCACCGTCGCAATATGGCGGCGGCTTTTACCGGTTTTGTACAATATCAATCCCAGTGTTTTACCAAGCGCCAGTTGAATCCGATAAGGCAGGTAGGTCATGGATATCAGCAGGCCGGTTCCGAGCCAGACAGGCCAGTAACGGGGATGTAACAGGTGCTTCGGCGGCATGGGAGAATCTCTTTCGACGTCCGGCAGATCCGGCAGGGCTGCCGGATCTGAACCTTTTGTGTGGGTAATACACTCAGTGCTGGTCGAGCCAGTTCATATAGGCATAGACACCGGTTTTGACATCGGCAAAGGAGTGGTCGTAGCCGACGCTGCGCAGGGCACCTATATCCGCTTCGGTAAAGCTTTGGTAAGCACCCTTGAGGTGATCCGGAAACGGCATGTATTCCTTGCGGGCGCTGTTGCCCTGTTCGCCATGCCAGGCGATCACGGCATCGGCAACGTCATTAAAGCTCTGGCATTGACCTGTTCCCAGGTTAAAAATGCCACTTTTCTCCGGGTTGGCCCAGAACCACAGGTTGACCTTGACAACATCACCCACAAACACAAAGTCGCGGCGCTGCTCGCCATCGGCATAACCATCACAGCCAGCAAACAGCTTGCAGAGCCCGCTGGCCTGAATCTGGTTATTAAAATGGAAGGCGACGGATGCCATGGACCCCTTGTGTTGTTCGCGCGGGCCATAGACGTTGAAATAACGGAAGCCAACGACCTGGCTCTGAAACAGCGCCGGTGAGCTGCTACGCAGTTGGCGTACGTACTGGTCGAACTGCCACTTGGAGTAACCATAGACATTCAGTGGCTGCTCGAAACTGCGTTCTTCCTTGAAGACCGCACTGCCACCATAGACGGCGGCACTGGAGGCATAGAGGTAGGGAATGCGTTTTTCGAGGCAGGCATGCAGCAGGATTTTGGAGTATTCATAGTTATTCTCCATCATGTACTTGCCGTTCCACTCGGTGGTTTCGGAGCAAGCACCTTCGTGAAAAATAACCTCAACATTATCCAGCAGGCCGTCATCTCGCTGTACCCGCTGGATAAAATCATCCTTGTCGAGGTAGTCGGCAATGTCGCAGTCGGCCAGGTTGTAGAATTTTTTGCCGTCGCTGAGGTCGTCGACCACAATAATGTCACTGCGGCCCTGTTCGTTCAGGGTTTTGACAATGTTGGCACCAATAAAACCGGCACCGCCGGTAACAATGATCATGCCTTGTTCTCCTCGGAATTCTGGATACGTTTGACGATGGCACTGGTAGAGCAGTTGTCTTTGAAGCTGAGGATGATGACCTCGCCGCCGTTGTCCTGAACACAGCGTCCACCGGCAATCTGGTCAACGCTATAGTCTCCACCCTTCACCAGAATATCCGGTAACAGGCGACAAATCAGGCGCTCAGGGGTGTCTTCGGCAAAGGGCACGACCCAATCGACACTTTCCAGTCCGGCGAGCACCGCCATTCGGTGATCAATCGGATTGATCGGCCGACTCGGGCCTTTCAGACGGCTGACGGAATCATCGGCGTTGACCGCGACCAGCAGCCGGTCGCCGAGGGTCTTGGCTTCCTTGAGATACTGCACATGGCCCGGATGCAAGATATCGAAGCAACCGTTGGTCATCACCAGGGTTTCGCCACGTGAGCGGGCCTCTTCAACCAGTATAGCGAGGCTGTCTTCGTCAAACATGCCGGCTCCCTGGTGGCTTTCGCTGCGTAACTCGGCGCGCAACTCTTCTGTGGTGACGGTCGCGGTGCCGAGCTTGCCAACCACGATACCGGCGCCAGTGTTGGCCAGAATCGTGGCTTGCTGGAGGTTGCAGCCAGCGGCCAGTGAGGCCGCCAGCACCGAAATGACGGTATCGCCAGCGCCAGTGACGTCAAAGACTTCACGGGCGCGGGTCGGTAGGTGGAACGGCTGCTGATCCCTGCAAATCAGCGTCATGCCTTTTTCGCTGCGAGTAATCAGGATGGCGCCCAGCGCGTAGGTGTCGATCAGGGCTCGACCTTTGGCCACCAGTGTCTCGTCATCCGGGCAGTGACCCACCACGGCTTCAAATTCGCCTAGGTTGGGGGTAATCAGGCTGGCGCCACGATAACGTTCAAAATCGGTGCCCTTGGGGTCGACCAATACCGGGGTGTTGGCGCGGCGGGCGGATTCAATCAGCCGTTGCGGGTTGTTCAGGGCACCTTTGCCATAGTCTGACAGCACCACGACGTTGGCCTGGCTGATCTGCTGGTCATAGGTCTCGACCAGTGTCGTTATATCGGTGGCATGAAAAGCTTCTTCAAAATCAAGCCGGATCAACTGCTGCTGACGGCTGATGATACGCAGCTTGGTGATGGTCGGGTGACTGGCGTGTTCGAGAAAATAACAACTCACCCCGGCCTGCTGTAACAAGCCGGATAACTGGCGGCCATTGTCGTCGTTGCCGGTAATCCCCAGCAGCTCAACATGGGCGCCAAGCGTGGCAATGTTGAGGGCAACGTTACCAGCACCACCGGCACGGTTTTCACTGTCCTGGATCCTGACCACGGGCACAGGGGCTTCTGGAGAAATACGGGAAGTCGGACCTTGCCAGTAGCGATCCAGCATGACGTCACCAAACACAAGCACGTTGGCCTGGTGGTAGTCGGGAACTTTGGTATCCATCGTTATTAACGCGCTGAAAAAGGAGGGCCGAGTCTAGCACAATGGCTTGTTGTGCTACCATTCTCCGCCTTGTTCCAGCGAGAGAACTCACTTGTGGCGCGGCTTGCCTATACTTTTTTACTGACCCTGATAATGCCTGTTCTGCTCTGTCGCATCTGGTGGCGCGGGCGACAAAATCCGGGCTATCGCCAGCGTGTTGGCGAACGGTTGGGCTGGGTGATCGCTCAGACCCAGCCTGGCGCTATCTGGATTCATGCGGTTTCTGTCGGTGAGACGCTGGCGGCGGCACCGCTGATTGAGCAGCTGTTACAGGATTATCCGGATCGCACTATCTGGATAACCAGTACCACACCGACCGGAGCGGCACAGGTCGAACGTTTGTTCGGCAACCGGGTTAAGCGCAGTTTTATGCCCTACGACCTACCGCTGTGCTGGTGGCTGTTTTGCCGTCGGGTCAAGCCTGTCTGTCTGGTGGTGATGGAAACAGAATTATGGCCGAATTTGCTGGCATGCTGCCAGCAACGCCGGATTCCAGCCTTGCTGGCGAATGCCCGGCTGTCGGCACGCTCGGCGCGAGGCTATGCTCGCCTGGCTGCGCTGACCCGTCCTATGTTGCAGCGTTTGACCCGTGTGGCGGTACAGAATGAGGTGGATGGCCAGCGCTTTCTGGATCTGGGTTTGCCCCCCGCGCGGCTGACGGTGTGTGGCAGTCTCAAATACGACGTGGTGGTGCCTACGAGTATTGAGGATCAGGCTCACGATTTACGTCAAGGCTGGGGAGCTGATCGCCCAGTTGTGCTGCTGGCATCCAGTCATGAGGGCGAAGAAGCGCTGTTGATGGCTGCAGCTCGACAATGGATGCAACGCTGGCCGCAGCTGTTGCTGGTGCTGGTGCCCCGACATCCGGAGCGATTTGACCCGGTAGCACAAACCTGTCTGGACGAAAGCTTTATTGTGGCCCGTCGCAGCCGGCAGGAGTCCGGCAATGGTTGTCAGATTTATCTGGCGGACTCTATGGGTGAAATGCTGCTGCTACTGGCGGCAGCGGATGTTGTGGTGATGGGGGGGAGTCTGGTGCCGCGAGGTGGCCATAACCCGATCGAACCCGCTGCATTGGGCAAGCCGGTACTCATGGGGCCTCATTATTTTAATTTTCAGGCCGTGGTGGATGAGCTGGAAGCCGAAAAGGCATTACAGCTGACAACATCCTCTTCGTTGGTGACGGATGTGGCGCGATTGCTGGACGATCCGCAGCAGCGGCAGCAAATGGGTTACGCCGGACAAAACAAGGTTCGGCATAGCCGGGGAACGGTCGCCCGGCTTGCGGCAGAGGTGGCGGTGTTATTGCCGTAAGGTGCTGGAGGCGGTGTGAATGGCTGTCGGAAGACTCTGCACGTCTCTGCGACGGGATATTGCGGAAATCTCCGGGTCTTGCGTTCAATAAAATGATTAATAACTGGCGGTTAACAATGCGTTTGTTTTTGAGTGGCAGTCCATTGTGGGGGAGGATTTCCTGGTGCTACTGGATTGGCGGCTGTGTTTATGGGCTGACCCTGGTGGTGTTGCTGACAGCGGCCTCGTGGGTAATGGCCGCTGAGGCCTTGCAGCTGCTGGCCGTAGAGGAGCCTCCGGCCAGCTATACCGATTCGGATGGCCGCATCAGTGGCTATGTGACGGATATTGTTCGTGAAATCCAGCGGCGTACCGGCAATGACAATACGATTCGTATTGTACCGGAGCAGCGGGCATTGGAGCTGGCGCAGGAACAGGCGAATGTCGTGCTGTTCGGTTTTTCAAAAACACCGCTACGGGAACTGAATTTTCATCTGATTGCCCCGGTATTGAGTAAATCCTGGGTGCTTTATGGTCGCAAGGACTCGGGTTTGACGCTGGAGTCGCTGGAGGACTTCAAGGGACTGGCAGCGATTGGCGTGGTACGAGGTGATATCCGCGCTGAATATTTGCAGCAGCACCAGTTTTTGAATCTGAACGAGGTGTCGCGACATGAGCACAACGTCAAGAAACTCTATCACCATCGAATTGATGCACTGTTCTACGAGCCGCTTGGCCTGGCCGATGTGTGTGCCAACCTTAGCTTGCCACTGTTAGCTTTTGAACCCTTGCTGACGGTGCGTCGATCTGAGGTATACATCATGATGTCACGCTGGGGCACCACCAACGAGATGGTTGAGCAATGGCAGTCGGCTGCCCGAGAGATGCAACAAGACGGTACGTTTGAGCATATTGCCCGGCTTTGGGCTGATAAAATTTATCAGCGTTACGGCGTTCATAGTGAAATCAAAGACGGCATGCTGAATTTCTGAGCAATCAGCAGCGGGCCGTCCAGTACGCAGGCGTCTGATCAGTCGCTGCTTTCCAGTTGCTCGGTCAGCTCCATCCAAACCATTTCGATGTCTTCCAGTTTGGCTTTGGTGTCAGTCTGTTCGGCTAACCGCTGTTTCAGATCGTCCTTGCGGGCGTCTTCGTAGAGACCGCTATCGGCGAGTTTTTCTTCTACGGCGTTAAGCAGACCTTGCAGCTTTTCCATTTGTTTTTCTGCGGCTTGCTGTTGTTTGCGCAACGGTGCCAGGCGTTGGCGGCGTTCAGCATCCAGGCGCTTCTGTTCCTTGCGGTCAACGGCATTGGTCGTGGCGTTCGCGCTGTGGCCGTCAGTGCTGCCAGGGTCGACATGGGCAGCACCCCATTGGCCACGGTTGTTGAGGTATTGATGATAATCGTCCAGGTCACCGTCAAATTCCTGCACCTTGCCATGATCGACCAGCCAGTATTCGTCGACACTGGCCTTGAGCAGGTGGCGATCGTGACTGACGATGAGGATGGCACCGGGAAAATTCTGCAGCGCCAGGGTCAGGGCTTCGCGCATCTCGATATCGAGGTGGTTGGTCGGTTCATCCAGAATCAGCAGGTTGGGCTTCATCCAGGCGACGCAGGCCAATGCCATACGAGCTTTTTCACCACCGGAGAAGGGTTCGATCACTTCCAGTGCGCGCTCGCCATGAAACCCGAAGCCGCCGAGAAAGTTGCGAATCGACTGCTCGCTGGCCTTGGGCTTCAGCCGTTGCAGGATCAACATGCCGGAGGCTGAGGTATCGAGGGATTCGAGCTGGTGCTGGGCAAAATAACCGATGTGCAGGTGCTCGCCACGGGTACGTTCGCCGTTGAGCAGCGGAATTTCTTCGCACAGGGTTTTTAACAGGGTCGACTTACCGGCTCCGTTCGGGCCAAGTAAACCGATACGGTGACCTGGTACGATGGACAAGTTAACGCCGGGGAGCAGTATCCGGTCACTACTGGGCTGGTGATAACCCAGGTCGGCCTGCTTCAAGGTCAGCAGCGGACTGGACATCTGTTCGTGACAGGGGAATTCAAACCGGAACGGCGAGTCGACGTGGGCCGGTGCAATCAGCTCCATACGTTGCAGTTCTTTCAAACGGCTTTGGGCCTGCTTGGCCTTGGATGCCTTGGCGCGGAAGCGGGCGACAAATTTTTCGATCTCTTCAACACGGGTTTGCTGCTTCTCGAACAGGGTCTGTTGCTGGGCCAGCTTTTCTGCCCGCAGACGTTCGTAGGCGCTGTAGTTCCCCGGATAAAGTGTCAGCTTCTGCTCATGCAGATGGACAATATGGTCGGCGACACCGTCGATAAAGTCACGATCATGAGAGATAAACAACAGCGTGCCAGGGTATTTGCGCAAATACCCTTCGAGCCACAGCGTCGCTTCGAGATCAAGGTGGTTGGTTGGCTCGTCGAGTAATAGCAGGTCGGATGGCATCATCAATGCCTGCGCCAGATTCAGCCGAATACGCCAGCCCCCGGAAAAGTCTTTCACCGCACGCTGCAAATCGGTTTGGCTGAAGCCCAGGCCATGCAGCAGTTGCTCGGCCTTGACGGGAACTTCGTAGCCCTTGTGCTGATCCATGCGGTCGAGCCAGAGGGTCAGCTGGTTATCATCGGTGGCGTTGGCGATGCCAGCCTCGATAGTGCGATAGGGCTTGTCGCCGTCAATCGCGTAATCCAATGCGCTGCGCTCGCTGGCAACCACTTCTTGCGCCATATGAGAAATTCGCCATTTGGCGGGAACCTCCAGATCTCCGCCATCCACCGTCAATTCGGCATTCAGCAGTGCAAACAGACTGGACTTGCCAGCTCCGTTAGGGCCGATCAGTGCCAGTTTCTGACCATCATGGATACGCAGACTGGCATCTTTCAACAGGGTTTGCGTACCCCTTTGCAGGGAAACCTGATTAAATTCGATCATATTCGACAAGTGACTAAAGGTAGCGGCAATGGCGGCGCAGTGTGCCACAGAATCCCTGGACAACCCACTGTGGCAATTCGCCCAGCGGTTTTACCAGGTGAACAGCGTTGAGCAGCGGTTGCTTGAGCTTCAGGATGAGGGGGTCGATGTACTGCTGGTGCTAGCGGCATTATGGCTGGCCAGTGACTGGCGCGCTTGGCCAGAAGATGAGCCGTTCCAACAGGCGTTGACCGGCTATGTAGGCTGGCGTGACAGCGTTATTCGGCCGTTGCGGAATATACGCATCACGCTGCCACGAGAGCAGGACAGCAACCGTTTTGCTGGCAGTTTTCGTCAGCGAGTCAAAGACCTGGAGCTGGAAGCGGAACAGTTTGGTCTTGCTGGTCTGTTTTCTTTGCTGGACGACGTTGCCGATGACTGTCCAGAAGATGAAAGTCTGGCCGATTGTGTGATGGAAAATCTGGCGTGGGTGCCGGGGTTGCCGCGAATCGATCCGCATGATGAGTCGCCCGAACCACTGATCGACGCACTGGAGGTTTATCTCGAACTGGTGTAACTCACCTGCCGCTGGCAATCCGGCCTGTGGCGGCGCTGTTAGCGCGTCAGTCGACGACAGAACTCGACTCGGGCGCGGGTGTCGTCCAGCCATGCCAGCAAGGCGTCCCAGTGTGCCAGATCCTGGGTTTCGACCTGCTGGTCGTCGATGATTCCCTGCCCCAGTTCGCTGGTTCTCACATAGCGTTGGGTATCCCTCAGGGTGGTAATAAAGGGGATGCCGAGACTCTTCAGAAACAACGTCAGCTTGGTGTAAACCAGGGTGTTCTTTCGGGTTCGGTTGGCGACCACCGCGATTGCTCTAGGTGATTGCCGAAAACTTGGTGACAGCATGACATCCCGAATAAATGTCGTCGCAGCGCGAATATCGATAGCCGATGGCAGCACCGGTATAATCACCGCATCGCTGTGCCGGATGCGGTCGCTGAGGGCATTACCTGTCAGTCCGGCCGGAGTATCAATCACAATCATGGCGGTGTTGCTGGGTACCCGCATTTCCCAGCTGCGAGTGCCCTGGGTCTGGCTCCGCCGAGTGGCACTGACACCGGTAATGTCGGGAAGCGATCGATCCCGTGCTGCGAGCCAGTCAGTGGCCGACGCCTGGGGATCGTAATCGATCAGCGCGGTAGGCAGCTGTCGGGCGGCAAAAAAACTGGCCAGATTGGTTGCCAGCGTCGTTTTACCACAGCCGCCCTTGGCATTGGCTATCAGCACCCGAAACGGCTTTTCGTGACGAATTACCCGAACACCGGCATCCTTGCTTGGCGATCGGGTGGCATTTGTCGCAGAATCACTTCCCGTTGCGGAGGCATGGGCCACGGTCTTTTCTCCCTCTTCTGAACGTCGTGCAGGTGTCCGGAATACCGGGTTTCGGGTTAAATCGGGTAGTACCTGCAGACACAGATGCTCTGAAGCATAGGCTACAATCAACAAAAAATAAGCGTATCAAGGGATGATCAAATGTTAAAAGCCAGAATTCTGATTCCGCTGGCATTACTGTTGGCCGGAGCATTCATAGCACCTTACTTTCTCAAAGGCCCGGACGGCAAGCCATTGATGGCGTTTGTTGAACAAGTGGATTCGACGCTGTCGACGGCCGCAACACGGCAAATCTATTACAAATGGCAAGACCCCGATGGTATCTGGCATTTTGGTGATGAAGTACCTGAGGGCATTAATGCGATACCGGTGCATGTGGATACCGCTGCCAATATTCTGGCACCAACTAGCGTCCCTAAACCGAAAGCGGACGACAACACTAAAAAAAAGGGACTGGCTGCAACGGACGATCCCGACAGGGTAAAACCGGGCCTGGAAGCCCTGTTTAATCCCAAGGCTGCCGAGCAAACACTGAATGACGCCAAAGCGGTGCAGGAAATGCTGAACGAGCGGAATAGCCAGTTGGAACAAATGACGCGTTAAAGCCTGACAATCTGCCGCCATTGCCAAAACAGTTGACGGCAGCAGCCAGAGAAGCTGGGCTGATGTGGGTTATTGCAGCTGATAGACCTGGCCGTTGGTGCCCGCCGCCAGATAGTGGCTGCTGCCGAAGGCAACGTCTTCAACCAGGACTCGGGGCTGATTCCAGACGCTATTGCCGGTGATACGCCATTGGCGGAGTAGGGTGCCATCGGTGGTGTGCCACAGACTGACCAGGCCATCACTACTGCCGGTCAGCAGTTGTGATCCATCGGCCGAAAAGCGGGCGCAAGCATAATAGCCCGCCGGTTTGGGCAGCTCGATTTGCAGTTGCCCTGAGGATACTTCCCATAACTTGCCGGTTTCCCTCAGCGCCGAGCTGAACAGCCAGCGGCCATCGCGGCTCAGGCTGACGGTACGCACCTGATTGCCGTGGGCAAGGCGCAGCAGTTCCTTGCCGGTTTCCAGTTGCCAGATCCGGGCCGTAAGATCGTCGCTGGCACTGGCGGCGAGCTGATCACTACCATCCAGGTCGACATCAAATACCGCGCCATCGTGCTGCAGGCGCTGGCGAATACCGCCGTTCTGGATGTCAAACAGGGTGGCGGTGTAGTCTCGCATCGCCAGCAAGGCGTAGCGCCCGTCACTGCTGAGGGCCAGGTCTTCAATATCACCAGGGGTGTTCCAGAAGCTGACGGCTTCGCCGGTCTGGCGTTGCCAGAGGACGATGGTGCGATTGTCGGCGCTGGCAACAAAGTGCTGGTCGGCGGAAAAGGCGCTGGCCAGTACGCCGGTATTGCTGCCTTCGCGGTGGTTCCAGTCAAAATGGCGTTCCGGTGGCCACAAACTCCAGAGGCTGCCGCCGTTATGGATGCTGCCCACCATCAGCCATTGGCCATCCTGACTGAAGGTTGCGGAATAGACTCCCTGGTTGGCGACCGTGGCAGTGGATTCCGGCGCATCACCACCTGGTAAACAACCTGTCAGTAACAGGCAACAAAGGGTACTGGTGACCAGCCGGGCACTGGTTTTCAAACAAGGCATGATCCATCTCCTGACCGGCAATTGCAGTGGTGCCGGAAGTCACATAGAGCGAAACCGAGGTTGCGCAGGGACGGCTGAATAAGAGGCAGCTGGAGAGAAGTGTAGACGAGGATAGTCGGGCGGGTGCTTCGAAACCGGTCGTGGGTTTCGAAGCGGTATAGGGATTACTCGGTGACCAGCTCACGATGCGCGGTGTGCAGCCGTTCAATCAGCTGGTCTTCCAGCTGGAAACGTTCTTCCAGTACTTCGCCCAGACGCGACAGGTCTTCTGACAGTTTGGTCAGCTGCTCCAGATCACAGGAACGATCGTAGCTGTCGTTGAAGTCGACACACTGAGTGGTCAGTTTATCCAGATTTGGCACGACCTGCTGGGCAAATTCCAGACCGCCGTCGGCGTATTCGCGGGCCTCGACCATCAATCGCTCGTAAATCTCAAAATGCCCGGCGGAGCAATAGTCCATCATCCCCTGGCAAAAATTCTGCAGCAATTCGGCCAGTGGTGTTTCTTCATGGCACAGCGGTTTGGCGGTGGAAAGATGACAAAACTGGACGATCAGCGCCTGGCGTTCATTCAGCCAGCTGTCGATCATTTTATGGACGCCACCCCAGCGTTCTTTGGCAGTGTTGACTTGTTCTAGCATATGGCACTCCTGTCTTTGGTCGTGAGTCTGTCCCCTGTGTTAACAACAGGACAGAGAACAGCCTCTGCTGGCGTTAAAAGCCAGAGCTGGCGTGATCAATATAGGCAAGGTTAAAACCCCTGTGCAAGCGGCTTTTTTAACATTTGCCGCTTGCAATCTGGCGAGTATCTGCTTGTTGGTCAGGACTTCCGATCACCGCGACGCCAGCTGCTGATCAGCGCAATCAGACCCGCGATGGCAAAGGCAATAAAGAACAGACGAGTCCATTCCGGCATGCTCATGTCCCAGAACATCCAGGACACATCGGCGCAGTTGCCGTCGCCATGCAGCATGATGCTGATCAATTCGTTCATGGGCAGGGTTTCAAGCAGGTAATCAAAGCTGGGGCCACAGGCCGGCACGTCTTCTGGCGGCAGATGCTGAATCCAGATGTGATGGTCAGCAACAACGGCACCAAAAATGGCAGACCCGGTAGTCAGCGCCAGTGCCAGGCGCGACATCCAGCGAAAACCATCAAAAATAAATGCCAGCAAGCAGCCAATGCCGATTAGCAGGGTTGCCAGGCGCTGCACCATACAGAGCGGACAGGGCTCCATGTAGAGCACAATTTCAAAATAATAGGCTGCGCCAAGCAGGGCAGCACAGGTCAGAAATCCGGCCAGATAGCCAAAACGCAATAATCTCGGGCTCATGGGTTTGCCTTATGCGAAATCGTGATGATGGGCGAGTGTATCACAGCCTTTTGTACGGGAACCCGATCGTGGCGGTGCAAAACCTGCGTTTGCAGCAGGGCCTGCTAAGCTTGTTTCAGAGGTTCTTCAATTCAAAGTGGCCGCGATGGCGGATGTCAGTCAGCGGGGAGTGAAAAATGTTCCGTCTGGTCGGGTTTTTGTTGTTTATCGGGATATTGGCAGGTTCTCAGGCGTATGCTGAAGATGAGCAGGACGCGGTGCCAGCAACCCAGTACATTTATTTTGAGCCAGCGCTGGTGATCAATTTTGGCAGCAGTGGCCGTATACGTTATTTACGCACCGAGATTGCGCTCAAGGTGTCATCGAAGGAAGCGGCGGGCAAGGTCAGTCAGCACAAGCCTTATCTGCGTAATACGTTGGTATTTTTGCTCAGTGGACAGGAATCTGACGCAGTGAATACGTCCCAAGGGCGTGAAATACTGCGCAAGCAGGCGCTGGAAGCGGTGCGGGTTACCTTGCAAACCCTGGAAGGGATGCCTTATGTCGACGATCTGTTTTTTAATACGTTTGTGGTTCAGAACTGAGGGGATGCCCCACGGTTTTGAACCACAAACACCATTGTCATCGTCTTGTTTCAATTCTGGTTGGCTGAACGCTGATCCTCTGATTGATGCTCAGCGTTTCAGGTAATCGGCAAGGAAGTCTTCGAACGAGAGGGTATCACTGGCTTCAATCCGGGCCTGTTCGTCCAGCGACTGGCGCGCCAGAGCTTGCCAGTGACGGTTAACCTCGGCTGCCAGTGGTTGTGACAGGGCTTTACGGTGTTGCCTGGCCTGTTGCAGGGTAAATTCGCTGAACTCCAGTCCTTGCTCCTGCAGTGCCGCCAGTACTTGTGCCGACGGTGTGTGCGACGGATCCGTCAGTTTCAACCCTTGTTGACCGAGTGTGTCGATGTGAAAGCTGTGGTGGTTGGCGGCGTCCATTTGTTGCGCCAGTGTTTGCATGTCATCCAGTAGAGCCAGTCCCCATTGCTGCAGACTGCGCTCCTCGCCTTGGCAAATCAGTGTCAGCCCTGGCTCCCGACCACGCATCACAGTGCGTTGCTGATTGGTCTGGATATCCTGATATTCGTTGTCGGCAATGGCATCACTGGATTGCAGCAGGCAGTAGCACAGGAACAGATCCATAAAGGCCGTTTGTGGCACATCGATGCCAACGGGCATAAAGGGGTTCAGGTCGGTATTCCGCACTTCGATGTATTCCACGCCAAATTTGTCCAGTGCTTCCAGCGGTTTTTCACCCTGGCGAGCGATCCGTTTCGGGCGGATATCGCTGTAGAACTCGTTCTCGATTTGCAGCAAGTGGGTATTGAGCTGCTGGTATACGCCGTCGTTGTTTCGTACTCCCAGCTTTTCGTACTCGTCGACCTGAACATGAATGGCATCGCCGAGTGTCGCGACGTAGTCGTCGACGCTGTTGTAACACACCCGCAAGCTGGACTGGGCATTGTTCTGATAGCCCAGGTCACTCATCCGCAAGGAGGTAGCGTAGGGCTTGTACAGCGTGTGCTGATGCAAGGTGTCGAGGTTGTGTTCTCGTCCGGCGAGGAAGCTGCTGCTGACCGCTGGTGACGCGCCAAACAGGTACAATAATAACCAGGAGTACCGGCGGAAGTTACGGATCAGGCCGAAATAGCGTCGTGAGATAAAAGACTGCATGGATTCGTCGGGCCGGTTATCCAGTGCTTTCAGGATTGGCCAGAGTTCGTCAGGGAGCGAGAAGTTGTAATGGATCCCGGCAATACATTGCATGGTGCGGCCATAGCGGTGCCACAAGCCATGACGATAGACATGCTTGAGCTGACCCAGATTGGAGCTGCCATAGGTCGCAATCGGTATGCTCATCTCGCCCTCCAGAATACAGGGCATGGAGCTGGGCCAGATCAGTTCGGCATCCATCTGGCTGAAGGCAAAGCGGTGTGCGATATCCAGGCAGGCGATCGCTTCATGGCCGCTGCGGTAGACCGGAGTAATAAATTCCAGCAAGGCTTCAGAGTAATCGGTGGTGATACTCGGGTGCGTCAGGGTCGAACCGAGACCTTTGGGATGGGACTTTTGGCTGATCACGCCGTCGTTATTGCAACGCAAACCTTCCTTCTCGATACCGCGCTGTAACCGGGTCAGCAGGGCTGCGTGTTGCGGGTTTTGCAGCAGAGCCAATGCGTCACGATAGGCTGCATCTCGGAAAGTATGAGGAAGGGTTGTTGTCGCCAAGGTCGTCTCGATTCAGAACAAATGTTGGCGGAGTATAAAAGAAACTTCGCTGCTGTAGTACGGGGGTCTTTTAGTCGCCCGGAAAATCACTTTTCCACTGCGGGGTATCGATGATCCCCCGGCGCTGATGATTTGTGGGCGGGGTCATGCACAATCCGATTTTTCTACACATCTTCACGGCGAGTGTTTGCTGAACAAAGCCTGTTACTTTTGTTGCCGGTGCCCTCAGCGTTGAGAATCTGGCCTTGACGAGACGGGGCTATTTGGCTGGCTATATTCGAAACCATCCGAAACCATCCGAAACCATCCGAAACCATCCGAAA
>TARA_R110000868_G_scaffold128417_2_pt1 | contig 24888 bp, 19 predicted proteins | sample TARA_R110000868 | Tara Oceans TARA_R110000868 (sample SAMEA4397489) | marine metagenome | biome: Polar Biome; feature: [SRF] surface water layer (ENVO:00010504); material: water (ENVO:00002006), including particulate matter (ENVO:01000060) such as... | depth 5 m | reverse complement strand
CGGGCTCTTGAGGATGTCTTACTTCCTGGGGCCACATGAAGGGTCGAGCATACTGGTTCGAGCGCGGGTCGCGAGTAAGTCGTGGGAAGGATTGGACAGCAATGTCCAAGGGTTTGTTCGCAGGGACTTCAAAGCAATTTGGCAAACTCGAGGCTTGCGGCAGAATATCGCCGACATATATCTAGACGCACCGTTGGAGGTGCGCGTTGTTATTCGAGAAGCGGCTATTGAAAATGAGGCCGACGATCAGGTGTTTAATCGATTGTTGCTCAGGGCGTTGGCGCAGCCTCGGGCTGGCTAGCATTTGAAGCGGTAGCGCTCCACGACTGGCTGGCAGCGACCCCCATGATGCACGCGTAGAGAATGGCGACAGCCGGGATTTGTAAACTGAAATCGACTAACGAATGCAGTGCCACGAGTACCGTCGCGCAAACGCCGAGTGCTGGTATGAGTTTGTCGCGTCGTCGTCGCGAAATCCCCCCGGCAGCAACCAGCGCAACCATAAAGATTGAAAGGTTGAGCATGGTTGCCGCAGGCAGGCCAAGTTCCAGCGCATTTTCCAAATATGTATTGTGCGCCTTGTCCCAACGCTCCACCGGTGCGCCGGGCCGGTCTTCCTTATATGCCGGAATAACGTCGGCATAGGTTCCCAATCCGGTGCCCTTGAGCGGCGACGCTTTGATAGCGTCCCAGGTTAGTCCGTACATATAGTTCCGGAAGGCAAAGCTCGTATCGACGTCATCGGAACCCATTCGCTTTGAAAGCGAATTGCCGCTAACGGCGAATAAGGTGCCGGCTAGCATGGCCGAAACCAGCGCCGCATAAATTAGGTGGCGCACTCTCAGCCTTTTCTGACCTAAAAATATGAGAACAAGCACGACCAATCCAACGCCGGATGAAAAAATTCCGGCCCGCGAAGCGCTTAGCAAGAGCGAAATGGCGATAGATAAGACGGCCAGGGTTTTCAGGGCGGATTTAGCGACCAGCTCTTCGACTATAATGGCAAGTTTGGCTCGGATTGGGTGCTTGAGCGCGAAATAGGGCTTCATGTGGTCAAGCAGTAGGGCAGCAGCGCAAAGAAGTGCCAGTCCAGCATACGTTGCGTATGAATTGCGATTGATGAACGTGCTGGTCAGTGAATCCAAATAGGAGGTCTTGGGGTAGATCACCACCCATTCATTGCCCACCATATAGATGACAATTCCATAGATTGCGTAGGCGCAGCCAATGTAAGCAATCGCACGGATCGCGGCCCACGCCCGATCAGATGATTGTGTCGACTGAAATGCAAGCCAGAAGACACTGCCGTATAGAAGTAAATTCACCAGACCGGCCATTGTCGCATCAGGATTGACCGAGATATGACTTTGTAGTGGGACGCTCAGGAGTTCACTCGTGCTTCGCCAGATAGGGTCAGCGAAAAGCGATGGCGTCAAAGGCGACCATTGTATGAGGGTCCACAAACAGACAATCAGATAGATCAAGACCGGCCATTTGATGGCTTTCGTCGCCGCATGCACACCGGCTTTGCCGAATCCCAGAGATGCCGCCCAGAAAACCAAAGCTATACCGGACGCGATTGCAATAAGTGCAACAGATAGGGGAGAGTTGCTGCCTAGAGGCAGGGGAGCAACCGCGAGGATGAAAATGAGCGCGCGGAATGTGCTTTTTTCATTGCGCCCATGTCGAGGGGCAAGCATGGGTCTGCTATCTTTTTTGAGCATTTAACTTTCCAAGATCTTGCGCTTTTGCACTCTCTCTCGAGCCGCGATTGTACTTTGGAATGGGAAATGTGTGGTTGCCTTTTTGCCAACGGAATTTGATAGCATTCCACCTTGCCGGTCGGCGACGTGCCCTAAAAATGGTTCGCAAGTTTGTTGGCTTCTGCGATCCGTATAGTGATCGAAAGTATTGTTCACTGGTTCAAATTCCAGATCAGAAAGTGGCATTTCGACCGCCTACAATTGCCCATCTTAGTGCTTGTGGTTCTGCGTTCTTGGCCATTTCTAATAGGCATCGATTTCTCGCGGGCCTGCACGGCGCAAATTTACCTAAACCTGAAAAAATTGAGAGTATATGAAGCCGAAACTTGCTAAAAAACTCCTTTTCCACGCTAAATGAGATGCCCAGATTGTACTTGAAAGAACTCACAGGTTTACTGACGTATGACAAAAGTTAACAACGGAAAAGTTGCTCTCATAACGGGCGTCACAGGTCAGGACGGTGCTTACCTCTCTGAGTTGTTGCTGGAGAAAGGTTATACAGTTCATGGATTGAAGCGGCGTTCGTCTTCGTTCAATACGGGTCGGATCGAACATTTGTATCAGGACCCCCATGAACAGCATCAGCGGTTTGTGCTCCATCATGGCGATATGACGGATTCGACCAACCTCATTCGGATTGTTCAACAAACTCAACCCGATGAAATCTACAACCTTGCTGCCCAAAGCCATGTGCAGGTGAGTTTTGAGACACCCGAATATACGGCCAATGCCGATGCTGTCGGCGCGCTTCGTTTACTTGAGGCAATCCGTATCCTTGGTCTCGAAAAGAAGACGCGTTTTTATCAGGCGTCGACATCCGAGCTATATGGCAAGGTTCAGGAAATTCCGCAGAGCGAGACGACGCCTTTTTATCCTCGCAGTCCCTACGCGGCCGCGAAACTTTACGCATATTGGATTGTTGTGAACTACCGTGAGGCATATGGGATGCATGCGTCGAACGGTATTCTCTTCAACCATGAGAGCCCGTTGCGTGGTGAGACGTTTGTAACCCGCAAGATCACGCGGGCGGCCGCTGCTATTCATTTGGGTTTCCAGGACAAACTTTACCTCGGCAATCTGGATGCTAAGCGCGACTGGGGTCATGCCCGCGAATATGTCCGTGGCATGTGGTTGATGACCCAGCAGGATGATCCGGACGACTATGTGCTCGCCACCGGCGTCACCACCAAAGTTCGCCAATTCGTCGATTGGTCTTTTGCAGAAGTGGGGATCAAGCTTGAGTGGAAGGGCGAGGGGGCTGACGAAAAGGGCTATGACGTGGCATCGGGCAATTGTCTGGTTGAAGTTGACCCGCGATATTTTCGTCCGACCGAAGTGGAGCTTTTGCTCGGTGATCCGACAAAAGCTCATACGAAACTCGGTTGGAAACATGACACTTCGGTGGAAGCTCTCTGCGCCGAGATGGTGCGGGAGGATCTGAAGATCGTAGCGGAAGAGAAACGTCACCATGCCGAGTGAAGTGATTTTTTCGCTTGAAGGCAAACGCGTCTGGGTGGCCGGCCACAGGGGCATGGTTGGTTCCGCGATTGTTCGGCGTTTGGAGCGCGAGAATTGTGAAGTTCTAATAGCAGACCGCAAGGATGTTGATCTGAAGGATCAGGCACAGACGCGGGAATGGATTGCGGAGCAGAAGCCGGACGCCATATTCCTCGCGGCTGCCAAGGTTGGCGGGATTCTTGCCAACGACAGTTTTCCAGCGGACTTTCTCTATGACAACCTGATGATAGAGGCGAATATCATTGAAGCTGCCTATAGGGCGAGGGTTTCTAAGTTGTTGTTCTTGGGTTCTAGTTGTATCTACCCGAAGATGGCTCCACAGCCGATTGCGGAAGACGCTCTGCTTACGGGGCCGTTGGAACCGACGAATGAGTGGTATGCTATCGCCAAAATCGCAGGAATTAAACTTTGCCAAGCTTATCGCCAACAACACGGGTGTGATTTTATTTCCGCTATGCCGACTAATCTCTACGGCCCAGGTGACAATTTTGATTTGAATTCAAGTCATGTCATTCCAGCTCTTATTCGCAAAGCGCACGAGGCAAAAAGCCGTGGCGACAAGGAAGTGGTCATATGGGGTAGCGGTTTGCCTCGACGTGAATTCCTCTATGTAGACGATTGCGCTGACGCCTGTGTGCATCTGATGAAAATCTATTCAGGCGCGGACCATGTGAATGTGGGATCCGGTGAGGATTTGACCATTCTGGAAATGACTAAACTCATTTGTGAGGTTGTTGGGTTTGAAGGCTCGTTTGCACATGATCGCAACAAACCTGATGGGACGCCAAGAAAGCTTATGAGTGTTGAGCGCCTAAAATCGCTTGGCTGGACTTCGACGACCACGATCAGAGACGGCATTTTCTTAAGCTACCGCTGGTTTCTCGATCATGAGTCCCAGGTGAGGTGACTTTTACTTCGCGCGGCTATTTTGGTGCTGCTCTGGATCGGGAATGACGTATCCAATTCGGAATGCTGTTCAGCCATATGGTTTCAGACCAAGCGTTGGATGACGGCCTGTTGTTCCTGTGCGGAATGTTCAGGTATTTGAATTATTGGTCAGAGTGGATATTTCGATGCAGCAATTATTATCCAGATCGAATGTAGTCGGGGCGAGAAATGAAGATTGCTATTTTTGGGCTAGGTTATGTAGGTCTGACCGCTGCGGGATGTTTATGCCACGATGGGCATCACGTTGTCGGGGTTGACGTCAACGCCGGTAAAGTTTCCGATATCAATAAGGGCCTTACACCGATTTCTGAACCCGGACTTGGAGATCTGATTGCCAAGGCTGTGAGCGATGGTCTGCTTGTCGCTGTGCAGTCAATTGATGATGAGCTCTCCTCCTGTGACATGGCAATCGTCTGTGTAGGCACACCGAGTGCGCCGGATGGATCGCACAATATGAGCTATATTGCGGAAGTCAGCCGGCAGATTGCCAAATCTGCGGATACTGTCCGCGCGCAGCCGTTAACTGTGGTCTATCGCTCGACAATCCGGCCGGGAACCATTGATAGTCTGGTTGAGCCGATATTCAGATCGGTATTGAAGGACAAGATAAGCGCTGTGGAGCTTGTCTACAACCCGGAATTCTTGCGTGAATCTGTTGCGATAAAGGACTTCTTTTCGCCGCCCAAAATTGTCATCGGAACGCGAGACGGCAAGCCTTCTGCAAATATGGATGCGATGAATGCCAATCTGAAGTCTTCCGTTTTTTACACCCAGTATCGCGAGGCGGAATTCACGAAGTTTGTCGACAATACTTTTCATGCACTGAAAGTTTCGTTCGCGAACGAAATCGGTAGAATTTGTCTCGAGCTTGATATCAGCGCCGCGAAAGTTCATGAAATATTTGTGTCTGATACCAAGCTCAACATTTCGCCTTACTACCTACGCCCTGGCGGGGCATTTGGCGGTTCATGTCTGCCTAAAGATGTCCGTGCTTTGCAGTATATCTCCGCGGATATCGGTGTGGTGGCGCCGCTAATTGACAATGTCATCAGATCAAATGAAGCGCATAAGCATTTTTTGTTTAGTTATGCGATCAACGATCTTGAATCCGGTTCCAGTGTCCTTATGGTCGGTCTTGCGTTCAAAGCCGATAGCGACGACCTGCGGGAAAGCCCGAGCATCGACCTCGCAAGAAAATTGATTCAAGCTGGATTTGAATTGTCTATTTATGACGATACCTTGGATCCGTCTAAGCTCGTTGGGCAGAATCTTGGTTATGGCTTTTCGCACCTGCCCGATATGAGCACTCTCCTTGTTTCGCGTGAAACAGCCGAAAGCCGGACGTTCGATCGTGTTCTTGATGCAAATGGCTTTGCGTCAAAACTGACGTTGAAGCCAACAAATGTTGTGCGTTTGGACCGCCTACCATGACCGAACCCGTTTCGCATAATGTCGGTTCAGCAAGGCTGGGTGCTGATGAAAATGCGACCGGGGAAGCGTCTCCTCTAACGATAAATTCTTCTAAACTGCCCAAACCGGCCGATGTGCCGAAGGCGGACCGTCCTCTAAAAATATGTTTGGTTTATAGCAGAACACCCCTTCCAATGCGGCGCGCTGACCAGATGACGGTTGCCCATCTGCTCGCGTTTTTGCATGCGCGAGGACATCAGGTTGATTTTTTCTATGTTGATACGGGTAGTGAGCCGACGCAGTCGGACCGTGAGTGGATAGCCGATAACACGCGGGAGGCTTACCAGTTCAAGCTTGATGCGTGGTCGATATTGTGCGGCCTTACACGCGTCGCAACTCGGTTTTTACCGTTTCAAGTGGGTCTTTTTTCTCACCCCGGACAAATGCGTTCGGTGCGAGCAGCCGTTGCATCTCAAGACTACGACATTGTCTATACCTACTATTTCCGAAGTGCTGAAATCACCAAAGATATTGGCTTTGAACCCTCTGTGCCAAAATCGCGACGCAAGGGGAGGCCTGCAACATTTTTGGCTTTTCAATTGTCGCAAACTCTCAACGCCACGCGTATTGCCAAGAATGCACCGGATCTGAAAAACAAGATTTTCTACGAAATCGAAAGTCGTCTTGTGCGCTACTATGAAGCCAGAATTTGGCGTCATTTTACGCGTACAGTGTTAATCGGGAAAAGCGACGTAGAAGAAATTAAAAAGGCTTGCAGGCATTCTGGCGTAGCTGAGATCGATAACTATGTTTACGGTGCGCATGGCACCGATGTCGGGCGGTTCAAACCGCAGTCCGACGTTGCGATAAAACCCGATCATCTGGTTTTCTCCGGCGTGATGCGAACGCCAACCAATGTTCAGGCCGTGCAATGGTTCGTTAAAAATGTTTGGCCCCTAATTCGTGCCAAACGGCCGACGGCAACGTTTGCCATTGTGGGGCGGGAGCCTACAAGCGACATCAAGGAATTGGCCAAGCTGCCCGGCATTGTAGTAACGGGCGCCGTGCCGGATACAGCTGCCTTTATTGCGGAAGCGTCGGTGTGCATTAATCCGATGCAGGCGGGTGGCGGTATGCAAAATAAGCTTATTGAATTTATGGCGTGTGGCAAACCGGTGGTTGCTACCTCAGTTGCCAATGAAGGCATTGGCGCCCCCGCCGACTGCCTGATGTCGGCTGATACGCCACAGGATTTTGCTCGCGCGGTACTCGATCTGTTTGGTGATCAACGGCGTGCAGGCGAAATGGGTCAGCGTGCCCGCGCCTATGTTAGGTCCCACTGGACGTGGGAAGCGCACTATCTCAAGCTCGAACAGAATTTCTATGATGCTTTAGATAATGAGGTGTTTTCTGTCTCGTAGGTTTGCTGACTGTCTGCGTGGCAACCCGATAAGCTTCCAACTAGAGACGTTTTACAATTTCGAGGAATGTCAGTGAAACAAGTTGTTCAGAATGCCAAGGGTGGCAAATTACGTTTGAGGCAGGTCCCCGCTCCCGGAGTACAAGCCGGGTCGGTGCTTATAAAAACGGAAGCGTCTCTTATATCTTCTGGTACCGAGAGGCAGATGGTCGGTTTTGCACAATCAAACCTTTTGGATAAGGCGCGCGCGCGCCCTGACCTTGTGGGGAAGGTTTTTGACAAGCTGCGTCGCGATGGACCTATTGCGACCTTTAAGTCCGTTGTCGCTCGGTTGGATGAACCATTGCCACTTGGGTATTCAGCTGCTGGCCGCGTTGTCGAAGTCGGGTCCGGTCTGGAGGGGGCCTATCAAGTTGGTCAACTGGTTGCAGTCGCTGGTATCGCGATAGCAAATCATGCTGAATATAATAGCGTGCCGGAAAATCTCGTTGTGCCGGTGCCTGAGGATGTGTCAGCTGACCAGGCCTGCTTTACGACACTTTCATCCATCGCTCTGCATTCTGTCCGTCTTGTATCGCCCGCTCTGGGTGATGTAGTCGCCGTCATAGGTGCAGGTTTGGTTGGATTGCTTGTCTCACAATTTGCGCGCCTTTCCGGTGCGCGTGTCGTTGTGCTCGACTACAACGCTTCTCGATTGGCGCTGGCCCGACAATTGGGTGCTGAAGTTACGATTGATCTGTCGAATGGCGATCCGACGGAAAGTATTCTGGATTTGACGCGTGGCATTGGCTGCGACGCCGTACTGATTGCGGCCGCTACTAAAACAAGTGAACCGTTCCAGGTTGCGGCTGACATCGCGCGTGACCGCGCCAAGGTTTGTCTTGTCGGAATCACCGGCACAGAGTTTCCTTATCGTTTGTTTATGCAAAAGGAGTTGAGCATCCTTGTCTCACGCTCATATGGTCCCGGGCGTTATGATCGCGACTTCGAAAACAAGCATGTCAAATATCCGTTGGGTTATGTTCGATGGACAGAGCACGAGAACTTGCGGGAATGTGTCCGGCTTATGTCTCCATCTTTGGCAAGTCACCTCAACATAGATGCGTTGGTGTCTCACAGCTTTTCCTTTGACGATGCGGAAGCGGCCTACCAGTTGGTGCTAAAGGGCAGCGAGCCTCACCTTGGTGTTGTGCTGAAGTATGACGCCGAGGACGCCATTGCCGCAAAGCGCAGTCTGATTTTGCGACCAGACGCGGTCGCCTCACCCGGTAGAGCAATTATCAGTGCCGTTGGAGCAGGTAATTTTGGAAAAACTATGATATTGCCGGCGATGGCGCAGGACAAGCGCGCATCGTTGCGAACGCTTGTAACCAGTCGAGGCGTCTCTTCTAACGGTAGTGGTCAGAAGTTCGGTTTTGAAAAGGCATCAACGGATATAAATGACATTCTGAACGATGCTGCGACGACAGCAGTTGTTGTGACGACGCCTCATGCCACTCATGCAAATCTTGTGACCAAGTTTCTTGAAGCAGGCAAAAGTGTTTTCGTTGAAAAACCTTTGGCGCTTACCTGGGAAGAACTTGAGCGTGTGATAAAGGCGCGTGAAAACTCGTCAGGATTTTTCACAGTCGGCTTTAATCGGCGATTTGCTCCCTTCGTCGTCGAAGCGCGGCAGTTTATGCAAAGTCGCCACGGTCGTTCTGTTGTGTCAATTCGCGTTAATGCTGGTCAATTGCCGCCCGATAGCTGGCAGAAGGATTCAGACGAAGGGAACGGCCGTATTCTGGGCGAGCTTTGCCATTTCGTGGACTTGGCGATGTATCTGGTTGGCTCACCGGTGAAATCTGTGTCGGCGACAAGCGGCGCCACTACCCGTGACTTGTGTGAGGATGTGAGCACATCGATTGTATTTGCCGACGGTAGTTTGGCGACGATTATTTACACCGCTCTCGGCGACACGAGTTTCAGCAAGGAGTTGATTGAGTGTTACAAGGGTGGCGCAGTATCCCGCATTGATAACTTCAGGGATTTCATCATAGTTTCGGATGGAAAAACTGTGACGAAGAAATCGTCGATGTCGCAAGACAAGGGCCATAAGGCGCAAATTGAAGCGTTTGTTTCTGGAGTGCTGGAAGCCCGCGCGCCTATCGACGAGCAGGAGCTTATTGATTCCAGTTCCTGTACGCTGGCAGTGTTGGAGTCGTTACGACTTGGCCATCCCATCAATCTTTCGACCGTTGATGCTTCTAGCAGTTGATCCATGAATCTGATCCGCATCTTTCAGACGGTTCGACATCTTAGCCTGTCTCAGCTCGCGTACCGACCTGTGTGTCGAGGCAAGTTTTTGCTGATGGAAGGCGTTCCTAATACAGCGCATGCTTATTTCAGACGGCGGGCTGGGTTGATCGGGCGATTCAATTTCGCTGACGAACGACTGGAAAAGGCAGTTTCTCATGTCGTGCAATTGCAGAGAGCCGTGCATGGCGAATTCCTAGATGGCCTAGGTGGTGGACGTTTTACGCTGCTGAACCGTGAGATTGATTTTGGCAGTCTTTGCGAAGTCGAATGGCGCCGAGAGCTTGGGGAGCGCAACAACCGCCTGTGGCGCATGAATTTGTCTTATATGGGCTATTTGGTGCCGCTCGTTGAGGCCAGAGGTGTCGAGGCAATTCCCATTATCGAGTCGCTGTTGACATCGATGACGGCACAAAATCCATGGTCGTCGCCTGGCGTGTTTCGCGACATTTGGCATCCGTATTCCGTTTCACATCGAGTCATCAATCTTGTGACTTGTCTTTCTCTTTTTGATCGACAGGGTGTGAAGGTACATGCGGCGACCCGTGAATTGATTGAATCGGAAATTCGTCTCGGGACAAGCTTTCTGCTCGGCAACCTTGAGCGTGATCTGCAGTATAATCATCTGTTCAAGAACTTTGTCTGTTTGGCGGTGGTGGCTGCTACTCAGACTGACGCGTTTGATTTTGCTTCAGGTCCCCTGAGGGAAGTTCCTGCATCGATAGCGCAGCAGTTTCTTTCTGATGGTGGGCACGCGGAGCGGGCTCCGATGTACCATCTTTTGGCTCTTATCGACCTTCGTGTGCTGCGGGATAGCGGCGTGTTGCCAGCGGCAGGTAGAGAAGCCGTTCGACAAGCCATTTGTGGGGCCGAAAATGCTGCAAATGTCGTTAGTCACCCAGATGGGGATGTTGCAATTTTTAACGACAGTTGGTTGGGTGAGGCACCGGCTGCCTTCGATCTGACAGATGCTGTTGTCCAAAGGCCGAAGGAATTTCAACGCTATGAGCTTCCGGATTTTGGCTATGCGCGCATGGCTAAGGATGGCGACAGCGTTGTATTTGACTATGGTGCTTGTGGGCCTGACGCAAATCCGGGTCATGCCCATGCTGACTTTCTGTCTCTGGAATTGTCCGTTGGTGGGGTGAGGGCAATAGTCGATCCGGGAGTGCCAACATATAGCGAGGGCGAAGCACGTAACTCGTCGCGCTCGGCATCGTTTCATAATGGGCCGTGTGTTTCCGGTTTGGAACCGATCGAATTTTGGAGTTCGTTTCGTGTCGGCCGCCGTGGCTATGCTTACCCTTTGGCTTTAAGCGATGCAGCAGGCCCCGCCGTTGCCGGATGGCACGATGGTTACATCAAGCGTGGGTTGCGCGTGGCGCGAGGGGTGCGGCTTTATCCGGGCTCTGGCTTGCTCGTGGTGGATCTATGGCAAGGCAAGTCAGGTCTCCCGGAGCAATCCGGATTTTTGGTTTCGGGTCGCGCGCATGAAGACGATGCCTATAGCTTCAATTTGGATACGCAGGACGGACCAAAGACTTTTTCGATCAGTATGCTCTATGGAGCCACCTCTGCAACCGAACCGGCCTCCTATTACCTAAAGTTTGGTCTCCCTGTAGCGGGAAGAAAGGCGGTTTTTAACCCTGCTAGTATAAACGATACAACCAGATGTCTGGCGCTTTGGTTTTCGTGGGGAGATGATACGTCTGTACCAACGCAAGATTGGGAAATGCTATCAAGGGAGCTCGCTGCCTCTCTTGCCTCTCGGACAATTTGAAAGTGTTTTACTGCTGTTTGGGTGGTTTCGGTGGGAAGTGCTGATCAATGAAACGCATGCCAAATATGACAGGCCGCACAGCACGGTTAGCGATAAACGTGGTTGGGAATTTCGGATCGCGAGCCATTAATCTGTTCGCAGCCGTGCTCATTGTGCCAATGGCTGTTTCGGGACTTGGTGTTTTAGATTACAGCATTTTTGCTGTCATCCTTTCTGCAGCCACCTTCATTACTTATGCCGATTTTGGTATGGGCTTAGCGATGGTTAACCCGATCACTGTTGCGGAAGCAAAAGATGATCACGCCGCCGCTCAAAAAATCATTTCGCAAACATGGGGCCTGATGCTGCTTATCGCCGGTACGGTGATGGCCATCGGGTTTGTAATTGTGGCGATAGTTGGCGCGCGTTCCACAGGCGGCCAAATGGCGATGCTCCCTTGGTTCGTGTTTGTGGCTTGTGTTTCTGTTGCTTTGCCGACCGCCATCACGCAGCGGGTGCTGTTTGCGCTGGAGCGGAATTTTGAAGCGAATATTTGGCTGAGTGCGGGCAGAGTTGCTTCGTTGGGTGGCGTCTATGCAGCCTATCTTTCGGAGGCTGGCTTGGCGGCCTATATACTCGCCATGATTGGCCTTCCAGGGCTTGTAGGATGGATCAACACGGCCAAATTTTTTCTGAAGGATCGACCTGATCTCGCACCGCGCATTCAACCTTCGTTAGCTGCTGTAAGACGCTTGCTACCCAATGGATTGCGATATGTTGTCATGCAAGTTGGTCCTTACATTGAAGTGGGCTTTGACATCATCCTGATACGTCTGTTTATTGGCCCCGAAATGACAACGTCTTATGATCTTGTCTCTCGAGCCTTCAATTATGTTCCCGCGCTGGCGTTGATCGGGATTATGCCTTTGTGGCCTGCCATATCGGCGGCTATCGCGAATGGCGACCATCTGTGGGCGCGCAAGATTGAACGGTTGTCAGATGCGTTCGTTCTGGCTGGTACGATCACGCAAGCGACCATCCTGGTTCTGTTTTATACTCAGATCATCAGACTTTGGACCGGCCATAGTGTCGAGCTGACTAATGTTGTGGTTTTGTCATTGGCTTTCGTTACTGTGTCGGCTTCATACTTGGGTTTAAAAAACGCGATGATTTTCGCGGCTGAAGGAGCTAACCGACTTAGCCGCGCCCAGCTCACACTGCTCCTGTTTCTTTTGCCGACTAAGATCTTTGCGCTTCACACCTTCGGTATTAGTGGCCTGGCTGCGTCTACGGCTCTCTTGTACATCCCCAAAATTATTTGGATTTTGTATATTTTCAGGACACGCAAGACCTCTCCTGTTAGTGATTAACTCAAAGATCATCCGGCCTCCTTTAGAGGGCTTAATTTGATACGGGGGTAAAGATGTGCGGGAATAGAGTGATTTCAATATATCACCGGGTGGTTGTGCATATTCGCTGATCGTATTGACGAATACAGTTCAAAACCTTCGGCTCTGGAAGTTTTCTTGTGCCCCAACGTTACGACTATGTTTCCCGGCTCAGTATCCATCGGTAACAACAGTGCTGTTGGAGATTTTTGTTACGTATGGAGTTTGGGCGGGCTCACTATTGAAAACAACGTTTGGATTGGTTCAAATTCAACACTCTTTTCGGGTGTAATGATCGGCAAAAAATTCAATCATGGGCGCCGGTTCTGTCGTGACAAAATCAAACCCTGAAAATGTAGTTGCTCATGGCGTTTCGGCCAAGGTCGTTCGGCAATTACTCGCTGAAAACTGAAATTAGGTAAGCCGTGAGATGATGAGACGGATCAAATGGAACGCGATCAATGTCAATTCGCCCTAGGGCCAAAATTCACAATGGTGCTATTGTCGATGCCAGGGCCGTCGCTAAAGGGGAAGTCAATCCATATTCCATCGTGGATGGCGTGCCAGCCAAATCATCCGCTAACGTTTTGAGCTAGAGGTAATACCTGCGTTGTTTGAGCTTTCTTGGTGGGATTGTGACGACGACATTCTCAAGAATGTAGCAAGCCTGTTCACACAAAAAATCAGAATGGACGAGAGATGATGTCTTTCTTTTTAAATGAAAGATTGGGCGGACTGGGTTAACGAGTTGGAATGAGAAGTGCAGTCTATATTTTTCTGGATACTGCCGCCGGCAATGATATTTGAGATCAACCTCGTCGGTAGACTGATGGTTGCAGATCTCGTAAGTGTTGCGATTTTGGGTCTCGCTATTGCGACGCGTGGGCTGCCCCGGCTGCTTCCAGGTGAAAAGTATTTTTATGGGTTGGCGTTTGCGTGGCTTTTGAGCCTCATGCTGACAGACATTTACCGTGGAACGGAGTTCGGGCAGTACAGTCGTGGTTGGGCGAATATTGCATTTTTCATCTTGAACTATGCTGCCATGAGGTCTGTCACTAGAAGCAGTGCGAAAAACTCCATCTACTTCACGTTGCTGGTTTTAGTTTGTGCGGCGATTAAATTTTCTTTGGGCACCGGCAATATCATAAAAACGGGCATATTAATCATCGATTGGCGGTTCGGCTACGGCGTTGCCTTTACCGCGACGGTGCTTATTTTTATTGCTCATCTCAATAGTCGTGCTGTTGTTTCGCGCAGCAATTTTTTCCTAGCTTTTGGGGCGGCGGCGCTAAATCTCTTCATGAATGCCAGAAGCCTTTTTGGTCAATCAGCGATGGCTGCCATTATTGGTTTTATTACGACTGGTGATCGAAAATTGCGCCTTAAGCCTTCGACGTTTCTTCTGCTGGCAGTTCTTGGCGTGGCGGCGGGGCTCGTCGTTGTGGAGGTTTACAGTTACACGGCAAAAAGTGGTTTTCTTGGCATCGAAGCTCAAGCCAAATACGAGCGTCAGGCCGAAAATGACCTTGGACTACTCCTTGGTGGGCGTACTGAACTTCTCGGATCCCTAGATGCAATCGCAGACTCTCCTGTTATTGGCTATGGCTCTTATGCGCGAGACAGAACTTATGCGTTGCTCAGGTTAATCCGTCTTCAGCAAGCACGAATTGTTCCAACGTCTCTAGATCTGATGAGCGACAGAATTCCAACTCACTCATTCCTGTTCGGCGCGTGGGTGGAGGCGGGCATCTTGGGCGCGGTATTCTGGGTCTGGGTGTTGTATGTAACAATTAGGTGCATCATTTTGAGCATTGAAAATCCGAATCCGTTTACCGCATTTGTGGTTTTTGTTGGCCTTCTATTGGCATGGGATATTTTGTTCTCGCCATTCGGCCTTGATCGTCGGATTGTAATACCCGCGATGCTGAATTTGATTTTGGTCACCAATTCATCTTTTTTGCAAAGCAGCGTCATGCGCAAATGATGGATTTAGAAAGTCATCTCTCGCTACGCGACAAAATATTCGAACTCTGCGGCGTCTAGTTTGATGTTTCTGGTCATTTGAAGCGCTCGTTGCCAAGGAAATACCTAAGGATGAAATTTTCTATTGTAACGATTTCCTTTAATCAGGCCGGATTTCTGGAACGCACTATCCAATCTGTACTCTTGCAGAAAGGTGTTGAGGTGGAATACATCGTGGTCGATCCGGGCTCGACAGATGGTAGTCGCGACATTATCGAGCAGTACCGAGATCGAATAGCACACGTCGTCTATGAGCGAGACAAAGGTCCGGCGGATGGCTTGAACAATGGCTTTTCCCACGCTACGGGCGATGTCTTCTGTTATCTCAATTCCGATGACACACTTGAACCAGATGCTCTAGCGCGTGCCGCCCGGTACATTGAGGCAAATCCGCAATACGACGTCGTTTGCGGCCATGCATGGGTGACCGATCAAGACGATAGGCGCCTGCGTCGCGTATGGTCGGAAACCTTTAGGCCAACATTCGTTGCTTATGGTGCAGCAATACAGATCCAGCCGTCGACATTTATCCGGCGAGAGGCTTTTTTGAAGTCCGGCGGATTCAATATCGAAAACCGCAGCAATTGGGATGGTGAGTTGTTGGTCGATCTCTACAGGACCGGAGCAAGAATAGGTATTCTTAACGAATTTTTGAGTTGTTACCGCTTGCATGAAACCAGCATCACCAACACGGATAAACTCGACAACCTGATTGCTATATGGCGTAACCGTTGCTTCGAAATGCTTATGAAGAGGCAGAGGCGTGGGTATGATTTCTTCGTGGGGATAGTTCTGAGGCTGTGCAAACACGCTATGAACTTGCCCGCTTTGGTTGAGCGCCTTCTCCGGGGGCCGATGCGCAAGAGGGGTGGCTAAATGTTCAAGCTACTAATTCAATCTGCTTTATTTGTGCTTCCTTGGATGCTGCGCCGGCGCGCGCTCAAAGTGATTTTCGGATTTGAAATCGCGTCGAGTGCCTCTATTGGCTTTTCACTTCTCGGTGTTGATAATTGTGAAATTGGTGAGAATGCCCGTATCGGGCATTTAACGATGGTCAAAGGATTGAGTCTTCTTCGGATAGAAGATCACGGCATCCTCGGAAATTTAAATTGGGTTACAGGTTTTCCGAAGAGTAGCAAAATGCATTTTAGTGAAGATACTTCGCGAGATCCTTGCTTGTGGATTGAGCAGCACGCGGCCATTACCAATAGACACCTCGTTGACTGCACTGATCGTGTCACAATTGGAAAGTTTTCTACCGTCGGAGGATTTCGCTCACAATTGCTTTCGCACTCTATAGATCTGAGCACTAACAGACAGAGTTGTCGTCCGATTACCGTCGGTGCCTATTGTTTCGTTGGCACAGGATCGGTTCTGTTGAAGGGTTCCGCGCTGCCGGACTATTCGGTTCTCGGGGCGGGCTCTGTGTTGACAAAGGTCATGTCGGAACCGGGTAAGCTATACAGTGGCGTTCCTGCGGAACTCGTGCGATCTATCGATTATACAAGCGGGTATTTTGTTAGAAAAACGGGGTTCGTTCATTGAGCCGCTAAGGGCTGAATGGCTTTTCGGCAGGTCACCTCTCTTCAAGTGGAGAGTGCGGCCGGATCAGATTTGAAAAAATTCAGATCGAGCTACACGAGTTTAGACCGGCAACTTTGTTCATTTAGGAGCGAAAACACCACAATGCGCAAGTTGATCCTTAGATTGAGAAAGTTGGCGTTCTGTGCATTTCGCCCTTCGTTGTGGCGCTTTCTATTGAAGGGCGTTGCGCCAACAATTGATCATGTGAAACCACTTGGTTCATTGAACGTATCCATGGTTCTCGATGTGGGGGCCAATCGCGGTCAATTCGCGCTGATGGCACGCAAGATGTGGCCTAAGTCCGATATCATATGTTTTGAACCTTTGCCGGAACCCAGTCGTTTGTTGACTGAGTTATTCTCAGGCTCCAACGTCAAGATTCTGCAAACAGCCCTGTCAGACAAGGCGGGCGTTATGCAGATGTATGTGACGGAAAGCGATGATTCATCTTCGCTTCTTCAGATAGGGATCAATCAACAAAGAATTTCGAATACAATTGTGAACCACGTAGAAAACGCTGTTGCGGTCGATACGTTGGACAATGTTCTGGTGGATGTTTCAATTCCGGAAGGCGCACTTCTAAAAATTGATGTTCAAGGTACTGAGGAAAATGTCTTGCGCGGGGCCTCGGCTTCGCTAGCCAAACTCACCTGGGTGTATGTTGAGTGCTCATATATCGAATTGTACATTGGGCAATCGCTTGCCAGTGGAATTGTGCTGCTGATGGATCAAAATGGGTTCGAGCTTTCGGGGGTCTTTAATCAGGCTTTTGATCGGCAAATTGGTGCGGTTCAAGCCGACTTTCTTTTCACTCGACGCGTTGTGCGCCTGAATAAGAATTGAGGGATATTCAATTGCCAATAGCGCCGGAGGATTCAACAATTCGTGTCCTTCCCGATTTTTGTGAATATGCAGTGTTGATCGGCCCATTTCCGCCGCCTGTGCATGGCGCTTCGATGGTCAATTCCAAGCTGTCTCAATTTCTCAGACAGCGAGACGTAAGCGTCAGAGCATTTAACATTGCTCCTTATACATACGAAAAAGGGCCTCTCTATCATCTCTCGCGTTTTCAGCGGTTTGTTAGAGCAGCCATAGGTATCATCCCCATTTCTCGCAATGAACCCTTTTTGATCAATGTGGATGGTGGTTTTGGTGTTTTGTACAACATTCTGCTGGCGGCCTTAGTCCGGGCAAAGAATGCGCGGCTCGCGCTGTACCATCACAGCAGCCGCTATATTTACAAACGCAGCAAGCTGGTGGCGATTTTGGTGGCGGTCTGTGGGAAGAAAACTTTGCATGTCGCTTGCAGTTCCAAAATGCTGAGTGAATTCCAGACAAGGTATGGCGATTTGAGTCATACGATAGTGATCAGTAATGCGGCTTGGGTTGAGAGTGGAGTTCAAACTTTCGATAAAGTCGCTTCGACTAGTATACGTCTCGGGTTTCTAAGCAATCTGAATCCTGAGAAAGGTGTATTTCGTGCAATCGACACATTGCGCCAGCTGCGTCGGATCGGTCATGACGCAACACTGGTTGTTGCAGGAAGCATGCCCAGCTCGGGGGAGGGGCCGGATTTTGAAGAGCTTGAGCGCGAATTTGGAGGAAGCCTGTCCTACTTGGGTAAGATTGGTGGCGAAGAAAAAAGTAAGTTTTTCAATGATCTCGACTATTTTTTGTTTCCGTCTTTGTATAGACACGAGACCCAATCACTTGTCGTTTCCGAAGCTCTGTCCCACGGCGTGCCGGTAGTTACCTTCAATCACATGTTTGTGAAGGAACTTCTAGGAGCGGGCGGACTCGCAATTGAGAAAAATATGCCGTTTGTGGATGAAGCTGTTAAATGGATTGCTCATGGAGAAGAAAGCCCTGAGGTGTATGAGCAACGTCAGAACAATGCGCATAAGAGCTTCGAAACGAACGCAATTGAGGCTAAGAGCCAGGTGTCTAGGTTGTTAGATTGGTTTCAGACTTGAGTTTGAATGAGGCAGGCTTAGCTCAAAGGTGTCTTGATTCTGAGGAGCGATAATATGAAGAGTGCTGGATGGTCCGACTGGGGGGACCTAGTTCTTGTTCACAAAGACCGCGTCAAACTGCAGCAATTGTCCAGTGCCTGGATGGAAAAAGCCGGGAACTAATGACCAAAGGACAAATCCATTTTTCTCGAAAAAATCTAGATAATATCTGTATAGATCTTGATTTTCATAAAGTGGAATGACCGATAACTCAAGTTGCACCACACAGACATTTCTCAGATGACCACAAACGCCATTTAGGACTTCTGTTTCAAATCCTTGTGTGTCGATCTTCAAAAAAACTCTGTCGTTCGGCTTGCTGTACGATTCAAATACTGAATCAAGCGCGATCACATTGGTTTTTGCTTTCCCGATGTACAGAGATTCTGGGGCTGCTGAAGAGTGCGAACTCAGCATCTTCCGCAGGGATGAACTGTAGGAGTTTTTTGATATATTGATTTCCGCTACGCCGGGAGCGGACCCGATAGCGCACCTCTCATGAATGGTCCAAAGAGTGTCCTTTTTCGATTTTGCCAATAGGGTCGCGTGGGCATCAGGCAACGGTTCGAATGAGATAATTCTTCCCTTGTATCCGCCTTTTCGTGATTGCAACGCGTACTGACCGGTATTTGCACCTACGTCAAACAACAGATCAATATGATGATGCAAGAGGGCGGTTGGCGGTTGATTTGAAATTATTGAAACGTCTAGTCCAACAGCCCTGAATGCTTCTTTGACGGCCGCCTTTAGTGCGCGCATTCGAGTACCCCATTGATCGTGTGGAACAAAGCTTCTTTTTAAGAATAGATAGTCTATTTCGTAATGAATACTGCTATCGCAACGGATGACTTACAACCGAGATATTGCCGATGTTAATTTTTACGACAGAGAATTGTCAGGCGACGTCTGAAGACAACTTCAGGCGTGGTATTGTCGGAGCCAAATCGCTCTGCCGAATAATGATGTACTGGAATTTCACAGGGGCGCGTAGCGCGTAAAATTCATAGTTGTGAATTGGCATGCAGGATGCGACATATTTATGTCGGGGGTGCATTGATGAGAATTGCAGTTGAGGGAGCAATTCGGTGTCTACATATTGCGTTTCATTGCGTTCTTGTGTCTGCGGGTCTCAGATGGTCTGACGTATCAGTTGGTTGCATGGCTGGATATGAGGTCTAGAGCCATCTATGTGCAGTATAAAAACAATGCCGATCATAACAGGAAGGGCTCGGATCAATGGGTTTTGAGTTGAAGCGGTATGCCCGACAAGATGCGTAAGAGAGTCGAAAATGATCTGTATCGTACTGTATCGAAAACTGGCCGGTCTGTTTCGATTTCAAAATTTTGTGATGACGTCTTTATTGGATTGTTCGGGAAAGATATTTTCTAAATGTAGTGCTTCAATCTTCTGTTTGGGTATTAGCGTCCAACCGAGTGGTAGACAATCCCGGCTGCCGCAACCTCGCTAGGCGCGTAGATATTGCGAAGGTCGATGATGAGCGGCTTTTTTAGTAAGCTTTTTATCTTTGCAAAATCCAGTACCCGAAATTCATTCCATTCAGTGAGTATCAGAAGTGCATCGGCTTCTCGCATGACGCCGTAGGCGTCCTTGACCCATTCGATATTGTTGAGATACTTGCGGGCTTCTTCCATGCCTTCGGGATCGTAGGCGCGAATTTGGGCACCTGAGTGCTGTAACAATGGAATGATGTCGAGGCTTGGCGCGTCGCGCATGTCGTCTGTGTTTGGCTTAAAAGTGACGCCCAAGACGCCTAACGTCTTGCCTTTAAGATTGTCGCCACATGCAGCAATGATCTTCTTGGCCATACGTCGTTTGCGTTCGCTATTGGCTGCCATGACTGCTTCAATAATAAGTGTCGGCGCCCCGACCTTGCGTGCGGTGCCGGTAAGAGCAAGCGTATCTTTTGGAAAGCATGAGCCCCCGAAGCCAGCACCAGCTTGCAGGAATTTAGGACCAATACGGCTGTCGAGACCAATGCCGCGCGAGACGTCTTGCACATCGGCCCCGACGCGTTCGCAGATGTCGGCGATCTCGTTAATGAAAGTCACCTTGGTCGCAAGGAACGCGTTGGCCGCGTATTTTGTGAGTTCGGCTGTGGCGCGGCTCGTATAGATTATCGGAGTTTCATGAAGCGTGAGGGGTCGGTAAAGCGATTGCATGACTTGTCGCGGCCGCTCGCCTTCAAGGCCAACGACGACACGGTCGGGCTTCATGAAATCGTCGATTGCTGAGCCTTCGCGGAGAAACTCCGGGTTCGATGCGACGTCGAATTCAGCATCGGGATTGGCCGCGCGGATGATGGCTTCGACTTCCGCCCCTGTGCCTACGGGTACTGTCGATTTGTCGACTACTACTGTGTATCCCTTTAGGTGTTTTGCGATTTCTTTTGCTACCGCGTAGACGGCGCCGAGATCTGCGCTGCCGTCTGTTTCCTTCGTGGGGGTGCCGACCGCGATGAAGACCGCTTCACAATCGGGGACGGCGTCCTCGTATGAAGTGGTGAAGCTTAAGCGTTTGGCGCTGACGTTGTGTTTGACCATGTCTTCAAGGCCCGGCTCGAAGATCGGAATTTCGCCGTTGCGGAGCCGCGATACTTTGGCGGCATCGTTGTCAACGCAGATAACTTCATGACCCAAATCCGCAAAGCATGTGCCGGTAACAAGACCCACATAGCCCGTTCCGATCATGGCAATCCGCATAGTCTTACGTCCCCGTTTGCCCGAATACCTTGAGGCTCAAGGCCAATGGGGTCCGGATTGTTCAAATTTTGGGGCTGAACCCAATTACAGCAGCTATATTATATCGGGGTTCGATGCGGAAGGCCGTTAATTTCCACCATGGATTTGCTTCGCTGTGTGATGCAGCGCTTTATACGCCCCCGGAAAAATGCATTCGGGAGAGCTGCTTAGTGCTTATTGTTGTCTGATCTCCGGGCAGGTTTGTTGGCATCTTGGCGGATCATCACTCACCTGTCCGCTGAATAAGTGGCCGCAAATTCCAATACTCCGCTGAATAACTTTCGTCCCATAGTCCAATCTGCGGTTCCTTCACAATACCCAAATTTCGTGGTCAAAAAATTGGCAGCAGCCCATATTGTTGGCTTCGCCGGTGATGCTGTTGCCGATCCCGTCTTGCCCTTGTTGGGTTGCGAAAACCGATGGATAAGACGTGGCTGACGTAGGTTGAATGGACGCCCGAACGTAAACCCGAATGTGGGTTTATGGCGGTCATTCAGTGGTATCGGGTGCGACTGGCGGCCAAGTAGCCGGTTGAAGGTCTGCGCGTGTTGCTATGCCGCAACATTTGGCCAAATCTTACTGATCAATCCGGTCCCCTGATAGTAACCCCATGCGACTCTTCCAACCACTAGAGTGGTTGCGGCGACATTGTGACCTCATTCTTGTCAATCGCTAGTCGTTGTCATTTGTCAGTGCACAACTTGTAGTCTTGGAACGGAGGCGGCCGGTGGGCACAGTTGGATAAGGTGCGCACGGATTAATATTTCTATGGTGTTGGGGTTCTAAAGAATTCGACTAGGATTGTTTAAGTTTTATAGCCTTTCCGAAGGCTTCGATTGAGATGAGCGTGTGAACGCAAGACGGGGACCTGATGAGTTTTGGTGGCTGGCAGGAAAAAAAATCAGAAATCGCTACGCTGCTTGTTGTGCGATCTGATGCGTCGGCCACTGACGCCACGCTCGAGCAGGAAAATTCGCGCCTGCGTTCGTTCGCGCAACCATCCAAACGGGTGATCGCCGATAGTGTTATGCTTGCCGATTTTTTAGCGATGACGCTTCTGGCGCTTGTCGCCCAATGGATCTACATCACGCTATATCTCGGCGCCGATCAAGATGCGTTGCGATATCTGAGCGTAGGGGCCGCCGGTGCGCTCGTTGCTGTGGCGACCATGCGTAACCAGGGCGTCTATATAATCGAGACCCTGGAGACGTTGCGCGGCCAGAATACCCGGATCACCTTTGGCCTTGTCGTTTCGCTGCTAGTATTGCTTGCCGCTGCCTATTTGTTGAAGGTATCGGCGGAATATTCGCGCGGTTGGATGATGATGTGGTTCGGACTCACAGTTCCTGCTCTGTTTTTTATTCACGCGACAGCGGCTGCCATTATTCGGCGTTGGAAGTCGTTCGGGTTGTTTGTCCGCACTGTGGCCATTTATGGTAGTGACGAGATCGCGCAAAAGCTAATCGAGCATCTGGGTACGCAACGCGATATCCGGCGTGTGGTCGGTGTTTTTGATGACGTTAGGCAAGGTGTAACACCCAAGGTGGTTGTTTCGGGTGGATTGACGGATCTTATCCGCACTGGACAGTCTACGCATTTTGATGAAGTGCTGATCGCGCTGCCGATGATCGAGCAGAAGCGGATTATGAATGCTGTGGCTCAGCTGTCGATTTTGCCGACGAGTATCCGGCTTTGTCCGGATTTGGTGGCCTTTCAATTTCGTCCTAAGAGTGTTGTCGAACTTGATGGCGTATCACTATTGGAAATGGTTCCGATGCCCATGGACAATTGGGCTCCCATTTTCAAAACAATTGAGGACCGTCTGCTGGCGGGTATCGCCTTGGCCTTCGTATTGCCAGTGATAATTTTGGTGGCCATTGCTATCAAGATAGATACCACCGGGCCAATCTTCTTTAGACAGCGACGACATGGATTCAATCACCAGATCATTTCAGTCTGGAAATTTCGATCGATGAATGTCACCCAGGACGGGGACAACGTACCTCAGGCTCAGCGTAAAGACCCGCGGGTTACAAGGGTGGGCAGAATCCTGCGGAAGACCAGCCTTGATGAATTGCCCCAGTTGCTCAATGTGCTGAGCGGCGAAATGTCGTTGGTCGGCCCGCGGCCTCATGCTCTTTCGCACAATGAGTATTACGAGTCCGTTTTGGAGACTTATGCCAGCCGCCATAAGGTGAAGCCTGGTATCACGGGTTGGGCGCAGATTAATGGCTATCGAGGCGAAACCGATACGCCGGACAAAATGCGCAAACGTGTGGAGCATGATCTTTATTACATCGAGAACTGGTCGTTGTGGCTCGATTTGAAGATCCTGTTTCTGACGCCCTTCAGCTTGTTGGGTAAGAATATTTTTTGACGCTTGTTACCTCTCCGTGCGTGCGCTTTTCTCAATGCGCTTCTGAGGCGACGGATGTCTGTGCGTAGCGTTTCAGACGAGCTTGGAACAATGCGCTCAGGATAGTTGCGTAATGCTGGTTACCGTCTGATCGCAAATCCGGTAGTTCGGCACTGAGACGGCCCATTGTACGTTTGTTGACCGCATAGGCGGCTTCAAGCTCTGCGGTCGAGGTGGCGCCCTCTATGACGCGCCTTATGGCCGAGCAGCAAAGCACCGGATTCTTAAACACTCCTTTGATGTCACCCGTCGGGCCGAAGGCGATCCATGGGGCCGTCGTCTCCGAGGTGTTTGGGTTATCGCAATCGTGAGAGCGATTAGCTGACTTTGAACAATCACGGTCGGATGGCCGGGTGGCGCCTTTCACCGCTTCAATTGTCGACGGGTGTTCTTTGTCGTAGAGGGACAGTCCAAAAGGCGCACCGAGGGTCGCTAGGCATCTTTTGGTAGCATCGGTTTCTGCGGCCTTTAGAGCAAACCCATGGGCTTCGCCTGGATCTTGCCCCGTTGCCTGCCCGACACCGCTTCCCTCGCGCACGATGCTTGCCAGCCCCGCACGAATGCGTATTTGGACGCGTGCTGTATAGGCACAGACCGGGTTGCCGTTCGACTTTCCCTGCCAGACGCATTGGGTGGCAAGCGTCACCCGATCCCAATTTTCAGGGCCGAAGATGCGGTTGGCTTCGGCGATGACGTACCAGCCTTCGAGGTAGGCGAGTGTTTTGCCCTTGTCCTGTCTCGTTCGGATTTGCTCTTGCGGTGGGGCTTTTTTCAGGGCGGTCTTTTGGCGGCGTGTCAGGCCTTTTTCGGTGATGAATGTTTTTGGTGTTGCGTCGTTCATTTGAGGCCGCCTCTCAACGTGTGCGAATGGTGATGGATGATCCGTGTTTGCCTAAACGCGCGCCCGGGACAAACGTGCCTGCTTTGAGCGCGTTGTTCAGGGTGGTGCGATCGAGCGTCGGCGGCTGCGCGCGCCAATAGCTCGCCGGTATCAAGGCCTCGTCGGTCACCTCAAGGGGCTGGGGCGATTTTCGCGTCGAGACGGTTAAATCGGGGAGGATCAGGCGCGGGATCTCGGCACGGGCCATGACATCGGCTACAAGCTCGCGCTTCTTGTCCGAGCGTTCTTGAAGCCGCTGCAGTCTTGCGCGCATTTCTTCGAGGCGGGATTTGAGCCCGGTGATAAGCATCTCGTCTTCAATTCGGGAATGTAAGACCGCGCCCAATGCCTCGTTCAGGCTCGAGAGTCCTTCGAGCGTGTCGCTCAAGGTTTCATCGTCAATGTCGGGGAAATCTTCGAACAGGCGCGACTTCAAGTAGAGGTGAGCGTTCAGTTCTGCGGTGATGTGATGGGGGATGTCATGTGCCATAAGTGATCCTTTTGGGTTCATATTCGACCCGAATCATGCCATCGTGTCACACACAGTCAACCTAAAAGTGTCATTATTAAATAAATAAAGGTCACTAATGATCTATTCCGCTCAGATACGCGCAGCGCGAGGCCTTTTAGGCTGGTCGCAAAATGAACTGGCAGCGGCGGCAGAGCTCGGGGTGTCGACCGTCAAACGCATGGAGGCGTCCGCCTCCCTGGTT
>TARA_R110000868_G_scaffold245626_7_pt1 | contig 24903 bp, 22 predicted proteins | sample TARA_R110000868 | Tara Oceans TARA_R110000868 (sample SAMEA4397489) | marine metagenome | biome: Polar Biome; feature: [SRF] surface water layer (ENVO:00010504); material: water (ENVO:00002006), including particulate matter (ENVO:01000060) such as... | depth 5 m | reverse complement strand
CGCATAACCAGAAAGATTGGTTGCCGTTCCCGAACCGCCAGAGCCTCCAGAGCCATTGGTGGTCATGTAAGACTGAATAGTTGTAAAGTTTGAGTTTACCTTTTGAAACGCCACATTCAACGGGTCGCCAACAACAAGACCATTGGTATTTAATGTCGTGTAATACTTGTTGGTAATTCCTGCGTTAGTAATGGTTATTTGAGCGGCAGATGTGTTTGTAACGCGAGTTTGCGTAGTCAAATCAATCGAAAATAACGCGGCGTAAGACTCAAAACAAGTCGCCATCAATCCTGTCAAAATTAAAGTTAATATTTTATTCATAATTTTTAAATGTCACTAGAACTTCCACCGCCCGCACCGCCCGCACCGCCCGCACCGCCTCCAGAGCCACCCGCTCCTGCTGCGCCTTGAGTGTTCATTCCAGACAAAATTGTCACAAGGTCTTTGTAAATGCTGTAATCAAGCGGATATTGAATTTGATTATAATATCTTATAAACGGCTCATATTCAGTAATCCAAGAACTATAATCAACTAATTTAAAACATTGGTCAATAAATGTTGAATAATATGCTACAAAATTACTAGTAGGCGGAGAATTGAATGCTTTATTAAAAAAAATAGGTTGAAAATCAGCAAACGCCTCAACAACAACTGATTCGCTACATTGATAAATTATTTCCGCTCCGTAAAAACTAGGAATAAATACGTCCATTTCTTCTGAACTACTTTTGTCTGCGGGAATGGTCAAAGACATTGGGGTCGTGCCGTCAGCTTGTAAAAATGGAACAAAAGTAAGAACGTCGTTTTTTGAAATTATTGCATTAGTTCCATTGTTTTTCCATTGACCAATATAAACAGTCAACGCACTTCCAGATTGAGGAGCAATAGAAAAAATTTTAGATTCTGGTTTTCTGGACGCTTTTAATTTGTAAATTGTATATCCCGAAGGAGGAACTGTTTTTGGAACAGCAGAACCTTCAATAAAATCTACAAATTGATTTGACGCAACGTTCAAGTAAGAAAACCCAAATGCAGTTCCAGATGTTGTATTCCATTTAATTATTGGGTCATTTGAAAAAACAACTTTTAAAGAAATATAAAATGGAGGAGAATTATTTTCGGTATCTTTGTTAAATGCAGAAACAAATAACCCAACAGAATCATTGCCGTTAAAAAAATTTGCTATAATTTGAGGGTCAGTAATTTCTACAAAATAAGAATCAGATTGACCGTTATAAGAATTTGGGTCTAAACGATTGAATCCAATAGTATAATATGTGCTTGGAGATGCCCATGCTATTTTAATGTTGGGATATGGCAAATCTGTTCCATATTTAAATGTTGCAGTTGTTTGATTTTTGCGCCAACCCCAAATTCCATCAGAGGAAACAGATAAAATAATTTTAATTGGAACACCCAAAGAACGGTTAATATAATAATTAGCAAAATATGCAGTTCCTACCGAAACCTCTTGTATTGGGTCTTGAAGTTTTTGCAAATTTGAAATATAAAAAGCATCGTAATCGCCGTTATATGGAAAAACATCTGTATCTTTTAATACTTGCCACCTTGAAGGTCGCATTGTAATTGCGGGATAAACAGTTTGAACTGGTTTATTGTTATTAAAAATATCAACACTAGATTCAGAAGGCGGATAATCATCATTATTTACAGGTTCATACCTTCTCATTGAAGTGTAGCCGTCAGGAACAAGAGAATCAGTGCGGTCTTGATTTAAAACTATTCCCTGATATTCGTTTCTATATGGAAGCAAATAAGAATCCAATATGCAATTTCTTGCTGGAACGGGATATGTATTTGCAATCCACAATCCATTTAACAATGGCAGCGACAATCTGTATGCAGTATCTCCATAAGACGGGCCTATTACAGTATTAAAATTATCTAAACGCATCCTGCTTCCAGCAGAAAATTCTAAAAAAGAAAAAGAATCGCAAATTATTTTTTTAATGTTTGAAGATGGATAAATTCCTTCGGCATTAACCGATGCGGAATTTGTAAAACATAAAAGGACACCTTTAAAAGTTAATGAACGGTAAGAAATTATAGCATTATCCGATGTAAAAGTAATGTCTCTATTTCCGTTTAATTGCACGTTATTTAATTCAACAGTTATTAAATAAGTATAACTTCCGCCTGAAGAAACTGATTTTAAAACTCCAGAAATAGAACCAATAGAACTTGTTAAATTTAAAGCACCAACGCTGCTTGCAGAGCCTGATACTTCAAATTTAAAATTTCCAGTTACTTTTCCAACGCCATTTATATTGGTAAAAATACTATGCGTTACGGTTGAATCTAATTGAGTGTAGCCAATGGTTTCTCTTTCGTATCCATAAAGTCTAGTTGTTCTTATTGGAATTGATTGTTCGCAATAAATTTCAAGACTTTCGCTAACATCATTTTCTGCATAATGAAATTCAAGATTATTAAATATATTTGGATTTTTCCCATTTTCAAAACTTGAAACATAAACTCCGCACTCAAGTGCAAATGCTCCGTTTATAAGAGTATTTCCTAATGTATAATTTGTTGTTAAAGGGTCTCTTATCCAAGCTGGCGTTGTGATTTTAATTGTTCCGCTATTTGCTTTAACAACTCCATTTTCAGAATGATAATAAAACGGTTCTGGAAGGTTTTGAATTGTTATATAAGTTTCAGGATATGAAAGTTCGTTTTCAATTAAAATTAAAGAATTTCCGCTATATTTAAAAGAAAACTCAACAGGAGTTCCGGCTTCTCCAAAAATAGAAAGAGTGTTTTTAACAAAAACGTAATCTGGAACTGTTAAAACAATTCCATCCGCTACAATATAATAAGCATTTCCTGAATTAGTAATACGAATTAACATATTATAATTTCGGTAAATATTTGCATTATATCCTAAATCAACAACGTATTCCCCGCTGCTATTATAAGAGCCAGAACAATCATTGCTTCCAGAAAAATTTCGATTATATGTTGATAAATAAACATTGGGATTATTTATTCCCACAACCCATTTTCCTGAAACAACAAATTCTTTACTTGCAAAATAATTTTCAAAACCAGACCAAGGTGCTGCAAAAGATTTTTGTTCATCAAAAAGAGGGCCACGATAAAGTTGCATTAAGTCGCCCCTAATTCGATTTAATTCATACAGCCAAGGAGTTTTTTTTGTTAAGTGAGATTTTACATTTTGCCCAGAAGTTCCGTTAATTGTAATTGAATCTCCAGCTTCAAAAAGCATCAGAGCCAAAAATCTTGACCCAAGAGAATAAGTGCCATAAAAATCTATATATTGCGGACCATAATTAACATAATTTCTTGAATCCCAATTATCTGATGTTAGATATTCTTCATTTGTTGGTTCGAATAAATACGTTCCAGAAAAAGGACAAGAAAATGTATATTTTCCGTTTCCATTAAATATTGCAGTGTTTAAAATTATGTTTTCAAGCGAGCTTGATGAAAAATAATAATTAAGATTTATTGTTTCCCTAATAGTTCCGCCAGTATTGTTTCCATCAACATCTCTTCCTTTGTTACTAAATCTGGAATATGGATTAAAATAAGGAATTGGAAGATTGTTGTTTATGGCTTCAGCAATACAGGCGTCAACTTTTAACGGCAATACGCTATTAGCAAGTGCGGCAAGACTGTCCATGTCACTCTGTGTAACAGCTTTCATTTAATTATAACCATTGACCCATTGATGTAACATTTCCAGTCAGCGAAATCCAATATAATCCATTTGTATCGGGAACGATTGGATTTTGAGGGTCGGTTGAATCGTTAGCCAAGATGCAAACATAAGAACCAGCATTGGGGCCAGAGCGTATAACAACTACCTCTTGAGGACTATAAGACAAGTCGGCGGAATACTCGCCCCTAAAAATCATGCCCGAAGCTGGCTTGGAAGATGAGCCGCCAAGAATCCGCCTGCGTATTTTTTCTAATTGAATTGAAAGAGCTTGAATCGCTTGCTTGTGAGAATCAGCTTGCGAGTTTGTTACTCTGGCTCTTTTCCATTGCTTCCTTGAATCATCGCTGTCACGCGGAGAACGCAACACGCTCGATTCATGGGCAATCGGAAGCGTATGGCTTGAGTTTACTATTGCTTGTGGCATTACGAAATAATTAGGTTGCGATAATCTCCGACACTTGACGGGCGTTCTCCACCGCTATAAATATCATTATCCCAAGAACCAATCGGCGCGCCAAGCCATTTGCGAGTCACACGAAACCATGTGCGTTGATATTCAACTGAATCCGCATCTCGCAACCAAGAAATGCTTGTGTTGCCACTTTTAAGGCCATTTGAAGAATAGCATTGTGCGTTTTGAGATGCCATATCATCAAAAATTGTTTGAGAAGAATTAGGAGGATATGCAGTTGAGTAAAAATAATCAGGCAACGGAGGAACTGCTGCCGTCGGGTTTTCAATATACGCTCCACCGTTCAGCGGAGGCGGTCTGAAATAGTATTCCGTCCAAGTGATTTCCCAACCGTTAAGCATGGGAGAATCTTCCATGCGCCACAATTTTCCAATAATTTCTTTTGCCGCCGCCATTGCTAGTCCAATTTTGCCATTGGGGTCTGAAGAAGTTGAATCAACTGTTGTGTAATAAAAAACGGGATTCTTTTGATTTTTGATATTTGCATTAGTTACTTTTTTTGGATACGGAAGATTTCCGTTGTCAGCATATACTGTTCCAACTGGGTCTGGCTCGCTTGCTGCATATCCAACTTCATAATTTGGATTTTTAACTGTTACCGTAAATTTTCCGCTGGAAATATTGGCAACAATGTGTTCATGAAGCAATCCGGTCATTCCGTTAATGTTATTTGTTGTAGGAATAAAAGGATTCTCGCGATACGCTTGTATTGCCCTGATGATTGATTGCTTGGCTTGAGCTTGAATGTCATTGTCTTGTGCCCCAATGTAATTTGGAATCTGATTTGTCGGCATCAGCGCGTAAAAATAGCGCGGATTCTTCATGATGTCCACGCCCAGCTTGACGGGAGTAATTTGAAACTCGTCGGGAGGCTGGTCGTAACTTAATGATTCAGCCGTGATTGACAAGGATGCTTGATTGCCCTCCTTGCCCATGCGCTTCATGCTGCTGGAAAGCACTCTGTAAATGTTTCCAGTTGAATCCGTGACAAGCGTGCCTCTGCCGTAAATGTTAATCCGATTCAATGCCTCTTCGTAAGGCATACGGTAAGTGTGAACGCAAGTTGCTTGTTCGGCGCGCTCCAGCGTTGGAGAATCATGGTCTTCTTCAATTTGAACACCACTGGTCGATGATGCTCCGTTATAAGACTGAACCTTAATTGCGCTGCCAGATGGCGTCCCAATGCGACCGCTCAATCCATCCGCCCAGTCAATGCCTTGCGGAAGATTGTCTGTTGATGGAGCTGTTGAACTTGGAACATTAGGCATATTAACTAAATGTTAAGGTTACAGAATTGCCCGTAAGAGAACCGTTGGTCAATCCAAAGCTGCCAGCGTTATCCGTGACGATGCAGCGATGACTGACCCCGCTCTGTCCGTTTGTCGAAGATGTTGCAGTCAATGTTGCAGAAGTGTATCCAGAATACACCGTGCCGTTGATTGCGCTTCCGCTTGTAATATCAGTCCAAGTCGAACCGTTCAAATATTGCCATTGATATGTTATCGTATATTCACTTCCTGCGCTAAATGTAAATGTGACAGGAGAAACCGTTCCGCCAGACAAAGTGGCTCCGCCAAATGTAAGCGTGGACGACACTGAAACAGCAGTTGTGGCTATTGAGTTGCCAGCAAACCCAGCGTTTTTTGCCGTCAAAACGACGGTTATGTTAGTCGGGTTTGTTGCTGTAACTTGAGGATGAGCCGTCGTCGCCAAAGCGTAATCAGTCCCAGCAGTGCCTCCACTTGCGTTAATTGCATTAAACAAATTGGTCATGCTTGCATAATTACTTGCGCCAATTTTAACATTGCCGTCCACATTTGTAAGAGTCGTTTGAAAAGTGTAAACTTTTGTTCCAATGGTGACCGTATTTCCATTAGCAACATTTATCATGTAAATTGTAAGCGTTCCGGTTGCGGCAGCTAATCCAGCGGCTGTGGTTGAAACTGGTTGCACCAAAGAAACCGGAGGCGTCCAAGTTAGGTTTACCTCTTCAGTAAGCGCAATGTTCACTACGTCCGCAAGATTGATTGCCACTGAATAAGTTCCGCGTTTTACAAAAACAAATTGGTCGCTGATTTGAATTTGACGACTGAAATTAGGATTGTTTGACGGGAACTGACCAATGGTGATTTGACGAGCGGGAGCCGTAGGAGTCACCGTTGCGGGATAAAGGGAAACTCCAAATATAGGAGATATTACGGCTTGAACTGCGGAATATCCGGTTCCCGTCAGCGTCGCGGAGGTAGCGGTAGCAGTGAACACGCCGCTTGACCTGACGCTTTTGGCGAATGTAGCACCGCCAGAGAACGCGATGCTCGTGTCGTTTGTGCCCATCGAGTAGCTGTAATTCGTGCCGATAACCAATCCCGTCAGCGTGTAAGTCGTCACGCTGTAATTCACGGTTGGAACAATGTTTCCTGCGACTGTTGAAGATAATGCTTTCATTTTTTATGGTGTTGATGGAACTGCTGTAAAAGATAATTTATCGCCTGAATTTTTAGGATTTGCAAGAGCATTTGCAATTTTTCCCAAAAGCGAATTTGATTTCTCCGTGTTCTTTGCGGTCTGCTGGGCGTAGTTCGTCCCGCCGCCGCCGCCGATAACTAGACCCATCTTTTCCCAAGATGAGGCAGGCATTTGTTTCATTTGAGCTTGAGGCTCGGGAGCCTTCTTGTTGCTTGCTCCGTTCCAGAAATTATCAATTTGTTTTGTTAAACCTTCAAAACCTTTTTTGGTTCCTTCAAACAATGTGCTGTCGTCAATTTCGGTAGCCAGCAATCCGCCGCTGATTGAAGCTATAAAATTATTTACTTGAACGGCAAGCCAAGTCAGCCCATCCGCTAATAATTGAAACGAAAGAATAATAACATTTACGCCTATCATTAGAAGCTCCATTGTTTTTTCAAGAATAGTGAAAACAGCTCCCAATGCGACTCCGATTCCTTTGATAACATCTGTTTGCAAAATAGTGTCAATAAAAAGCCTGATGCCAGCAACAGCGTCTTGAATTGGGCCAGCCATTCCTGATGCAAATTGACTGTATAAAGCATCAATGCTGTCTCCAAGTGCCCTTGCTTCCCAAGCAACTGCTGCAAGTGCGGGAACATTGCTTGCAAGCACTTTGCTTGACACTTCTATTTTTTCGTTGAGATATTGAATTGCTCCGCCAAATTGAAAAATATCTTCTTCAGAAACTCCAAGAATGTTGGCAAGCTGTCCCTTTTTTTGAGTCATTCCAACACCAGCACCTGAAGTAATGGATTTTGCGTATAGAGAAGCCGCACGCTGAAATGCTTCAATCACTCTATGAATTGCCGCTTTCATCAAAACCACCGCAGCCGTTACTGCTGCAATCGCAACCGCCGCAGGCCCAGCAGCCATCAATAGTCCTCCAAGCGCGCCAGCAACAGGCCCGCCGCCAGCAGCTCCGATTGCGGCTCCAGCCATGCCTCTTGCCATTGCTCCAGCACCGCCACCGCCGCGCCCTCCAGTTGTGGGCAATGCGCTTATAATTGGAGGTTTTGCAGAAGGAGCTGGAGCAGCCGGAAGAACAGGAGGTTTTGCCGGAGCTGGCGATGGAGCTGCTGGCTTCGCCGCAGGCTTTGGTGCTGGCGGTGCTGGAGGAGCCGGAGGATTCATTGACGGAACGGTAGCCAGTCCCGATTGCTTTGGATTGCCAGTCGGTTGGTTTCGGAAAAACTCTCGCACGTTGTATCCACGAAGACCTTGCGCTCTTTGTGACTTGAGCAGATTTAATTCAGATTGCCGTTCTGCTGACATCGAGGAGGCGGGAGGAGTTGCTGGCTGATTGCGGAAAAACTCTTGCGCGTTATATCCACGAAGACCTTGCGCTCTTTGAGATTTTAATTGAGCAAGTTGAGCCTGACGCTCTGGAGACATTGCTGAAGATTTGGGCTTTTCATCAGCAATGATAATTTTCATTCCAGCCTCTACGCTGGCCCCAAGTTTTCTCCAAGCAATAATCTGTTCGTTTAATGCGCTTGTGGTTTTCTTTACAGAGCGAACTTTTTTGTTTTCGGCAGTTTCTACGGTGTCCGCATCTTTTCTGACGGCTTTGATTTTGGTATCAGACACGGCTGCTCCGCTGACGGCTTTGCCGCTTTTGCTAACGATGTCTTGCAGTTTTTTAAGCTCATTTCTAACTTGGGCTTCATCGACTTGAGCCTGCAAATCTACCTTAATTTGTGATTCATTTGCCATCGTTGTGCCTTTTCATCAATTTATTCCATTCCTGTTTTACATAGCCAGCACTTGCTGGTTTGATTGAACTGCCCCAGACGCTCGCCTCGTTCTCCAGTGCCCAGTTGTAATAAACCCAGCCCTGTGCCCCAATCAGGTCAAACCTGATGTAATCAGCCGACCAGCCGTATGCTTTCATCAGTCGGCAACGCTTGTCCAACAACCAACCAAAACCATCTACTGCGCTGCCGACAAAGGAGGGTTTGCCGTTACAGCCTCCCCTTCTCCAGTTGGCATTTCCGCAGCTTCGTATTTGATGACCGTTGACCAGTATATCGTCATCTGCTTCAAGGACGCCTCGCAAAGCGCGTTCAGACCGCCGATGGTGTATTGTCCCATTTCATCTTGCGCGGCGTCCTTGACCGCCTGCGCTCCGCCCTTGCGGAACAGCGCAGCCGTCTCACGAGCGGGTCGGGTCATGATGTAGCAGAGCTGCCAAGCAACAGCACCGCGAGGCATGAAACCGCCCGCATCTTCCACTTTATTGCCTTCCAGTCCCGAAGTCATCATCTTATAGAGCGGGTGGTCGAGCCATTGCAGGAACTCGAAATCCACATCTACAAACGAGCGCACCTCGTATTTTCCAACCATGATGCTTGGCTGCGGAGCAAATGCGTCGGCGGTCGCTCCTGCGAGCGGTGTAGCCAACGCGGCTCTGCCTGCCGTATCTTCCACGGCGTTTTGAACAGCTCTCTGTTCTGCGTATTTCTTCGCTTGCTCCAACACTGACGGCGGAACTGGATTTGACATAATTTATTAGCTTCCTGTTTGACTTTCGATGAGGATTAAATTTTCCACGGTTACGCTGCGTTCGGCAGCTTGTTTGCTTGAAGTGTCCCAGCTCGACTCAACCACGCGACCAGTGTAGTTCAGTTTTGAGCTGCTGATTAAACCGCCAGCATCAACCACTGTGATGGTCGAACCAGCCGTCGGAGGAGTCATCGCCGTATCATCGCGAACGGTCAAATCCCATTGCCGACCGTCTTTGAGCTGCACGCGAGTGAGCGTGATGCCAGTGCCGTTCGTGAGCTTGACGTTCTCAATGATGTCTTTTTCCGTAGCGCGTGACACGATGTATGTTGACCACAAACCGTCCGTGCCCCAGACGATTGTTGTAGTGCCTTGCGAGGCGTATCCCGTCGATACTGTTGGAACTGTATATGCCATAATGTTAGCTCTCCGTGATGAGGGTTAATTTTTCCACCGTGATTGACCGTTCAGCAGCCTGCTTGCTGGAAGTGTCCCAGCTCGATTCCACAATGCGTCCGGTATAAGTTAAGCCGACTGTTCCAAGCATACCAGCAGCGTCATAAATGGCAGTAAAAGTGTTTCCGGCAACCGGAGCCGTCATGCCAGTGTCATCGCGAACGGTGATGTCCCATTGCACGCCGTCGGTCAACTGCACGCGGGTCACGGTGATTCCAGTGCCGTTGGTCAGCTTGACGTTTTCGATGAGTTGTTTCTGGGAAATCCTGCTGACGATGTAAGACGACCACAAGCCGTCAGTGCCCCACACGATTGTGGTGACGCCTTGTTTCGTTAAACCCGTCGGGGTTCCAGTCATGTTTGTTGGTAATGCCATAAGTTATCCTTGGTTAAGTTAAAGTGATGTTAGGTATATCGTTTGCCGTCGAGAAATTGATGATGTAACAGTCCATGAACACATTGGCTTCCTTGGTAGGAGCAATGTTCGGCAAAGAGTCAATTCCAGTGTAATCAATCGGGAACTCTTCGCTGATGTTCAGCAACACGCGCAACTTATCGCGCAGCACTTCGATAGTGTCTAAAAAATCTTCCGCTTGCGTCCCGAACGCCTCGTCGGGATTCGGCATCAAGTTGCGCCAGCCGTGACCGCGCATAATGATGACGCTCCACTGCCTGTCCACGCGATGCAGCTTGTTTCCCTGATTGAATCCGCCTCGTGACTTTTCAGACTTGAACATGATGAACAGGCGAGGCGTGTCGTCCTGCATATAAATCTCTTCCCACAAGTGCCGCTGGTTCTGGAGAATCTTGACCGAACCGCCGCGAGGAGCCGCAAAGCTCGTCGTGAGCCAGTTGGCAATGATTTGCGCCTGCTGGCTGATGGTCGGCGGCGTCGCAAGCTGCGTCCGGTTCGGCCATGCGTTCATCGTCGGAGGATAGCTCATGCGACCTCCTTCTTGTTCAGACCGACCAAAGCCGCAAGCTCCAGACCGCCATTGATGCCAATCCGCAGGTAATGTTTCCGAATCTCATTGCCCACTTTGACAAAAGCAACGCCAGCCTGCCTTGGCCTGAAACAGCGACGAATGACCTTCGCTCCTTGAGGCAAGTTCGTGATGCGTTCAACAGCCCATTCAGCCTTCACGCCAAAAGTTAGAGTCTCGCCTGTAATGGTGATGCTCATGCGAGTGCCTTTTGTAGCGTTTGAACCGCTGCCTCCATCACGGCGTCTTTGGTGTAGTCGGTGATTTGACCGTCCATCTTAATCGGGAACACGCGGCGAATCGGCAGGCTCTCGCCCTTGTCGCCCCAGTGATGCCGCGTCGCATACGGGCAATCGGCGTTGTCCAGAATGACCGACGAGGCTTGTTCAGTGTGTTCGGTCTTGACCGCTTGAGCCATCTTCCCAGTCTCGTAAAGTGTGGCGTAAGAGCGACCGACCTTCTTGATGTAAGCGCGCCCTATCTCGCTGCGGTCGCTCAATGCAGGCCAAGGAAACGGGCGGTCGGTTCCGGCGGGGCCAAAGTTGCTCATCACGATGTCGCGGAACTGCTCCGCCATTGCCTCTTGCACATCTCTTTTCACTTCATCCAGACGCGACGCTATCCCGCCAGTCAGGCGTTCAAGCTGCGTCTCTGAAATGGAAAGATTGTAAGTCATCGTTAAATTTAACCCTACAAATCACAAGAACAGCAAGACAAGCGTTTTTTTAAGATTGTTGTCAGTGGCAATTCCACCGTTTCAACGATGCTTTTGCCCTTGGCGCATCTCCCTTTGCGTGCTTGACGACTCCCTTCATTCTGGCGCAGAACGAACGCCGACGAGCTGCGTCTTTCTCTGTCTTGGGATGCGGAGCGGGAGCCTTGAGGTTTGAGCCATGAGCGCGATTGTATTTGGCGCGCCCTTTTGCCGTAAGACCAGCACCTTTTGAGATTGGCAGCTTCTCGCCTCGACCGACGGAGAGAGAGCCTTTGGACATCACTTTGCTTTCAAGCTCTTCGCTTTCAGAATCAGTCGAATGAACATATTTGGCAACCCATTCTGGATTTCCAAAATCAACTTTTATCAAGTCATCGTCCAAAATTATTGTTTTATTGTCGCTCATAATGGATTCCATATTTTTTGCAAACCCTGTCAGTGACATAGTGCGTATAATCTTCATTTGCTTGAGCAAGCGTAATTTCTTTAGATTCAATTTTTTCCTGATACGCTTTTGCTCTTGCGCCAAAAAACCTGTTCCATGAAGTTTTGATTTCTTTTGCATTAGGCCATCCGCCCTCTGGTCTTTTTGCAATGTAAGTATATTTTGAATCAACAGCGCGAATTTCTTTTAAGTTGGCTTTGCTTGCAACATCGAAATCTCCGCTCGAAAGCGATGCAACATAAGGATGATTATGAGTCAAAACAGAGTTTCCATCTTGTTTCATTTCTGAAATGTTTTTACTTGTCATTGGAACAGATTCTTCTTTTCCAATTATATCAACATGATTTCCGTTACTCAATACAATTCTAACCTCTTCATGGTCGTGAATGTTTCTTTTTTCGTGTTCAAATTCTGAAACTTTTGCCGCAATCAGCATTTGTTGAAACTCTTCTTCGTTGTGCGCTTCAACCATTTTAACTGGATACTTATCATCACCACTTGTCCACTTCCCGCCCTCGTCTCTTGACTCACCGGACACATCATGCGCGGTTGCCTGCACCGCTTCGCCAATCCGACGACCGCCAACCAGCCAGCAGCGGCAGTTGCAAGTCTCTTCCGGCGGAGCGTCCGGCTCGCAGGGATACATCAGACCGTTCATGAACGGCTTGTCGAGCGGAACCTCGCCCTGTTGACCGCAGTCGATGTGACTTTCGCGCACCCTGTCGTCGTCCATCGTGACCCAAATCTTTGTGGCAAATCCAGCCTTGCGGAGCGTCGCGATTTGCGCGCCCGTGTAGGTCGCCTGCGCCTCGTTCCTTGCGACCATCTCGCCGTAACCTGACTGGATGGCTTGAGCCTCCCGTTTCAGGCGCAAGCGCAAGAGCCTGTCGTCCTCGCCCAAGCTGCGACCTGCGTCGATAGCCTTGTCCAGACGCTCCATGACGCGGTTCGGGATGTCCTGAATCAGCGGTTTGCGTCGGTCAAAGTAGCTGGACGCCTCTTCGGTCGTAACAGGCGGGATTTCGTTCTGTGGCTCGATTTGAGGCGTTCCGGCGTCAGTTAACGGTATCGCAGGCGGTTTGACAGCCAAAAGCCCGCCAAGGGCGTTTCCAGCGGTAGCATAAGCCTCTTGAGAGGCATCCTGCATCAGCAGCAGCCACAAGGCAATTAGAGCGGCTTCCTCCTGCTCTTTCTTCTTCTTGCTGGCGGCTTTCTTCTCTTTGAGCTTGGCGAGTTCTGCGGCTGCAATCAGGCGCGCCATTGCGTGACGATACGGAGCCTCCGCCTCGTCGCGGATGCGGTTGTGTTCGCGTAGCTCTGGAGCCAAGTCTTGCTCCGCAGTGCGGGCTTCGGCGGTGATGGTTTCGACCGCATACAGTTTGCCGTCCGTCGCCTTGAGATGGAGCATCTCCGACCGCAGCTTGCCCGTGTTTTCCGCCTCGTCCGCGTCTTCTTTGACCAGATTGTGTTTCAGACCGTATTCAGCAGCCTCTTCGCGGTCTAGGTAGTGACCTGATTCAGTCTCGAATCCTTGATGCCGTTCGGGAACTTTGGGCAGTCCTTCCTTGTGGTTCTTCGTGCCCCAATCCATCAGCGCGCTCATGTGGCTTGCGCCTTTGTATCTCTTGCCGTCGATTATCAGCACCGCGTGTTTGATTTTGCCTTTTGGCTCTCCAGCGGGATTGCTCGCCCACTTGCCGTTCGCGTCGCGGTGTTCTTTTGAAACATCCTTTGCAGCAGCGCGAATCACTTCAATCTTGCGACGTAGAATCTCGCGGCGAACATCGCTCGCGGTGATGTCAGAAACATTGATGCCTTTTCCTGACAGCCGCGCCAGAATCATCTCTGACGAAAGAGGGGACGGACGCAATGCCGTCTTGCCGCTCGCTTGCAATCGCTCTAGGCGTGCAAGAATCGAATCCGGCGTATTAAATTGTTCAGTCATTTTAATAAATAACCATGTTGGTGTTCACCAACGGAGTCTGCGCTCCAGTAGTCGGGTCAACCGTGTATCCCTGCGCGAACTCCGCGTCAGTCCAATACAGACTCGACCAGCCAACCAGATTGATAGCGGGATTGGTCGCGCTCTCTGCGGTCAGGTAATCCTGACCAGTCGGGTCAGACGGATGAACGACCGAAAGACCGTTCTTTAAATCTTCAAAATACTTTTCGCCCACATCGCGCCACTTTGCAAGCAAGTCTTTCATGTTGTCCATGATTGCGCTCTGCAAGTTAGGCGTCGCCGTGACCAGCGAATAGGCAGCGTAATTCAAGACAATCTGTTCAGATTCGGGAGGAATTGCTCCAGCCGTGACCGACAGCGGGAACCGATTCGCGTGTTGAACGCCTCCGCGCACTCTGGCAACCACCATCGCGACAATTTCGTCAGCGCGGTTGGGCATATCTGGGTCAAAGGCATCAGTGTCTTTGACATCAGGGTCAATGTTCTGGTTTGCCTTCTGGCGCACAAGTGCGGTCAGAACCTTTGCAATCGAATTGCCAGTCGGAATAATCCAGTTTGTTGCCATAAAATTTTAAGAAAAAAACTGGCGGCGGCGGTTCTATGCGCTCGCCGCCAGTTTGTTATAACTGACTACTATCAGGGAATCGTGTTCACATACACGGAATAGTTCGTGTAGTTGACAGCGGAGGGAACGGTCACATACCCAATGTAGTAATAACCGATTGCGCCCTTGACAATGTTGCCTTGGCTCAAGCTGGTCGCCGCACCGACGTTATAGGTCGATGTGCCGAACGTGCTGTTCACCGGAATGGTGTTGGTCAGAGTCCCAATCCATTCGATGTTCAGGTTCGCCAGCGACGCCGTGTTGGTGATGGTGACATTCTGGACGCTGCGTCCAAGCTGCCAGACCACGTTTACCGCAGTAGCGTTGGTCGCCATCAGGTTACCGGAAACCTGAAACGCGATGTCTTTCCCCGCGTTAGCGGCGATTTTAATCACGTTGGTGACCGAAGCATTGCTGATGATGCGCGGCCAGATGCCGTTCGTCACCGCCGTGCCGCTGTTCGTGCTGCCAGTGCTGTTTACGAGCGTAGTCGGCTGGAAGTAGGTGTTCTGCGCTGAAGCAGAAACCGCAACCAAAGCCGCTGCGATGCTGATGCTAATGAATTTTTTCATCTTTTATTCCTTTATTGAATTGTTGAGTTGGTTTGTTGAGTGTTGCCCGCCTCCTGTTACAGAGGCGGGCAACGGTTCAATTAGGGAGCCAAGATGATGCCCTGACGCGGGTCGCCTTGACCGAAACCATACATGAGGCTCAAGCGGTTCGTGACCTGCGCGAGCTGATGGTTGACGTAACGGCAGTTCAACATCGAAAGACCGGAATCGGGGTCGGTGACGACTTCGATTGCAGCGGTAGCGGGGATGTCTTTGAACGCCTGTGTGTAATCCTGCGGCACACGAGCAGCCATCAGCATCGAGGACATATTGCCCAAGAAGCCGACCTGATTGATACCAGCAGTTGCGAAGTCAACGCTCGTGCCATCCGAAGAGATGTTCGGGGAGGTCAGAGTGCCGTTGACAGCGGACGAGAGCTGCGATTCCAAGGGTTTAATCCCGTAGAGGGTCGGCAGTTCAGCGGATTCGAGAGCGGTCAAATCCTTGTTCACCAACGCCGTGATGGCTTTCGCGCTCACGAGGTTGCTGTCAGTCAGGATGCCGTCATGGTAGAAGCTGTGCAGCAACGCAAAGCGGCCAATCGGAGGCAGCTTGGCGAGGGTCGCACGGTTCTTGAGGGCGACGAGTCCGGTCAGACCGAACGGCGTGCCAAGGCTGTATTTGTTCACCGTGCCAGTCCAAGTCGAGGTGTAGAGGGAGTTAAGGAAATCCTTAACAACCTGCTCACCAAGAGCGTAGGTCTGCGCGCCAACCTGTTCAGAGAGCAGGTTACGAACGGTCGAACCAAGCAACTGCGTGCCAAAGGAAATCTGGACGCCGTTGTGTTTGTTGATGGTGACGGTCGTGTCAACGGTGTTAGCCGTCGAATCACTCCAGCCGCCAGTCTGATTCCAAGTCGTGCCAGAGCCAGTCGCAGTCGGAGCGGCGTAGCTGGTCACGGTCGGAACCACGATGTAACGCGTAAACACGGGCTGGTTGAACAGCGCGGGTTCATTGCGGAAATCGGTGGAGATGTAAGGCATGAAGTTGATGATGTTCTTGAGGTAGCCCAAGTTCTTCATCAGCACCAGACCAGTGGCAATCGTGCCGACATTCGCGTCGGTCGTATCAGCAGCGCGCACAAGTTCTTTCAGCGAGAAATCAGACGCCTTAATCAGCGGCTGGATTTCGCGAGCCAGAATCATGCCGAACTCACGGCTCGTATCAATGGCAGCCTTGTGCTGACCAGCTTTGATAAGACCGAACTGTTTGCCCTGCATTTCGCAAGCCTTGATGGCGCAATCAATCGGGTCAGCACTCACGGAGCCGAAGCCCAGCGGAGCGGAACCGTTCAATTCGCTGCGGAAAGAGGTCAGGCGGGAAGCCATCACCTTTTCAGCGGAGCCATTCAGCGCGTCCACATAGTCGCACACGAAGGAGGCGGAAACGCCGTCTTCAATCTGCGCCATGCACTTCGCCAACACGGCTTCATCCTTGGGAGCCACTGCACCACGCGCTTTGGCGCGGGCGATAGCGGATTCCACGGAGGCTTTGCTGGAGGCTTTGACAGCCTGTTCAGCGTTGTATTGCGTTTCGGTGACGGCAAAGCCGTCAGACGCAAGAACGGCAAACTCTTCTGCCGTCACTTCGACTTGGTCGCCCACCTTGAGGTTTGAACCTGCGCGGGCTTTGATGATAACTGCGTTCATCTGTTGTCCTTTGGTTATGGTTGTTTATTGCCCATTATTGCATTACAGGTAGGCGACCTGTCTGCCCAACAGGGCTAGATTGTTTTTATGCTTTGGTATGCAAGCCATTGGCACAAGTGTTTTTTTAACTATTTTTAAAAATGCTTTTCAACGTGAGCGATGATTTCTTTCGCCGCCTCGTGTGAAATGTGCCCGCCAGCTCCGTGCATCGAGGGAACATTGCTCGCGGTTTGAATTTTGCGAGCGCGCTCATTCGGCCCCTTGCTGACATAGACGGAATGATTTCCGTTCTCGTCCATTCCGTGACGATGAACCCAGACATTGTTTCCAATGTGGAAATCAGCACCGCTTCCAGTCTTGCGAGCTTGCCATCCTTTTTCCGCTCCCTCGCTCGTGCCCTTCGCCGTGATTCGGCTCATGATGTCCGAAGCGGAAGCCTTCGCGGAAGCGTGAAGCACTGATTCGTCGTGCTGCTTCATCACTTCGCCCATGTGATGAGCCAAGGCATCCTTGTGATGCTGCTCCAGCTTGTTGTAAGCCTTGTTCGTGTGAGCCTGCGGCGAGTTGTGTTCGTAATGACCCACAAGCTGCGTCAGCATCGCCGCACGGTTACCGCGTGAAGCCATAGCCTGTTCAGCCGACTTCTGCGCTCCGCGACCGTAGTTGCCCGACAGGATGTTGTCCGCCGCGCTCGCGAAATGTTCCGGCGACTTCATGTGTTCATGAACGCTGGCTTCAGCTTCTTTGCGGTCGCTCAACGGAGCGGCAGCATCGCGGCTGATTTTGGTGTGGTGGTGCATCATCTCGTTGCGTTCGTATTGCGCGCTTGAGGGCGACATGGACGGCGAGCCGCCGCCTTGATGCCGTTTCTCCCATGCCTTGCGGACGCCTTCGCTCGTGCCAGCCGCCGTGATAAGTTCGTTGTAAATCATAGATTCTTCTTGTGTGTTGTTAGGTTGATTGCCGAAAATTGCCAGAGCATCAGACGCGGAGGCGTCGGAGGCGTGAGTTGCGTGTTCGTATTTTTCTTTTTGTTTCTGCAACATTTCTTTTGTCGCTCCCCATTTTTCCGAAGTTGGCTCCCAAGATTGACGCGGAAATGTAGGAGCGGAATCAGGATGAACTATCGAGCCTCCAAGGCTCTTATAAGTTGTTCCATGCTTTGTGGCAATCGAATGAGTGTGAACAGAATTTTTCGCCAGATTTGAAAGCTCTTCGCTGTCGGTAAGGATGGCGTGTTCTCCATGATGAGAGTATTCGCTTTCGTCAGCTTTTGCTTTTTTCAAAAATGTTCTTTTGTCAGCATCAGAATGAAAAGCGATTGCATGATTGCGATGTTGCCAACCCTTCTTCACTCCCTCGCTCGTTCCAGCAGCTTCAATCTTGTCCAAGATTGAGGAGGAATCGGAGGCGGCGACATTGGGATTGTCTTTCAATTTTTTCATGACTTCTTCTTCCGAACTTCCAGTATGAAGAATTTCGCCATGCTTATGCGAGTGCAAAGCGTATTGAATTAAATCTTGGCGTTCATTTCGTGGAATTGCCAACCTGAAAAGAGTTTTGTCTTCGTCAATTTTTTTTGAGCTAGTAGGAACGCTTTTAGACGGAACCAAGTCGTAGCCGTCTTTGCTCATAGTTCCAGAGGCAACGCTTTTCCCGCTGCGAGGACGATGTTCCCAGCCCTTGCTCGCGCCCTCGCTCGTTCCGGCAGCAGTCACCTTGCTCTCGATGCCCAGAAACCGACGGCGCACCGTATCCAGAATCTCGTTCGTCTCCTGCTTCTTGGCGTCCAGCTTGTCGAGGACGGAAGCGGAGTCGGAGGCGGCGACATTGGGTTCATACGCCGAATGAGGCACTTCAGGCATCTGCGTGCCGCCGTTGCTGCGCCAGTGCAAGATTGATTGCGCGTCATGCACTTGGTCGCGGTATTTGTTTTCCTGCTCAAGATGACTTCCGCCGTGAGTGTGCATTGCTTCAGCGGCAGCGTGAGCGTCTTTTGAAATATAATGCAAAGCCTCATCGCTTTTCATGTGCCAAGGATGCTGCGGAATCGGAGGACGCTTGTCGCCGCGATGACGGGCGAGCCAAGCCTTGCGGACGCCTTCAGCCGTGCCGGACGCGCTGATTCTGTCCATGATTGAAGCGGAATCGCAGGCGTGAGTTCTAGTTGCGATGTCCCATGAGTCAAGTTTGTGGTCTTTTGCTTTTTGCGAAACTTCTTTTGCTTGCTTTGCCCAATTTTCTCCTTTGTTTTTTATGATTTCATCTATGGCGTCAAAATGATGTGCATAAGCCTCGCCGTGCGCTTTTTCTGCCGCATTGTAATGTTCGGCTTTTCCAGATTCAATCGCTTTTTTATGAAGCGCAGTCGCGTGCGCTGAAGCTGTTTGAAATTGATGACGCTTTTCCCAGCCCTTGCTTGCGCCTTCGCTGGTTCCCGAAGCCTTCACTGGCTTGCTGGGCTTCTTGTCTTCGTCCTTGTTGATTCCGACCGTCACCGCTTCGCGATGCAGTTCAGCGTGCGCGTCGTGACCGTCCGCGCAGAACTCGTGATACATCTTCTTGCAGTTCTCGCTGGGGTCAACATCGAGCGCGAGCTGGCGATGGCTTGCAGCCGCAAGCTCATGCTGTCCGGCAGCGTGTTCGTGGCTCTGCGGCGTGTCCAGCTCGTGCGCCTCGTGGCTGGCTTCGTATGCGGCAGATGAATCTTCGTGACAGGCGCGGATAGTGGTTTCGCTCATGGTGTGGTCGGTTGCGTGAATTGTTCTTGCGCTCATCAAAATACCTTTGACTCGCTCCTCTCGTTCTTTGTGGGGTATGCTTTTGTCTTGTGAAATTTCGCGAGCTGTTTCGTGATATGCTTTTAATTCTCCAAGTTTTCTTGTATGCGATGCTTTTTCTGCGGCATTTTTAGGCTGCAATGAAAGCATTGGCTTTATGTGGGTTCGATGAAAAGAATCAATCGCGCCTTGAGTTCGAGAAATTGATTCCTTGTCTTCGGAACTAATGTTTTCTTCTGGAGCGTGTTTTCCAATTCCAAGATATTGTTCCGCTCTATCTAATTTTTCAAGGTGAATTGGTTTTGCTAATTTATTTTTTTTAAGGTCGGAAAGAAGTTCGTGAACCTCTGCTGCGTGTTCGCGTGATTTGAACTCATGTTCGCCAGCCGCGTTTCTGTTTCCAACAGGCGCGCCCGCAGTCACCGCCTCGCTGGCTTTCACCGGAGGCATTTCATGGAACGCGGGATTGTTGGTCAGTGTGCCGACGCAGAACGCGACTCCAGTCACGCGAGCGGGGTTGCTCTCGCTGCCGCGCACGCCGTTCGGGAACGTCCAGACGCCGCCAATCTCTTTGGCTTTGGCGTAGTCGGCATCCGTGAAGAATGAGGGCGACCAGCTCCAGTGAATCTTGCCGTTCACGTTGCGCTCGCCCAGTGCGGTCGGTTCAGCAGCCAGCAACACGCCTTCGTCGTCGCTCCAGCGAAAGCCGTGTGCAATCACGCTGGCTTCCTGCTCGCGATGTTCCACGCAGCCATAAGGCTTCTGGCGCGGTTTCTTTGTGCGCTGGGCGTCCAGACTAGCCTGCACCGCGTTCGTCGTCGCCTTGTCCACCTGCACCGTCAGATTGATGGTCTTTCCGCGAAAGCCCGCGTTGATGGTGTGGACGCCTTTGGGCATGAAAGTAAACATGACCTCTTCGCCCTGCTTCCATTTGGTTTCCGGCTTCTCAAATGCTTGAGCGCGACCCATGATGACATCCACTTGTCCCGCAGTCACAAGGTCGCCTTCAGTCACCGCGCTGCTCGCCATGTGAGTGAACTCGCCGCCCATCTTCTTGTAGATGTCGGTCACAATGGCGTAGAATCCTGAATCGCTTTCCTTGCGGCTCTTCAATGCGGCTTTCTTTGCGTCAGCCCACTTTGATTCGTCGGTGACATTCGATGCGGTGATGGCGTCTTGTGTGAGTGTCATACTTGTAAAAGATATTTTGTGCGGTTAATTTCCCCCGTGATGTCAGCCAAGATGTTGTTCAAATCATCGTCCTCTCCTGCGGTCAGCTCGTGACACGCATTGGCGACCACTTCCAGTCCAATGTTCAAAATATCGCGATGGTTGGCATTGGGAGTCAAGATAATGTTGCTGATTGTGATTTCCCTGCTCCCGTTCTTGCCAAGCGTGATTTCAGCGTAGGCATCCACCAGCTCGTCGAGTTTGTCGTAAAGTTTGCCCAGCGTCTTGTGGTCGTTGGTCGTGCTGTCAGCTTGCCAGTGAGCCAGCTTGACGTTGGCGGTCAATGCGAGAAGCCTTGTGATGTGGGTTGTGTTTTTCATCGTGTCTCCAGTTCGTTCAATTTGTCGTTCAGCGCAATCATCTCTTCGCCTTGATTGCCCGCAGCTTCCGCAGCTTGCACCAGAGCCTCAAGCTCCGCGAGGTCGGCGTCGCTGGCGCGAGTCAAATCAATCGACGCCTTGACCCTGAAATCAGTCCGCGAATCGCTCGCTTCGGCTTGCTCGTCTTCCGGCTCCTCTTCCTGCTCTTCTGGCTCCTGCTCCTCGCCTCCATCAGCATCTTGTTCGACGCCCTGTTGCATCTCCATTTGAGCCTGCTGCTGCTCCATCTGTTGCTCCTGCTTCTCCTCGTCGGTCATGGGCGCGCCGTTGATTTTAATCTCGCCCTTCTGAATCACGATGTCGCCTTCTTCCGGCAGCGACAGGCCCAGCTTCTTGTAAACCTCGTCAGCCCTGAAAGGTAACTGGCTCGATGTGAGAGCGGTCGCGAATTGACCGACTTCCTGCGATGACATGGGATGCGTGAAGTCTGGCTCGATGTTCGGGCACTCGTCGCAATTCCCGTAATTCAGGCGCAGGATGGCTCGCGCAAGCTGCCGCAGCGGATTGTGGGCGACCCATTTGGCGACGCCAATCATCTTCTCCTCGCTGACTTCCTTGTGCGTGTCCTGATTGCCCAGCGCGCCTGCGGTCGGCATCGTCGTGCCTGATTGACCCAAGAGCAGGAACAGGCATTGCTTGTCAGCCTCTTCCGCGATGTATCGCTGGGGATTGTCGGCTCCCATGCTGGTCGGCGGAACAATCGTTGCCGTAGTGCCTTCTGGGCGACGCAGGCGACGCTCTGGCGCGGCGTTTTTCAGCATGGCGTCCAGAGCCTGCAACTCGTTTAGCGGCGTTCCTACCTTGAAAGTGATGTCGATGAACGGTGAGCCGTATTGCTTCGCCGTGTTCAGCATCCACTCGTTGTTGAACTGGCGCGCAGCCCAATACCAGACCAGCGGACGCATGAAACCAGCTCCCAGAACGGAGCCGGAGCGCGAAATGAACTGGCTGGTGATAAACTTGTTCGGGTCGGGCGATTGTCCCTTGATTCCGTTGTTCAGCAGCTTCGGGTTGGCATAGAGTCGGGCATACTGGTCGTCGAACACCGCCAAGTTACCTTGATTGCTGAAAGTAAAGTGTCTGGGATGCACCCAAGCCGCAGCGCGGGGCATGACCTCAAAGCCGTGCTTCTTGGTCGTGCGCTCTTCCCACATGATTTCTTCCAGACTCAAGCCGTCCAGAACGGCGTCCGTGAAGTCGTAAATCATCGAGGTGAAGCCCTTCTCGTCGTTCATGGGATTCGGCTCCATCGACTTGAAAGCGCGGTTGACCATCGCCGCCTTCTCCTTGGCTTCCTTGCTGGGTTCTTCGCCTTCCTCGCTGAAAGGATGCACCACATACTTGGCGTAAGCCGCCGACTCGCGCAACTGGTGACTCGCCATGCGGAAGGTCGGCCAAGTGTCCAGCATCAGGCTCAAAAGCTGCCATTGCTGCCACAAGTCGCCGCCAAGAGCCGCACGGAGCAGCGTGAGGCATTGTTGAGGCGTCAGCTTGTTCGGAAGCGCAAGATACCAGAGTTCACGCGGGTCGGTATTGATGGCGCGCTCTTCTAGGTCGGAGGAAATGGACGGCAGCGCGGTCTTTGGCGGGTTCTTGTTGAACGGAGGCAGGGCGTTGACGTAGTTGACCTGCGAATCGTTGGAAACCTCGTTAGACGGCAGGAACGGAGCCTTGGCGAGTATCTCCTGACGCAGAGCCGTGCGTGCGGCAAATTCAGTGCCTTCCACGCGGATGCGCGGGGCACTCTTGGTAATGTTAAAGCCTAGAAAGTTAGCCATCTTGCGCCAGTCTGATAGTCGCGCAACTGCTGACGCAAGTTTTTTTTGAACTTTTTTTGGGGTTAGTAACTTCCCCCAGTCGGCTTACTTGCTGATGACCATCTTGCTGGGACGGCTGAAGAATCCGAACAGGTTGTCATTCGGCGAGGCGTTGAAGGTCGCCGTCATCGTGATGCTGTCGCCAGCGTTCACCAGCAGCTCGTCTTTGTCGCCCATGAACGGCGTCGCAACCTTGTAACAGGTCTTGCCGCCGTTGCCGTAAACCTTCACGCCGTTTCCAAGGTCGAGCAGCAGCTTGACCTGCACTCCGAAGTCGCTGTTGACCAGCTTCGCGCTGATGACCTTGGCGGTCAGCGTCTGACGACCGGAAGGAACCGTTCCGGTCGCGGTCGAGCGGCGAACCGTGTCGTCAATGTGCATCTTCACGAGGAACTCGATTTGCTTGCCGCTGGGATTGCCAAAGCGGCGAATCTTGTCCGCGATGTCCTTTGCCGTGCGGTTCACTCCGGTCTTCGCCCAATCGAGAGCAGCTACCGCCAGCGGGAACTTGGCGCGGACATCGCGCTCGCGAGCAGCGCACAAGGCGCGTTCAGCGAGAGCGACCGAAGAGCGGTCGAGGTTCGCGACGAGCGGGCTGTTCTTGAGCGATTCAATCTTGCGAGCGCAATCGCGACCGACGAAGAAAATCTCAAGCGTCGGCGTGTGTTCAATCACGCAAGCGTATTTGATGGCGTGACCGCAGCAGGAGCAACGATTCGCGCTCTTCAGACCGCCGCTGGGAATCCGGTCGAACGCGGCTTGATTGTAAACCTCGTATTCGACTTCGGTCGTGAAATCGTTCTCTTCGCCAGCGTGAGCGGCTTCGATGGAAACGTGAGCGAACGCGACGACGGTCAGGTTGGTCAGCGGCAGGGATTTGATTGAGTTGTTCATATTCAGTTTTCGGTTTCGGTGTGAGTCGCGTTGTGCGCCTCATCTGGGAATAATCCTACGCGAACCCAGCCGAAGCACAAGAATTATTTTCAACTATTTTAAACCGCCAAATCGTATGTCCTGCACCCGATAATCCGGCGTTATGCTACATAGCTCATGCACGATACACTCGTCAGGTGTATCGTGCATCAGCCTCAAATCATCGCTGCTGGGTCTTGAGTCATGTTCCGGTATGCTTCGACCACCCGTGCCGCGAACCGCTCGCATTGGAACTCGCCGATTTTGTCGCCCTCGAATCCGCAGATGGCGTGACCCAATTCGTGACCCATTAAATGAACGAAGACATCGAGGTCGCCTTCGCAGTGCATCGTCGGCGAGTCGGCGTAGCGGTGATACCGTTCCGTGTAGCCGGAAAATCCGCGACCCATCCGCAGGAATACATCGACCGACCGCGTTGTCTTCGTGCCGCGTCCCGTGTTAATGGTCGCCCTTCCGCTCCTCGTGCGATGCGTTGACGCAAACACTTTAAGATTGACCTGAAGCGGCACTTTGCGGTTCAGGCTGACGCAGGTTTCCTTCGCCATGCGTGCGGCGAACTTGTAAACGTCTTTGACCTGTTCCGTCGTGAACTGGAGCTTGCTGCTGATTTTGTATTTCGTTTTCATTTTTGGAAAAGATATTGCTGGGGATTCCTCATTGCGCGGAAGTGACTACTTCGCCGCCCGCGTCGTGATGATGGATTATTTTGATACGCGCCCCAGCTCGCGTAAGTTATGCGCGGCTAAATTGTTTTGAGCGACCGCTGATGCGCTGCTGCAATCATGTCGATGCGCTCGCGCTTCTTCTCGATGTCAGCCCAACCGTCCGGCATATCGCTGGTCGCCCTGTTCTCCTGTTTGATTTTTTTCATTATGCTAATTGCCGACCGTTTGATTTGTCCCCTTGCGTCCTTGAGCTTGAACGGTGATGCCGCGTGCCCAAATCCGCGCCTGATTGTCCGGTTGTGTTGTGTCATAAAAAGTGCGGGGTTAGTCACCTCCCCCGCGTTGGATTAGACCTTGGAGGCGGCGACGTTATCGAAGCAGAACCGGACGACGGCGAGCTGCTGCTCGTCCAGATGCGTCGCCTCGTCGCTGGTGTGGTTGAAAGACTTGGAGGCGATAGAGTAATACAGACCAGTCACGGTG
>TARA_R110000868_G_scaffold193008_1_pt1 | contig 24958 bp, 16 predicted proteins | sample TARA_R110000868 | Tara Oceans TARA_R110000868 (sample SAMEA4397489) | marine metagenome | biome: Polar Biome; feature: [SRF] surface water layer (ENVO:00010504); material: water (ENVO:00002006), including particulate matter (ENVO:01000060) such as... | depth 5 m | reverse complement strand
ATTATATTTTCAGACTTATGACAAATTACGGACATTCAAAAAATAAATACAATAGTTTTTCTAAAAAGAATAGACTTCTTCGATTCTTAAAAAAAGATGTAATTTTGCCACAAAAAATTAGACTTGGTAAAAATAGGCAACATAGAACTTCCAGATTTCCCATTGCTGTTGGCACCGATGGAAGATGTGAGCGATCCACCCTTTAGAGCACTCTGCAAAGAACAGGGGGCCGATGTGGTTTATACCGAGTTTGTTTCGAGTGAAGGATTAATACGTAATGCTGCAAAAAGCGTTATGAAATTGGACATTTACGAAAAAGAGCGTCCTGTTGGGATTCAAATATTTGGGGCTAATTTGGAGAGCATGTTGCAAACCATCGATATTGTTGAAAGGTCTAACCCAGATATTATCGATATCAATTTTGGGTGTCCAGTTAAAAAAGTGGTTAGTAAAGGTGCAGGAGCTGGCATTTTAAAAGATGTGTGCCTAATGGAACAACTTACCGCCGAAATGGTTAAGCGCACCAATATTCCTATTACCGTTAAAACACGACTAGGCTGGGACCATGATTCTATAAGAATAGTTGAAGTGGCCGAAAGACTTCAAGATGTTGGTTGTAAAGCGATTGCTGTTCATGGCAGAACCCGAGCACAAATGTATAAAGGCAATGCCGACTGGAAACCTATTGCAGATGTTAAAAACAACCCGCGAATGCACATTCCTGTTTTTGGAAATGGCGATGTAGACACACCAGAAAAGGCCATGGAAATGCGTGATAGTTATGGATTGGATGGCGCCATGATAGGTCGTGCTAGTATTGGGAACCCGTGGTTTTTTAAACAAGTAAAACACTTTTTTAAGACGGGAGAGCATTTAGCCCCGATTTCTTTGGAAGAACGTGTAGAGGCAGCTCGCAGACATTTACAAATGGCCATTGAATGGAAAGGTGAAATTCTAGGGGTTTTTGAAACCCGACGCCATTATACAAATTATTTTAGAAGTATTCCTCATTTTAAAGAATATCGCATGAAAATGGTGACAAGTGATAAACCTGACGATGTTTTTGCGGCGTTTGATGCGGTATTGGAAAATTTCCCCGATTACCAGTTTACCGAATGATTTTTTAGCAAGTGGCAAGCCACCGCACTAGGAGTTTATCCTGAGTCGAAGGGTTATATCTTTTTAAAACGCTATTGCGAGGAGTTTGTGACGAAGCAATCGTCAATTTTCTGTCCAGTCCAAAGTTTATTTTGCCTATGTTTTAAAAAGGGTGCCACTGCTATCGCTCTTGCAAGAAGGATTGAGTAATTTGTTTGAGCTCTTTTTTCTATAAAAATAGGCAACATTACGAGGAATCCCGATAACTATCGAGACAACGAAGTAATCTCTTTTAAACAGGTAGATTGCCACAGCAAATAAAAAGTTCCTTCGCAATGACAAAAAAAGTGAGTTGCCGAAAGACTCGTATTCACGAATACAATACTTTTCGATCTAAAGGAGGTTGAGCCTTGGGGTTTCCGTTTTACCCCTCCTGTGGAGAGGTCGGAACTGCCTTTTTCGGCAGTTCCGGGTGAGGCAAAATATAAAATCTCAAGAAATTTTTATTAAAAACCCATGAGTAAAGCCTGTTTGCCATGGTATGGCAACTTGCCCAAATTAATGCGCCTCTACTAAAGATTTTGTGATTCTAACCGAGGCTATTTTTGATGCCATAATGCCTAATACCGAAATGGTTAAAAAGACAATAACAAAATTTTCGGACTTAATAGTAACTGGATAAGGCAAGGTTGAGGTGATCATCACTATATCAAAAATTTTCTGCATAATGACGATACTTAAACCGATTAATAAGCCAATAATTCCACCAAACAGGGTCATTAAGCTTCCTTGATAAAAGAATATGCGCCTTATTTCTTTTAGGGTTGCACCCAGATTAAATAGTGTATGGAGTGTTTTTTTCTTGTCTAGAATCATCATAATAATGGAACCAATCACATTAAATAGGGCAATTATTAAAACCAGCGTGAAAATTAAGTATACGGCTAGGTTTTCAGTATTCAGCATTTTATAGAGCGCATCGTTAAGTTGTGCTCTGTTTTTTATTATGACCCTATCACCTAGAATTGCTTGAATTTTTACCCTCACAACATCTTCATCTGCACCTGTAACTAATCTAAATTCCAAACCCGTAATTTGATTTGGTTTATAATTTAATAGTTGTTGTGCCAAATCTATAGAGCTGTAAATGTATGTATCATTAATTTTTTCATTAATATCAAAAACACCCACATTGATGGCTTTAATCGAGTTAAAAGCATTTTTTGTAGAGGTGATTTGCCCTTTACCAGGCTTAGGAACATAAATGGATAAGGCTTTTGAATAGTCTAGAATGCCAAGAGATAAATTGTTTGAAATACCCCAACCCACCACCACTTGATGGGCATCTTGAGCAATCCAACTACCTTGTACAATCACCGAATCTATATTGGTAACACTTTGAAACGATTCATCAACACCTTTAAGCGTTACAATATCATTTTTATCATTGATGGCCAACACAACGCGTTCTTCAATAATTTTTGAGTACAACGCTATGTCCTTTAACTCTTTTAATTTGTTGGTATCTTCCTGGGTCAAGACAAAAGATTTTCCAAGAGCAGTTTCGGCTTTTAAATCGGGGTCTACAATACTTGAAAACAGCAGTGTATAATCTTTCAAGCCTGCAAAGCCAGATAATACGATAAACAGAGAAGCGGAACCCAATACCACGCCGATTGCCGCAATAATGGTTATAAAATTAATAGCATTGTTACCGCTTTTTGAGTGTAAGTAACGTTTTGCTATATATAATGAAACATTCATAAACTATAATATTATGAAAAAATAAATTTTTATATGAATGTTCAAGCCGACCATTAAAAAACAATAAAATTAACGGGTTAAAAATTCAATTACGATTTTTTGCGTTTGTCTAAAATACTGGGATCTTTTATAGGGTTGTCTTGTCCTTTTAAGGATTGGTCAATTTGATCCATATATTCCAACGAATCGTCAATAAAAAACTCTAATTGTGGCATGCGTCGTAATTGGTGTTTTGTGCGTTGAGCAATTTCGTGTTTAATTAATGGCGCGTTTGATTTTATGCCTTTCAGAATTTCTGTACCCTTATTATTAGGAAAAATACTTAAATATACTTTTGCTACAGATAAATCAATCGTTACTTTTACTTTTGATACGGATATAAGAATTCCTTTCAAGCCACCTTGTGTGGCAGCACTTTGTAAAACGTCAACCAAATCACGCTGCAAAACCGACCCTGTTTTTTTTTGTCTTTGACTTTCCTCTAAGTTACTCATTTTACCACCATTGGTTTATGGAGCAAAAATACAGGATATTTAAAGATTATCTTACTTTTGATTTACAAAATTTGTATCTTCATTAAAACGAGATAAAATGAATAAAATTGAACACATAGGTATAGCTGTTAAAAGTTTAGAGTCCTCAAACCAGTTGTTTGCTAAACTTTTTGGAGAATCACACTATAAAATAGAATCTGTTGAAAGCGAGGGCGTGAACACTTCATTTTTTAAAATAGGAAACAACAAAATCGAATTGTTAGAGGCCACTAAACAAGATAGTCCTATAGCTAAGTTTATTGAAAGAAAGGGAGAAGGCATTCACCATATTGCTTTTGATGTTGATGATATTGAGGAAGAAGTAGAAAGATTATGTAATGAAGGGTTTGTGGTATTAAATAAAATACCAAAGAAAGGAGCCGACAATAAGTTGGTTGTTTTTTTACACCCAAAAACCACAAATGGTGTGTTGATAGAGCTTTGTCAAGAAAACATTTAAACGAATAAATTTCTTGTAGAGTTATAAAAATAGTATTAAATTCGCAGCCAATTTCGGTCCTATAGCTCAGTTGGTTAGAGCACCTGACTCATAATCAGGTGGTCCCTGGTTCGAGCCCAGGTGGGACCACTGGTAAAATCAAGGCTTCACAGAGTTTTTTCTCTTTGAGGCTTTTTTATTTGCAAACAATTTGCAAACATTTATATCCAAAATTGAAATAAAAACCTATTTATAGTATTGCTTATGATGAAGGATTTTAAAAACTCTAATTGTTGTTCCATCAATTAAAAAGTGAATGCCAAAGGGAAAAAATTTTACATGAGCAATCCTTATTTCTCTATATCTAATTTGATGGCGTAACGGGTTTTCTTTAATGTAGTCCATTTTGCGCCAAAACTCCTTATGGAACCTATTTGCGAGATTATCAGACACCATTTCGTAACGCTCAATAGTTTTTTGGAAGTCTGCTAAAGTGCCTTCTTCAAACTTGATAGTGTATTTCATTTACGAGCAGTACGGTTGCGAAAATCACTTTCACTAATATAGGTTAATTCGTCTTTTTGGTGTTTGTCTAGCATGTCATCCATCATCGCTTTATATTCATCAGTCAGTTCAAAACTATTTGCCTTTTCTTTTAAAATATGCTCCATATAGTTTTTTAGTTTTCGCCCCTCTTTTTCTGCTTGAATTTCTAATAAAGCTAATGTATCGTTATCTAAAGAAACTTCTTTACGTTTTCTATCCTGTATCATAATTGTACGTTTTACGATAAAGATACGTATAATTTACAATAAACAAAAAGTTTTGATTAAGTTTGGACATTGCTTCAGCTAATATGGGGCTTCCAAAGTCCTCTAAATAAGCTTTGGTTACGGATATATGAACTAAAGAGAAAAGGAAAATGCTCAAGATATAATAAGTAAATGATTTAAAGCCTTTGAATTGTTGGAACCTTTTTCTATTTGACACCAAGGGTAACACGCTGCGCGATGTTACATAATTTACTTTTCTAGTTATGTTGTTTTATTTGATTTATAGACAGGTATTGCAATTCCCCCGTGTCATAAAGTTGTTGAGAATTTCATTTATTCTGGCGTTTTCCTTTAGAAGAATAGGGTTTAAAAAACGAACGGATTCGACTTTTTTATGCGATAAGGTTATTTAGCGTGTTTTTTACATAAAAAAAAGAATCTAATAGTAATTAACTTGTTTTTATTTGCCCTCATATAAAATAAAACTTATATTTAAAAAATTAAATTTAACTAAACCAAAAAATATAATATTATGGAAGGATATTGTGTAAAATGTAAAGAGAAAAAAGAAATCAAAGACGCTGCTGAAGTAACCATGAAAAATGGCCGAAAAGCCATGAAAGGCAAATGCCCCACTTGTGGAACTGGCATGTTCAGAATTCTTGGAAAATCTTAGTTGTCCAGCCCAACTTGTTGGGACAACATTTTAAAAAACAAAAAGCTTTGTAAATAAAAATTTACAAAGCTTTTTTGATAAAATGAATTTCTTAGAACATAAAACAGGGCAAATATTTAGGATTTGATTGACGTATAACTTTCTCTAATAATGTCATCTCCTAATTGATTATCATAATTTTGTCCCTTAACCAAACAGTTGCATCATTATTTAAAGCAAGAAAAAATTCCCGTTTGCTTCAAGAGTCTTTATTGGGTAAGACCATGTAAATTTCAATTTAATTTAAGAATTTACATTTTGACAATAAACTCAAAATGTATAATGGAGGAACAAAAGTAGAATAAGAAAAACAGGCGTTTTTTATTAAAACCATCTTAAAAACAGGTGTAATAACTTGTTAAAGTCTTATTTTTGCCACAAGTGATATCAAACAATTTAAATTCATGAAATGCCATTAACAATTTGCAAACCTCCCGATAGCTATCGGGACGATATGATTAACAGGGCATTCCATCCCTGTGCTTAGCGCAGTCGAAGTATGACAAATAAAAAACAAATAAATATAAACATATGAAACGCATTTTATTATTTGTATTTCCTTTTTGCATCCTATTTTCTTTCAAAGGAATGGCACAATCCGTTAATCTTAATGATCCAATTCCTGTTGATCAGACTATTAAAAAAGGGGTATTGCCTAATGGAATGGCTTATTATATAAAAAGTACCGATGTGGTAAAAGATGCTGCAAGTTACTATATCATTCAAAATGTGGGATCTATTTTAGAGAATGACGACCAACAAGGTTTGGCCCACTTTTTAGAGCATATGGCATTTAATGGCACAGAGAGTTTTCCTGGAAAAGGAATTTTAAACACGCTTCAAAAATATGGTGCTGTTTTTGGTAAGGATATCAACGCCTATACGGGTTTTGATGAAACAGTTTATAATTTAAATAATATCCCAACAAAAGAGGGTTTAATTGACACCTGTTTAACGGTTTTAAATGATTGGTCAAATTACTTATTATTAACCAATGAAGAAATTGATGCCGAACGTGGTGTTATAAAAGAAGAATGGCGAACTCGCCAAAACGGACGCATGCGTTTGTTCCAAACCTCACTGCCCATTACGTTTAACCACTCAAAATATGCCAACCGTTTACCCATTGGATTAATGTCGGTAGTTGAAGGGTTTGATTATAAGGCTTTACGTGACTTTTATCACGATTGGTACAGAACAGATTTGCAAGCGATAGCTGTTATAGGTGATATTAATGTTGATGATGTAGAACAAAAAATTATTGAAAAATTTTCAAAAATTCCTGCGATAGAAAAACCGAAGGAACGATTTGTTATTAATATCCCTGAAAGTGACGAGATGCAATATAGTCTAGGCATGGATCCAGAGGTTTCTACAGCTAATATTGGTTTTGGTATCCGACATAAAAAATCCTTGGCCACGGAGACTGTAGCCGATTTAAAACGTTCGGGTTTAGAATTAATGGTTACAAGCATGTTAAATGCTAGAATTTCAGAACAAGAACAAAAACCAGAAGCCACCTTTTTAGGCGCAGGAGTAGGTTATAGGGACTTGTCGAGAACCTCTAACTCATTTAGCGTTGGAATTGCGCCTAAACCAAACCAACAAAAAGAGGCTTTTGCACAGGTGCTGACCGAAGTGGTGAGAGCTGTAAAATTTGGTTTTATTCAACCTGAAATTGACCGATCTATAGCGCAAATAAAAAGTTATTATGAAAACCAAATAGCGGGAAAAAACGATATCAGTCACAACCAAATAGAAAGCGTTGTTCAAGACAATTATCTTGAAAACAAAACCATGTCCGATATCGAAAAAGAATACGATATTGTTAAGCAATTATTTGTTGATATCACCCCCGAAGAACTTAATCAAACCATTAAACGATTATATTCTGAAAACAATAGATACTTAAATGTAACTGGTGTTGAAGGACAGGATAATTTAACAGAAGAGCAGGCAAAACAAATTATTACAGCGGTAGAAAACAACCCAAATATTGAACCCTACAGTGAATCGCTTAAAGGGAAAACCCTAGTGTCAGATATTGCCATTAAGGATGGAACCATTGTAAAGACTATAAAAAACAATGATTTGGGTTCTACAACCTACCTGTTAAGCAATGGTGTAATAGTCCATTATAAATTTGTTGATAAAGAAAAGGATAATGTGTCTTTAAGCGCCATTAGTTATGGTGGGACATCCTTGTTAAACGATGAAGACTTACCTTCTGCAAGCTTATTGGGAAATTTAATCCAAATGTCGGGATTAGGCGATTTCAACGCGACAGATTTAAGAAAGATTTTAGCGGGAAAAACGGCGAATGTTCGAATTGGATTGGGAGATATTAATGAAAGTTTTTCGGGATCTTCAAACACAAAAGATGTTGAAACCATGTTGCAAATGGTGCATCTGTATTTTGTAAAACCGCGTTTTGATGAGCAAGCATTTCAAGTATTGGAAAGCAACATTAATAACTATATTACAAGACGGAGTAAGGATATTGGTGAAAAAATGAGGGATAGCTTAAAAGTCACCTTGTATGGATACAATAACCCCAAAGAACGTATTTTTAATCGAGCTTATGCTTCTGAAATTTCATTTGATAAAATAAAATCTATTTATGAAAGCCGTTTTGCCGATGCTTCAGATTTTGAATTCTTTATAGTAGGAGATGTTAGTGAAGACCAATTAAAACCGCTTTTAGAAACCTATATTGCCAGCATACCCACTAAAAACACAAAAGAAACCTTTAAGGACAATGGTGCCGAATGGATGTCGAACAAGATTGATAAAGACATCTATTTGATCATGGAAGACCCCAAAGCGACTGTAAATATTTCATACAAAAAGGAGATGCCCTATTCAATAAAAAATGAAATTTATACAGATGCGCTTGGAGATATTTTACAATTGCGTATTACAGAAACAGTAAGGGAGTCTGAAGGTGGCGCCTATAGTCCAAGAGCGTACGCACGTTTTTCTAAAGAACCCAAATCTCAAGCATATGTATCCGTAAGCTTTGATTGTAATCCAGATCTGGCCGATAAATTAGTAAGTATTGTCCAAGCAGAATTAGTAAAAATGGGGACTGGTGATATAAACGAAGAAGATTTAAATAAAACGAGAACAAACTTTATAAAGGAACGCCAGCAATCCAAAGACAAAAACGATTATGATATGGATTTGTTAACAACGTTCTATCGAGACGGCTATAATATGAATGATCCTAAGACGTTTGAAGATATTGTAAATAAGATGTCTAAAAAAGACATTCAGAAAATCGCTAAACAAGTCCTTGAAGGTGGCCAATCTTTCGAAGTTGTATTCAAACCAAAACAAACTAGCGGCACCCCTGCAAAAGACCCTGTAAAACAATGAAAAAAGTAACCTTAGCAATTTTTGTTTTTACTATTTGGTTTGGACAAGCCCAAATTCTTGAGCCTATTAAATGGACTACATCTGTTGAAAAAACTTCTGACACAGAGTACATGTTAATATCCAAAGCCACTATTGAAAAAGGATGGCATTTATATTCGCAAAACGTACCTGATGGCGGACCAATTCCAACAGCTTTTATTTATGATGATGCTTCTGGAGCACTTAATTTCGTGGGAGGCACAGAGGAAGAAGAAGGCGTTACCATACACGACCCGGTTTTTGAAATGAAAATTAAGTTTTTTGAAAAAACAGCAACGTTTAAGCAAAAAGTAACATTATCGGAAGGTATCAACACCGTTAAAGGAACTGTGGAATTTATGGTTTGTGACGATACCAGATGCTTACCTCCAACGGAGGTAGAATTAATATTTAATTTATCAGAGAGTTCACAGGTAGTCGCTAACAATACTAATACGCAAAACACAAAAACAGACACTTTTGAACCCTCATCAACTCCACCAAAGGAATCCAAAAAAGGATTATGGGGCATTTTTTTAATTGCCTTTTTATCTGGCTTTGCAGCTTTGTTAACACCATGCGTGTTTCCTATGATTCCCATGACGGTAAGTTTTTTCACCAAGCAAAGTAAAACCAAAGCACAAGGTGTTAAAAACGCTATAATTTATGGGGTTAGTATTATTGTTATTTACGTATTATTGGGAACGGCTGTTACGGGGATATTCGGTGCCGATGCCTTAAATGCACTTGCAACAAATGTTTGGTTTAATATCATTTTCTTTTTACTGTTAATTATTTTTGCAATATCATTTTTGGGGGCTTTTGAAATTATGCTACCTAACTCATGGGCCAACAAAGTAGATTCACAAGCCAATCGGGGGGGTCTTATTGGTATTTTCTTTATGGCATTGGCATTAGCTATTGTGTCGTTTTCTTGCACAGGCCCAATTGTTGGGACATTACTGGTGCAAGCAGCTTCAAAAGGAGGTTTGGCTCCAATTATTGGGATGTTAGGATTTTCTTTAGCGATTGCGTTGCCGTTCGCCTTGTTTGCTGCATTCCCGGGTTGGTTAAACTCACTACCAAAATCTGGGGGCTGGTTAAATACGGTTAAGGTAGTTTTAGGATTTCTAGAATTGGCCCTGGCGTTTAAATTCCTGTCACAAGCCGATTTAGTGTTGCAAACACATCTATTGGAGCGCGAAGTGTTTTTGGCGATTTGGATAGCAATTTTTGGAACCTTGGCCTTTTATCTTTTTGGAAAAATTCAATTACCTCACGATTCCCCAGTAAAGTATATTTCAGTTGGGAGATTAAGTCTTGGACTTATTGTATTATCCTTTACTATATATATGATTCCTGGATTATGGGGGGCTCCGTTAAACCTTATCAGTGCCTTTCCACCACCACAAAATTATAGTGAATCACCTTATGGTGTTGGGTTTTCAAAAGTTAGTGAAGGAAGTTCGCTGTCAAATACCGGTCATAATAATATACCAGATGGAGCACACCTTTTAGCTCCACACGATATTTTAGCCTTTAACGACTACGACAAGGGCTTAGCATATGCCAGAAAAGTAGGAAAACCAGTAATGATTGATTTTACAGGATGGGCCTGTGTAAATTGCAGAAAAATGGAGCAAAATGTTTGGCCCGACCCTAAAATTTTAAATATTTTAAAAAATGATGTGGTGTTAATCTCATTGTATGTTGATGATAAAAGAGCGCTGGAAACAGACTATATTGTAGAGTCAAAATTGCGCCCTGGGAAAAAACTTAAGTACATCGGTCAAAAATGGAGTGAGCTACAAACTCTTAAATATAAGGCCAATTCACAACCCTTTTATGTGTTAATGGACCATAATGAGGAAAACCTTATCGATCCCATTGGATATACGCCAGATGTTGATGAATATTATAACTGGCTCAAAGAAGGAATTTCAAATTTTAATGATTAAAACAATTTTTTAATAATGGTCTTTTTAGAATATAAATGAATTAGCAATGGCCAATCAAAAGGAATATAATACTAATCTTGAGTGCTATTTTTCAACATTTAGAAAAAATATTGTTGGGATTGACCAAGAGTTTGAATCGCCTTATGGGAAGAAAAAAATTATTTATGCCGATTGGACGGCTAGCGGAAGATTGTATAAACCTATTGAAGAAAAATTACTAAATAAAATTGGTCCCTTTGTAGCAAACACGCATACAGAAACTTCCGTTACCGGTAGCGCTATGACCTATGCCTATCATGAAGCTAGAAATATTATTAAAAGACACGTTAATGCATCACCAGATGATGTTTTAATAACTGTTGGCACTGGAATGACAGGGGCTATCAATAAGTTTCAACGCATTTTAGGCATTAAAGTCAATGAAAACTTAAAAGACTACACCAAAGCGCCCAAAGACAAATGCCCGATTATTTTTGTATCCCATATGGAGCACCATTCTAACCAAACATCATGGCTAGAAACTATTGCCAAGGTTGTGGTTATTCCATCAAATAGCGATGGGCTTCCATGTTTGGAATCCTTAGAAATCATGTTGCAACAATATAGCGATGTTCCTATAAAAATTGCCGCCATAACGGGTTGCTCAAATGTTACAGGGATCCGAACAAATTATCACCAAACAGCAAAAATAATGCACCAAAACAATGGTTTGTGTTTTGTTGACTTTGCGTGTTCTGCACCTTATGTCAACATTGACATGCATCCAAAGAACGATGAACAATATTTGGATGCCATAACGTTCTCACCTCACAAATTTTTAGGAGGCCCTGGCTCTTCAGGGGTTTTAATCTTTAACAAAAAACTATATAAAAACTTGGTTCCCGACAATCCGGGCGGGGGAACAGTTTCTTATACAAACCCATGGGGCGATCATGACTATATCGATGATATTGAAACTCGTGAAGACGGAGGGACACCAGGATTTTTACAGGCGATTAAAATTGCCTTGGCCATAAAGTTAAAAGAGCAAATGGGCGTTGATAATATTTTGAAACGCGAACACGAATTGAATACTATTATTTTTGATAAACTCACTAAAATTAAGAACGTAACGATTCTGGCGCCCGAACACACCGACAGAATGGGTGTTATTTCGTTTTATATTGAACATGCCCATTTCAATTTAGTGGTAAAATTATTAAACGACCGATTTGGCATACAAACCAGGGGAGGCTGTTCTTGTGCAGGAACGTATGGCCATTATTTATTGCATGTCGATCAACTTACGTCCAAAGCTATTGAGCAAAAAATTTTGGAAGGCTGTTTAATGGAACGACCAGGATGGGTTAGAATGTCGATTCACCCAACCATGACCAATACCGAAATTGAATTTATTTGTGATGCCATAGAATTGGTTGCAAAAAACTTTAAAGACTGGGAAGCAGATTATAAATATGATGCTATTAAAAATGAATTCATGCATCTTAGTCATTCTTCGGTAGAAAAGGAAATAACCAAACAATGGTTTTCTCTTTAAAAAACAATGTATTTTTAAATAAGAATGTTTTTTAAACTAAATTAGACTGTTTTATTGAAATAGTTTAAAGATGCAGTTATCTAAACGTCGTTTAGGATTGTTATTAGGGCCATTATTGTTTGTCTTAATACGAATGTTGTACCACCCCGAAGGGTTGAATGATTCGGCAAATGCGGTTATGGCTTCGGCGCTATGGATTGCTATTTGGTGGATTACGGAAGCACTTCCCATTGCGGTTACCGCTTTATTGCCCATTATTCTGTTCCCTTTATCTGGCGGATTGACGATAAGCGAGACAACGGCCAACTATGGGCACAAATATATTTTTCTTTTTATTGGCGGTTTTATTCTTGCCTTAGCCATTGAAAAATGGAATCTTCACAAACGAATTGCGTTAAACATTATCAAAATAATAGGAACTAAGATGTCTCATATTGTCTTAGGATTTATGATGGCTACTGCTTTTTTGTCCATGTGGATATCCAATACAGCAACAGCTGTAATGATTTTACCACTTGGAATAGCCATAGTGGCTCAATTACAAGATAACCCAGATACTATTGAAAACGAAAATTTAATGTTTGGAAAGGCATTAATGCTAGCCATTGCTTACAGCGCTTCTATAGGTGGGTTGGCAACACTAATAGGAACACCACCAAACTTAGTGTTGGCTGGTGTAATCAAAAACACATACCATACCGAAATATCGTTTTCTCAATGGTTTATTTTTGGGTTTCCACTTAGTATCCTTTTATTATCATGCTGTTGGTTATATCTTACACGAATTGCATTTAAATTGAAACAGCATAAGTTTCCTGGAGGCAAACAGGAAATACAAAGGCAATTAAAATTATTAGGAAACATTACGTATGAAGAAAAAATAATATTGATTGTTTTCATTCTAACAGCTTTAGCTTGGATGTTTAGATCTGTTTTGATAAATAGATTTTTCGCCCAAGTAGATGACACGATTATAGCCATAATCAGTGGAATCACCTTGTTTTTAATTCCATCTAAAAGCAGTAAAACACAATTATTGGAATGGACAGACACCGTAAAATTACCTTGGGGCATATTACTTCTTTTTGGCGGTGGCATGGCTTTGGCCCAAGGGTTTGAATCGAGTGGTCTTGCTATTTGGATTGGCTTACAAATGACCTCATTGCAATCTGTTCATCTTATGGTTTTATTATTGATTTTAATCACGTTGGTTAACTTTTTAACCGAAATCACATCGAATTTAGCGACAACCGCTATGTTGCTGCCCGTATTGGTATCGCTTGCGGCAACTATTGGGATTCATCCATACGTTCTACTCGTTGGGGCCACCTTGGCGGCTTCATGTGCATTTATGTTGCCAGTTGCAACACCTCCAAATGCGGTGGTCTTTGGTTCGGGCTATTTAAAAATAGAAGATATGGTTAAGAGAGGAATTTGGATGAACCTTATTTCTATTTTCCTTGTTGCTGGTTTTGTATATTTTGTACTTCCATTACTTTGGGATTTATCAGTTACTAAATAATTACTTTAAAAAGAGTACTATATAATAATTTGTGTAAATATTAAATTGTATTGGCTTAAAACACATTTGTTTTTAACCATACAACAATTAATATATTGTTGTGTAAATGTCGTGTTTAAAGGATTTAGAGTATCTTAGCAACTTAACATTGTGCACAAAACGAATAATTGGTCATGTATAGGTTTTTTTATTTTGTTATATTATTGTTATCAATCTCTTTTTGTTTAAATGCTCAGGAGCGACCGCCAATTGAAATTTACTCGCCTAAAATGTACGGAGCTGAGAATCAAAATTGGGGAATTTCACAATCAAAGGAAAAATATATTTATGTTGCCAACAATCGGGGGCTGCTAGAATTTAACGGAGCAATCTGGAAATTATATGCGTCTCCAAACGAGACCATAATGCGATCTGTAAGTGTTATTGATAATTTAATCTATACGGGGTGCTATAGTGAATTTGGTTTTTGGAGAAACAATGAACTAGGTTCTTTAACCTATACTTCGTTATCTCAAGCACTTAACATTTCATTTTTAGAAGATGAAGAAATTTGGAACATAATTACCATTGACGAATGGATTTTATTCCAATCCTTAAAAAGGATTTATATATATAACAAACGAGATGGAACCTATTCGATTATAAATTCTGAGACAACTATTTATAAAATATTTAAAGTAAATGAAACCATCTATTTTGAAAAACAAAAAGATGGGATCTATAAAATTGAAAATGGGAAAGCCGTTTTGGTCACTGATGATGTAGTGATTAAGGAGAACTTATTAGTTAATATCTTTGATCAAGATGGTAAACTATTAATTGAAACTGAAGACAAAGGCTTTTTTGTTTTGGACAGCGGTTCTTTGCAAAAATGGGATATACCGGCCAATACTATATTGTCGGGTGTAAGTGTCTATCGTAGCATAAAACTGAGAGATAATAGTTTTATGTTGGGAACCATTTCGGATGGAATTATTCATCTTTTGCCAAATGGAGAAGTTGATTACCAAATAAACCAGAATAACGGTTTAGGGAATAATACAGTGCAATCAGTTTTTGAGGACATTGAAAACAATATTTGGCTTGGACTAAATAACGGGATCAACTGTATTAATATTAAATCACCATTTCAGGTTTACAATAATAACGATGGTAAAATAGGAACCGTTTATGCTTCTAGTATTTTTGATGGAAATTTGTATTTAGGAACCAATCAAGGACTATTTGTTAAACCCTTAGAATCAAAGAACAACTTCAAATTTATTGAGGGCACCCAAGGACAGGTATGGTGTTTGGTGCAATATGACAATAAATTATTTTGCGGCCATAATGCTGGAACTTTTATAATAGAGAATGACAAAGCTCATCTAATTTCCGATGTTCAAGGAACGTGGAATATTATTCAAGTGGAAAATAATCCCAATAAGTTGCTTCAAGGGAATTATGATGGTTTATATGTTCTAGAAAAGGAGAATGAAAGCTGGAAACTAAAAAATAAAATTAGTGGTTTTGGGACATCAAGTAAGTTTTTCGAATTTCTCGATAACCAGAATATTTTAGTAAGCCATGAGTATAAAGGGGTTTTTAAAATTAAAGTAGATCAGCAATTAACAACAGCGGTATCTGTTGTAAAAGACTCAACTATTGATAAAGGATTGAATTCTAGTCTTGTAAAATATAACCAGCACGTGTATTACGCATTTAAAGAAGGGGTTTACAAATACGATTTGCAAAAAACAGCATTTACGAGAGATGCATTTTCAAGTAAATTATTCTCAAGAGAAGATTATATTTCAGGAAAACTTGTTGTTGATAACACAACCAATAGGCTATGGGGGTTTTCGTCAAAAAACCTCACCTATGTCGCTCCGGGTAAATTTAGTAAAGATCCTAAGGTCTTTAGGATTTCTTATTCTGAGGGGTTGCCACGAGGTCTTACCGGTTACGAAAACATAAAATATTTAGACAACCAAAGGTTTTTATTAGGGACTTCCTCTGGTTATTTGGTTGTCGATTTAGATAAAATTCACGATATCCCCTATCATATTAAAATTAATTCTGTTGTTACCAATAAACTGGATTCAGAACCAATGAATATTGATTATTCGGTTTCGGGCGTTTTTAATAATGAGGAAAATAATATTGAATTTAACTATAGCGTTGCCGAGTTTGATAAATATTTAGATACTGAATATCAATATCAATTAGTTGGTATTGATAATCAATGGAGTCATTGGTCAAACGAGTCGAGCACCCTATTTAAATATCTACCCTTTGGGGAATATGTTTTTAATGTTCGGGCTAAGGTTGGTAACAATTTTACAGACAACATGGCGTCTTATAGTTTTGAGATAAAAAGACCTTGGTTTTTTTCAAATACTATGATAACAGTTTACATAATAGCGCTATGGCTGTTTTCATTTATCATTCATAATATTTATAAACAATATTATAAAAGGCAGAGAGAAAAACTACTTTTAAACGCTGAGCAAGAGCTTGAATTAAAAGAGCTCGAAAATCAAAGCCAGCTTATGAAGTTTAATAATGACAAGTTGCGACATGATATTGAGAGCAAAAACAGAGAATTGGGAATCTCAACGATGAGCCTTATTAAAAAGAATGAATTTTTAAATACGATTAAAAAAGAACTCAAAAAGGCTGAGGGTCTGAGCCATGTTAAACAGGTTGTCAAAATTATTGATAAGAACCTTAACAATACAGATGACTGGAATTTGTTTGAAGAGGCATTTAATAATGTCGATAAAAATTTCTTAAAAAAGATTAAAACAGAACATCCCTCTTTAACCTCAAACGATTTAAGGTTATGTGCCTATCTTAGATTAAATCTATCCTCAAAAGAGATTGCACCACTCCTTAACATTTCCTCTAGGAGCGTTGAAGTAAAGCGGTACCGGCTTCGTAAAAAGCTCGAATTATCGCACGATGTCAGTCTTACCGATTATCTTTTAGAAGTGTAAGCAACGCTACAATATTCTTTTTTACCCATACAACACCACAACAATTAACGTTTTTACTAAATCGAGTTTAATAAGATAATAAAGAATTACTTAATAAAACCACACATTTGTTAAGGATTAGTTAAAAAAAACCTCAAATTATTATGTTGTATGTTTTTTGTTGAGGTATAAAATGAGTATAGGTCCGAATTGATTATTAATTTTAATAAACTAAAAAACTAATTTCAAATGAGACAAATTTTCTTAAAAATTCTATGCTTATTCTTTTTTGCGTACTCCAGTGCACAAACTATTGATATAAGTGGAAATGTTCAGGATACAGGAGGAATTCCTATACCTGGTGTTAATATACTCGTAAAAAATACCGCAAAAGGAGCCGTTACCGATTTTGATGGTAATTTTACAGTTACAGGCGTTGAGAAGGGCGCAACACTAACCTTTAGTTATATTGGATATATAACCTACGAAATTGTTGTTGCCAACAATACTAATTTAACTATAACTTTAGAAGAAGACATAGCTAAATTAGACGAAGTAGTTGTAATAGGATATGGAACACAAACTAAAAAAGAAATTACCGGTGCGGTAAGTATTGTTTCAAGTAAAACAATTGAAGCACTTAAACCAACACGAATTGAACAAGCGCTACAAGGTCAGGTTGCTGGGGTAAACATTACTTCACAATCTGGTTCTCCAGGAGGAGGGACCACTATTAGTATTAGAGGTGTTTCTACCAACGGAGATAATAGACCATTGATTTTAGTTGATGGGAATGTTATTGAGGACCTAAGTGTTTTAAACCCTAACGACATCGAATCCATTAATATTCTTAAAGATGCAACGGCTGGTATTTATGGCGTTAGAGCGGCAAATGGCGTTGTTTTGATTACTACCAAAACAGGGCGTAAAGAAATGCCTTTAAGTATTGAGTATAGTACCTATGCTGGCTTTCAACAAACCACTAGGGAAATCCCGGTATTAAATGCAACTGAATACGCTGTCTTGGTAAATGAAGCATATGCCGCAGGTGGAAGTGAGCCACCCTATTCAGATCTATCAATACTTGGTAAGGGAACAGATTGGCAGGCAAAAGTGTTTCAAAATGCACCTATCTACAATCACAATATTACATTTAGAGGAGGAGGAAAAAAATCGACCTACGCTTATAGTTCGTCTTTTATAACTCAAGATGGTATTGTTGGTGGAAGCAAATCGAATTTTAATCGTTTTACAAACGACGCGAGTTATAGTTTGGATTTTTTAGAAAACTTCAAATTTATTTCGGGAGTTACATTAATGAGAACTAATAAAAAGAGATTGACCGAAAACGCTTTAGGCTCTGTTTTATTTAATGCCTTAAATATTGCGCCTACATTTACGGTTAAGGACGAAAACGGAGATTATACCATTGCAGAAGGTTTAGGAAACGAGGTCATTAACCCGATTGCTCAAACCGCGGATACATATAATAGGGAAAAGGTCATTAGGCTTAGTGGAAATGCCGGATTATCATATAATTTTTTAGACCATTTTACGGCTCTGGCCAGTATCCAATTTAACTATTCTGAAGTATCAAGTAAAATCTTCAGCCCAATTGTAAATTATGGTAGCGGAAAAGTTTTTAATAAGGATAGGAGTGAAGTATTTGAAGGGTTGGATTATTACAGAGACTATACATTTGATGCATCTCTTACATACAGTAATAAAATTAATGATGTTCATAATATTAATGTGCTTATACAAACCGAGGTATTTAAAACTACAGGAGAATTTACAGGAGCAAGAGCATATGATATTATAGGAAATACAGTTGAGAATGCATTCATAGAGAAAGCCTTTAGCGTGGAAGATATAAACAGAGCCTTAGGTAGAAACCCAACATATGACGCTAGGTTGTTATCTTATTTCGCAAGAGGGCAGTATGATTACAAAGGGAAATATTTAATTTCTGGAGTAATTCGACGTGATGGATCTACAAAATTTGGGCCTAAAAATAAATTCGGCTATTTCCCCTCTGGATCGATAGGATGGGTTGCCTCAGACGAAGCGTTCATTGCCAACAGCAAAGTAATAAATTTTTTAAAGATTAGAGGGTCCTATGGTATTTTAGGGAATGATAGAATTGGTGATTACAGATATGTGTCTTTATTAAATGGTAAAGGAACCTATGTTTTTAACGACCAATTAGTATTTGGTTCTGCAATTGGCGGCGTAGCCAACCCGGAGATTAGATGGGAAAAGCAAAAAACGCTCGATATTGGTATCGATTTACGGTTTTTAAATAATAAAATTGATATTACAGCCGATTATTTTAAAAAGCGAACTGAAGATTTATTGGTTATTCCTCAGGTTTCTGGACTATTGGGAAGTGAAGCACCAGGGTCTGGCCCTCCAGTTATAAATGCTGGAATTGTTGAAAACAAAGGATTTGAATTTGCCATTGGATATACCGAAAACTTAACAGATAACTTAAAATTGAGCGTGAAATATAATGTTACCGCCATTAAAAACGACGTTATTTCAGTAAGTGCTGATGGAGGGTTCCTTACAGGAGGTAGTTTTGGTGTTGGCCAAGACCCACCATCACGTATGGAGGCAGGCTTTCCATTAGGCTATTTTAGAGGCTTTAAAACAAATGGCGTTTATCAAAACCAAGATCAAATTGATGCAAGTGCAACGATTAATGATAGGGTTCAACCAGGAGATTTAGTGTTTGTAGACCTAAATAACGATGGCCTTATTGATGATAAGGACAAAACTCAAATTGGAAATCCTATACCAGATGCCACTATGGGCCTCAATATTTCATTAGACTATAAGAATTTTGATTTTGCAGCATATGCCTTTGCAACGGTTGGAAATGAAATTGTACGTAATTATGAACGCAATCAAAATTTAACTAATAAAGGCATCTATTACTTAGACCGTTGGACCGGAGAAGGAACTAGTAATACGTCGCCCAGAGTAACAACGGGAGCCAATTCTAATACCTTGTTTTCAGACTTCTATGTAGAAGATGGCTCATTTATAAGATTGCAAAACGTACAATTAGGATATACGTTTTCTGATAAGGCATTCAAAAACTCAAAAATTAGCCAATTAAGGCTGTACGTATCGGCTAGTAACATAGTTACTTTAACGAAATACAGAGGGTATGATCCAACCGCATCATCTGGCGACCCTATTGGAGGCGGAATAGATCAAGGCTTTTATCCCAACCCTAAAACATTTCTTTTAGGGGCTAACGTAAAATTTTAATTCAGGATTATGAAAAATTTAAAACTAAAAACTATACTCATCGTACTATTATTAGTAGTTTCTTGTAGTGATGATTTTGTAAATGTGGATTCCAAAGATAAAAATTCTGATGATTTCTTTAATTCGGAAGCTGAATATCAAGAGGCATTAGTTGGTGCCTACGAACTTTTACAAGCCACATATGTAAATGTCATGCTTGGTGAAATCGCATCAGATAATACACTTTGTGGTGGTGAAAGCGCTACAGATGTCATAGGATTTCAAGAAATAGACGACATGATACACACTCCAGATAATTCAAATTTAAGAGATATTTGGAACTGGATGTATGGTGGCGTTAACAGAGCAAATTTTATACTGGAGTTTCAAGATAAAACAGATTTTCCAAATAGGAACAATGTCATTGGGCAAGCAAAATTTTTAAGAGCTTACTATTATTTTGAGTTGGTAAAATGGTTTGGAGACGTGCCTTTGGCAGTTGATAAACGTATTCAGTTTGGAGATCAGTTTTCCTATGATAGAACCCCAAAAGAGCAAGTTTATGCCCAGATTGAAGAAGACTTGATTTTTGCCGCTGCAAATTTACCATATACACAACCAGAAACAGGCAGGGTCACCAAAGGAGCTGCACAAGCACTATTGGGAAAAGTGTATTTGTATCAAGATAAATTTCCTGAAGCAGCAACCATTTTAGAAGATGTTATTAATAATGGCCCTTATGATTTAGCAACTGATACTAGAACAATTGAGGGCTTCAAAATATTTTCTATTTTTGAGAATGACGCTGAAAACAACATCGAATCCGTTTTCGAAATACAGTATACCGATAAAGAAGGCGCTGGATTTGACTGTTTACAATGCAGTGAAGGTAATGTTGCGGTAGGATTTAATGGCATTCGAAATTATACAGGACCAGAGTTTGATTCCGGATTTAGTTTTAATGTGCCAACCCAGGATGTTGTTGATGAATTTGAAGATGGTGATGATGTTAGAAAAAACACCGCCATTTTAGATATCAATGCGTGGGCGGCACAAACTGGAGCAACCTATGGCATTGGATACGAACATACAGGATATTTTAATAGAAAATATATAGCACGTAAAGGCGATTTAAACACGGGTGATGCCAATCTTACAAATCCTAACAATTATAGAGCGATTCGTTTTGCCGATGTATTGTTAATGGCAGCAGAAGCAGTGAATAGGGGTAGCATAAGTGATACAAGAGCATTAGGTTATTTGAATAGGGTAAGAAGACGGGCTTTTGGAGACATGCTACATGATGTTGCTTTTACAGGGACCAATTTAACCAACGCTATTTACCATGAACGCCGTGTTGAACTTGTTGGCGAAGGACACCGTTTTTTCGATTTGGTAAGAACTGGTCAAGGAACCAAGATTCCCGGGTTTACTGCAAATAAAAACGAAGTGTTCCCTGTTCCGTTAATTGAAATTCAATTGGCAGGCAATAGATGGGAACAAAATCCAAATTATTAAAAAAAGAACTATGAAATGCCCATTAACGATTTGCAAACCAACCGATATGATTAACAGGGCATTCCATCTGACAAAAAAACAAATAAATATAAATAGATGAAAACAATAAAATATTTATTAAGCTATTGTTTGATATTGTTCGTGCTTTTTGGATGTACGAATGATTCAGATAACTTAGATTTTTTGAAAACTGCTGCTGCACCATCAAATGTGTCGGCACTATTTCAAGTGACCCAAGATAATACAGGATTGGTATCTATTACCCCTAATGGTGATGGAGCAGTTTCTTATAACATTACCTTTGGCGATGATACGGCTGATAAAGCAACCGTAAAGCAAGGCGGGAAAGTAGACCATATTTACGCTGAAGGGACATACGCTGTGATTATAGAAGCGATTGGAATTACCGGTCTAAAAAGCGAAGTATCAAAAGATTTGGTGGTCTCCTTCAAAGCGCCAGAAAACTTGGTGGTCACTATTGAAAATGATGCCGCAAAAACAAAACAGGTAAATGTAACGGCAACAGCAGATTTTGCAATGTCTTATGAAGTATATTTTGGAGAAACAGGTATTGATGCTCCCGTTATTGGGAATATTGGAGAAACTGTAAATTATACCTATCAAGAAGCCGGAACGTATACCATTAGAGTGGTAGCTATGGGTGGTGCTATTGAAACCACAGAATATACGGTTGAATTTGAGGTTACTGCTATTTTGCAACCCATAGCCTCGGCAAAAATACCTCCATTTAGACAAGAATCTGATGTGATTTCCATTTACTCTGGAAAGTATACAAATGTTGACACAAATTTATTCCCTGATTGGGGACAAACAGGTAATTTCGGAAGCACTTGGGGTGAATTTGATTTAGAAGGAGACAAAATGCTTCAATACACAAATTTAAGTTATCAAGGATTAGAAATCACATCGGCTATTGACGCTAGTTCTATGGAATATATTCATATTGATGTTTGGACTGCAGAGGTAGGTTCAATTGATATTTTCCCACTACCAGACGGCGTTCAACCAGCTGATGAAAGGTTTATATCTTTACCTTTGGTTGCTAATGAGTGGAATAGTTTTGATATACCACTATCAGATTTTACGGATCAAGGATTACCAATGGATAATTTAAAGCAATTTAAATTCACCCAAACAAATGGTGATGATTGGGGAGCAGGTACGATTTTTGTAGACAATCTTTATTTTTGGAAAGAGCCTTCAAGTTATGTGCCATTACTCTTTGATGATTTTGATGGAAACAGTAATATTACAACATGGGAAGGAGATGGAGGAACTGGATTAAATACCGCATATGCAAACCCACAAGTTGACGCAAATAATTTTTCAAAAACAGTTTTAGAATATAACGATTCAGGTCAGCAATATGCCAATGTTCAATTTGTTGCAGATTCAAAATTTGATTTATCTGGCGGAAAAAGTGTCTTCACACTAAAAATTTATGTGCCATCTTCAAGTATAACAGGAACGCAGACCAATCAAATTTCATTAAAACTTCAGAACAATGATTTGGGCGGAAATTCTTGGCAAACACAGACAGAAATCATCAAACCAATTACATTGGATACTTGGCAGACCATTACTTTTGATTTTGGGTCTGACCCCTTTATAAATTTAGATGGTGGGTCACCGGCCCCCATTGATAGAACGGATCTGGATAAAGTAGTCATCCAAGTAAATTCAGAGAATAATTACGATAATGTGATAGCGTATATTGATGATTTTAAATACGGGACATTACCTCCAGCAGATACTCCTCCTTTTGCTAGAGATGGTTTTGAAGGTTTTGGTACAATAACAACATGGGCTGGAGATGCTGCAGGTATGGATAATGCTTTTGCAAATCCATATATAGACGCCAATAATGGTTCGGCAACTGTTTTAGAATATAATGATGATGGTGGCCAATATGCAAATGTTCAGTTTACGGTTACACCAAAATTTGATTTAATGGCAAAAAGTAAATTTACATTAAAAATTTATGTGCCTTCATCTAGCATTACTGGGGCTCAAACCAATCAAATTTCCTTGAAACTTCAAAATACTGAATTGGGTGGAAATTCTTGGCAAACACAAACAGAAATTGTAAAACCTATAGTGTTAGATCAATGGCAAGAACTTACGTTTGATTTTGTAAATGACACGTTTATTAATTTAGATGGTGGTTCTCCTGATCCAATAGATAGAACGGATTTAGACAAAGTTGTTTTACAAGTTAATTCAGAGAACAATACTGATAAAGTAATTGCTTATATAGATGACTTTAACTATCATAATTAGAAAAAAACAAACACATGAAAACATTCAAATATTTTTTAACAGGGCTTTTAAGCCTCATATTAGTGACAAGCTGTCAAGAAGACGACTATGCGGTTGGAGATCTTACAGCACCCTCAAACATCCAAGTAACAGTTGACATTGTAGGGGCCGATGCCACAAACCCGAATGGAGATGGAAGTGGTGAAGTTAATTTTACCGCAACGGCAGACAATGCCGTTTCGTACCAATTCGTTTATAAGGGAGGGGCATCTTCTGCTCCTGCCGGTAGACAAAGTTATTCGTTTTCTGTAATTGGTTTAAATACGTATGCCGTTACTGTGATAGCTTTTGGAAGAGGAGGTGTTTCAACTAGTAAAACCATTGAGGTAGATGTGCTATCTCTTTATGAGCCACCAGCAGACTTATTGACCATGCTTACATCAGACAGCTCTAGAACATGGAGAATCAATACAGACGCCCCCAATTATTTTGGCTTAGGTCCTGTTGGAACCACAACATTAGGCGAATATTTTCCAACAGGGGGAGTACCGGATAAATCAGGATCGGGCATGTATGATGATCGATATACATTCAATATCGATGGTACGTTTACTCATGACACGGGGGTAGACGGAAAGGTTTTTGGACGAGAAGTTCTTATTGCTGAAATTGGAGGACCGGGTGACGGAACACAAGACGGAGCTGATATTTTGAACTATACCTATGCTAGTTATACAGGACAATGGACTTTGACTGCTCCAGGTGGGGTAGAAACATTGACTTTAAGCGGGTTAGGGTTTATTGGGTATTATATTGGTGGAGATCATTCTTATAGAATTTTTCAACGAGAGGCAAACTCCATGGCATTGATTTCTACCGATGGGAACAATCAATTTGATTGGAATTTTATTTTAATACCTGAATAAAAAATCAAAAATATATTTAAAACGAAAAAGGGGTTGAAGTTCTGCCCCTTTTTCCGTTATCCAATTTCAGTATTCAAGTTAATTCAATAGTTTAATCTATTCCTATTGGAATTACTGCGTTATGGATTGAGTTTATGATTTGTAAACTTTAACTAAATCCAATGCAAACTTGCGGTCTTATTGTTTGTGATAAAACCAGAAAGACGGACAACTCAATATAAAGATTTTTTAAAATTATTTTAATTGAATGTCCGTAATTTGTCATAAGTCTGAAAACATAATGA
>TARA_R110000868_G_scaffold161551_3_pt1 | contig 24962 bp, 27 predicted proteins | sample TARA_R110000868 | Tara Oceans TARA_R110000868 (sample SAMEA4397489) | marine metagenome | biome: Polar Biome; feature: [SRF] surface water layer (ENVO:00010504); material: water (ENVO:00002006), including particulate matter (ENVO:01000060) such as... | depth 5 m | reverse complement strand
GACTTCAAGGTCGCCCAGTTTGACGGTCGGCATGGTCGGGACTCCAAAAAACTTTTTGCAATTTTGTTGGGCGCGACCATATCACTCCAAGGGAGCTGCGAAAGTCGGGGTTGACTTTGCGAGGGGTTCGCAACAATTGCCGGTTTGGTCGTAACTTTCTCTATATGTTAGGCTATTAGGATCGCGGTTAGCCGTGATCGTCAAAAGGGAGAGCCGCATGTCGAAGCCAGTTGAGCGGAACCGCGCATCAGATGCGTTGTCGGTTTGCGATCCTGTGTGGGACCGATTGCGCGCCGAGACGGAAGACATGGCGCTGAGCGAAGCGGCGCTGGCGAGCTATCTCCACGTCACGGTTTTGCATCACAAGAAATTCGAATCCTCGCTCGCCTATCAGTTGGCCCAGAAGGTCGGCAATTCGGAAGTGCGGGCGATGCAACTGCGCGAACTCTTCGACGAGGCACTGCGCGACGACCCTGCCATTGGCGAAGCGGCGCGCGCGGATGTCGTCGCTTACTACGAGCGCGATCCGGCCTGCCATACATACGCGCAGCCGTTGCTGTTTTTCAAAGGCTATGCGGCTTTGCAGCTCTACCGCGTGTCGCATTGGCTCTGGACCAATGGCCGCCGCCCGATGGCGCTTTACCTTCAGAGCCGCGTGTCGGAATTGTTTTCGGTGGATATTCATCCCGCCGCCGTCATCGGCAAGGGTGTGTTTATCGATCATGCCCATGGCATTGTGATCGGCGAGACGGCTGTTGTCGAAGACGATGTATCGATGATGCATGGTGTGACGCTGGGCGGAACGGGCAAGGAAACGGGCGACCGCCATCCGAAAATTCGTCGCGGTGTGCTGATCAGTGTCGGCGCGAAAGTGCTCGGCAATATTGAAGTCGGAGAATATAGCCGCATCGGTGCGGGCAGTGTTGTGCTCTCGCCCGTGCCGCCGCATTGCACGGCGGTCGGCGTGCCCGCCAAACTCGTCGGCTGCGCCGGTTGCGACAAGCCGAGCCACGAGATGGACCACATCATCAATGAGACCGAACAGGGCAGCGGGATTTAGATTCCGCTGACTTTCGGAGCTGTCGTCAGATAGCCTGTCACTGCGCGACGCACGCGCTCGGTGAGCGATGCTGCGTCTGTTTCACCGTAGAGGCCTGCTGTGTCGATCATGCCGCGCGTCAGCGCGACAACGTCGTGCGCGGCGATTTCGGGTTCGCTGAAACCATGCGCGGCGAAGGTTGCGCTGACTTCGGCGACGATAGCCATTTTCAGTTCATGTGTTTCCAGGTGGATCGGCAATGTCGCTTCGGCATATTCGAGTGCGCGCGATACATGCGGGTCGTCCAATTGATGTGCGATGCCCGCGGCGATTAATCGATCTACGGCTTCGGCAAATGGTTTCGAGCGCGTTTCATGCGCGGCGAGGCGGATTGCGTCGAGCATCGTCTGGCGTTTGCGCCGGATGAGTTCGGTGAGGATCGCATCCTTGCCCGGAAAATACTGGTAAAGCGATCCGATGCTCGCGCCGGCCCTGAGCGCTACGGCATTGGTGGTGAATGGGACCAGCCCGCCTTCGCGCAAAATGTGAGCCGCGGCTTCGAGGATTGCGTCGACTGTGGCGCTCGAACGCGCCTGACGCGGGGCTTTGCGCGGCTCGATGGGGCGGGTGTTTACTGATTTTTCGGACATGGAATGCGAGTTTCAAATGTGAAGGATCGCTCATATTTTTGAGTCAGATCGTTGATTTGGCAAGGAAGTTTGAGACCATGAGCGAGACAAATATCAGTTACACTGTTTTCATGTTGCTGCGGACAACGCCCGCCTGGTTGCGTCTGGCGCGGCCTGAGCGCAGCGCGATTGCGGAAGAGGCCTTCGGCTTTGCGCTGAAGGAGGGCACCGTTGCCTTCAGCTATCACGATGCAGAAGCCTTTTCGGGCCGCGCGACAGATGTCGCCGTGTTCAAGACCACAGCACTTTACGACTATTACAAAGTCGTTGAACGGTTGCGCGACTCCAAACTTTTCACCGAACCCTATTTCGAAGTCGTCGAGATCATCCCGACAATTGAAGACGGCTTCCGCCACTTCGAGGCTGATGAGGCGCGGGCATGAAGATTGACGGACGAGTAGTGCTGGTAACAGGTGGCAGCGCGGGTATCGGCCGCGAGTTGGTGCGGCAAATGGCGGGCAAGGGTGCGCGCGTCATTGTAACAGGACGGGACAAGGCGCGGCTTGATGAGGTCGCTGCCGCTCATCCCGACATTGTGACCTATCGTGTGGATTTTTCGAACAGGGATGCTGTTGATCAGTTCATTGCAGCAGTGAGCGCCGCGCATCCTGATTTGTCGCTCGTCATCAATAACGCAGGCGTGCAGACGGAGATGGATCTTGTGAACGCTGTTGCGCGGCTGCAAGAGGTGCGCGAAGAGATCGCGGTCAATTTTGATGCTGTGGTGTCACTCACCATCGGGCTTTTGCCTGTGGTGGCCGCGCGGGGTGGCGGGGCGATCGTCAATGTCACGTCAGGGTTGGCCATTGCGCCGAAAGAGGCCTCGCCCGTTTATTGCGCGGCGAAGGCAGGCTTAAGGAGTTTTACCAAAGCCATGCGGTATCAATGCGAATTGCGCGCGCCGAATGTTCATATGATCGAAGTTGTGATGGCGCTGGTGGACACGGGCATGACGTCGGGGCGAGGGCGCGGCAAAATTTCGCCGGCGAAGGCCGCGCGCGGTGTCGTGCGTGGTATCGAGCGAGGCGACGATGAAATCTGGATTGGCAAATCGAAGCTGCTGCGCGTGCTGAACAGGTTGTCGCCGAAACTTGTTGAACGGATCATGCGCTAGAACTTAAGGCAAGCGATCCTGCAGCGTGTACCAGAGCACGCCGAGCATGAGGCCGGGGTAGCGCAGCCATGTGCCGCCGGGAAAGTTCGGGACTTTGATTTCGCTCAGGCAGTCGAAGCGTTCGGCTTGACCCGCCACCGCTTCGGCCATGAGTTTGCCTGCGAGTGTTGCGATGTTGATGCCCTGACCTGAGAAGCCCTGTGCGTAAAAGACATTGGGTGCGAGGCGGCCAAAATCAGGAATGCGCGGCAAGGTAATGGCAAGCGTGCCGCCCCACGAGTAATCGATCTTGACGTCTTCGAGTTGCGGGAAGACGCGCAGCATGGGTTTGCGCACGAAGGCGGCGATGTCGCGCGGAAATTTCGACGAATAATTTTCACCGCCACCGAAGAGCAGGCGATGATCGGCGGAGAGGCGGTAATAGTCGATGACGAATTTTGTGTCCTGTACTGCAATGTCATCGCGGATGAGCGCACGCGCGGCGGCCTCGCCTAAGGGCTCGGTGGCAATGATGAAATTATTGACCGGCATGATGCGCCCGGCGATGCGCGGTTCCAGTTTTTTCAGATAGCCGTTGCAGGCCATGACGACGAACCTAGCGGTGACGGTTCCGTCGTCTGTATGAACTCTGGCAGGGTCCGTGTAGTCGATTTTGGTAACACTGGAGTTTTCATAAATCGTTACGCCTGCGGCCTGCGCGGCGCGCGCGATGCCGAGCGCATAATTAAGCGGATGGAGATGTGCGGCGCCATTGTCGAGCAAACCGCCGTGGTAACGTGTGGTCGCAACCATCTCGCGCATTTCATCCGGCGGCACATAGCGCGTCTGTGTGTAGCCGTATTCATCTGCGAGATGAGCTTGCTCTTCGCGGAACCATTCCGTTTCGCTTTTCTTCCACGCGGCATGAACCACGCCGGGTCTCAGATCGCATTCAATATTGTGTTTGGCAATGAGACCTTTGACGGTGGCGACACTGTCTTCGGCGAGCGCCCAGAGGCGATGGGCCCAGTCGCGGCCAAGTTTTTCTTCGAGCGCGCGCTGGTCCTTACGATGGCCGGTGCCGAGTTGGCCGCCGTTACGGCCCGAAGCGCCGAAGCCGACGCGTTCGGCATCGAGCAGCGTGACTTTGTAACCGCGTTCGGCAAGATGCAGCGCGGCGGACAGTCCTGCGTAGCCTGCACCTACAACGCAGACGTCTGCGGTCTCGTCGCCTTTCATTGAAGGCTGAGACGGCCATGCGCTTGCGGTGGCGGTATAGTAGGACGCGGGGTATCCGCTCATAAGTCTCTCAGTTCGTTATCGCGTAATGGTGTAGGTGGCTTCCTCGCGGCCTGAGGCATGGATGTCGTTGAGGTCCATGCAGGCTTCCCACGGGGCGCTGTCGCGGGTGTCTTCGAGTTGTTCGTTGCTTTCCCATTCGGTGTAGAAGGCGACGCTTTTATTGTCGGCGCGGACGAGAATGCGCGAGGTGAGGAAGCCCTTGGGCGGGTTGCGGTCCAGCTCGCGTTCGGCATAGGCCCGAAGCTGCGTCAGGATATCATCAGGCGAAGTGGTTTTGAACTGAATGAGATGGGCAACAGGCATTGAGGCTTCCGTTTTTTGCTGGTGATCAGACTATAGCACCTGATTGGATATAGCACGGCGGGTTTGCCCTTGGCTTGTTCTTTGGAAAAGCGTGATTGCAGCATTGCGTCGCGCCGCCTTTGCGCCAAAATGCTTGAAAAGCATAATTAACGGGAGTGCGACGGGATGGGACGTGTTGAAGGCAAAGTGGCCATTGTGACCGGTGCGGCCAAGGGCATCGGGGCGGCGAGCGCAAAGGCGCTGGCGCGCGAAGGGGCGAAAGTAATTTGCAGTGATTTTGACGAGGCGGGCGGAGAAGCGATTGCGGCTGAAATTCAGCGGCTCGGCGGCGAGGCTATTTTTGTTGCCCATGATGTGACGAGTGAAGCGCAATGGGAAAATGTGGTGAAAGTCGCTGAAGCAAAATTCGGCGGGCTGCACATTGTCGTCAATAACGCGGGCATCGCGCCTGCGGGTGGCGGCGGGCCGCTCGAAGAGAAGACGCTGGAAAACTGGCGGCGCACGATTGAGGTCGATCTCGACAGCGTGTTCCTCGGATGCAAGCACGGCATACGCACGATCAAGAACACAACGGCCAAGGGCGCGAAGGGTTCGATCATCAATATATCTTCGATCATGGGGATTATCGGCTGGCCGAATACCGGCGATTATAATGCAGCAAAAGGCGGCGTGCGACTGTTGAGCAAATGCGCGGCACTTGAATGTGCGGCAGCAGGATATGACATCCGCGTGAATTCGGTGCATCCGGGTTATATCGACACGCCCTTGGTGCGCAATGCGATTGCTGATGGTATTTCAGCGCAGGAAGGTGTCGGACCAAACGAGATGATGGAGTTGCTTGTTTCGCTGCATCCGGTCGGGCGGCTTGGTGTCGCGGACGAAATCGCCAATATGGTTCTGTTTCTGGCGTCGGATGAAGCCTCTTTCGTCACCGGCACCGAAATGGTGGTTGATGGTGGCTATACGGCGCGATGAGCCTTGTCGGGTGAAAGCCTGTTTGCGTGCGAGGCGTTGAGCCGCTAAAACGACGCAAACAGGCTTTGCCTGACTTAATTTCAGATATTTGACGGATGGAGAACGATTTTGGACAAGAGCGAAATCAAGCGCGTTGAGGCCTATCTGCGTGAGAAATTCCGCCTGTCGGCGATCACCGTCACGTCGCGCCCGAACAAAGATGATTCATGCGAAGTGAACATCGGTGAAGAATTCATCGGCGTTATCTTCAAAGACGAAGAAGACGGTGAAACGTCCTACGCGTTCCAGATGGCTATTCTGGATATCGATCTGCCGGACTGAAAATCGGGTTCAATCCGTTATCGTGCCTTCCAGATCGTTTGGCAGGCCGGGTGCCTCGAAGGAGGTGACGATACGGATCATCAATTCGTCAATGCGTTGCCACGTATCCAGATGCGCTCGCTTGTAGCGGTAGGTGAGCGCGAGACTGCGCGTCATCAGCAGGGTGCGTGTGCAATTGGGGCTTTCGATGAGTTCGGTCTGGCGCTGGCAGACCAGCAGCACGAGGCGACCTTCGCTGTCTGTGCCCGCGAACAAGTCCTGATCGCGGTAGCCTGAATCGTCCTTGAATGTGAATTTGTCTAGACCATCCTTCATGCGTTCCGGCGAGGGTGACGTGAAGTGGCGTGCGTAGACTTCTTTCAGGCGACGCTCGGCGGGAAGTGTCGCTTCGGCCTGATGCAGAGTGAAGAAGATGACTTCGGCCTCAGGCGAGTTGTCTGAAAATTCAGACTGGCGCGAAGGTGCATAGGGTGTGAAATCGGGCAGCAAGGCGTGCATGGCGATTTCGGTGTGGCTGCCGCCGCTCCGCTGCGAGGGATAGCGCGTGTAATTTTCAGGAATGAGAAAGCGAGTGCCGCCGACAACGGCTTCGACATTTCGGCTGTCGGCGCTGGCGCGCGGGCTCTGGCCCAATAGCTCACCGGGGGTGGGGCCAAAGTAATAATAGAGAAAGAGGCCGGAAAAAGCAGTGACGGCCAGGATCACCAGGGCAGGCAGAATCCAAGCCGGGCGTTCGTGAACCAGTTCGCCGCCATCCTGCTTTTGTCTTGCCACGCCCGCTTACTCCTTCGTCTCAATCTACTCGCGCTCCGCCTCTCCGGGGCGGATGCACAATGCCTGTGTCGAATCTCATTGCGACAATGCGCTGTTTCGTCTTGGCACAGAAGGGGCGGAACATTACGGCACGTTCGCAGGCTTGCGCAGACTGCACGCCCGCTCAGAACACGTAACACGTTGATTTTTAAAGAAAATCAGATTTCACATTTGAATTTTCCGACTGGTACAGCGCTTGCGAATGTCGGGACATGATTACATTTTTTTCAAAATCGCTGGTGGGCCTTGTTGTAGTTGGCGCTCTTTGGGCGCCAACAGAGGCTTGGGTCGGGGCGCAAAAAGACGCGGGCTTGTCGTGCCGCGCAGATTTCAGCGCTTGTCAGGTGGCAGGCACAGTTATTCCGCTTGTGGACCGCTCGACCGTGCTGGGGCAGATCGCAGAACAGGCTCGCGACAATCCATCGGAAAAACTGGAAGCCGAGCTGCGTCTCGTCGCAGCGAAGGCATTGGACGGCATGCGGGCTTCGGCGCGCGCAAGAGAGTAAAATGGGCGGATTAGATCCAATGCACGAATGGATGACGTTTTTCATGGCGACGGCGACCGGCTTTGTCGCCGCCGGACTGGTCGGCAGCTTTTACAGGCTGGTGACGAACAAGCCCGCGAGCTTTCAGATTTGGGGCGGGACACTGATCGGGCAGGTGGCCGCGATCTTCACGCTTGTCTTTGCCGGACCCAATGTCATTCTGCGCAATGCACTCCGTGCACAAGTGTTTGAACACCGACCACCGGCGTGGCTGCTGCTCTCCTTCTTCATCGCTATGATGTGGAGCTGCCTGTCAGGTATATTCCTGCTCAGTATTTTTCTCGTTCATTAAATTTCAAGCGCGACGTCGCGTGAGGCGGCGTCCGAGTGTTCCGGCAAAGCCAGCACCGATGGCCGCGATGATGGCCCATCCCCAACCAAGCGCCCAGAGCACGAGATTTCCCACTGTTTTGAAGGCGCGCAGACTTGTCTTGCCGGTGATTTCGGCGATGCCGCGCGTCTTGGTTCCAAGTTTGCCGGTCATTTTGGTGACGCGCGCGAGGTCTTCGCCGTTGTTTACATATTTGAGCAGGCGCACGGATTCAGCAGGTCCCACAGTCTTTTGCAACGCGGCGATTTCTCCTAGTGCGGGTGTGAGTTTTGCCATCGAAATGCTACCGGCGTAATCGGTGACGGCGCGGCGGGTGGCGGATGTGTTGGCGAGATCTACACTGCGCAATGTGCCGCCGAGCTTTTTGAAATTCACAGCCTCGTCGATGAGCCGCGTGAGATATTTCGTGAAGTCGGCGGTCAGTGTGCCGGCTTTCTTGGCGACTTTGAGCAGAGACACACCGATGCGGGCAGGCAGCGCGCCGCCGCTGGTGGCAATGGTCGCGGTAGTAGCGGCCAGACCGACAACGGAGAGGCCGAGCACAAATTGCGAATAGTCTTCGCCCTTTACAAGCTTGGTGCCTTCCTCGCCGATGTCGCGCACGTCGCCGACGACTGTGAGATCAGATGTGACAGCGCCGACGAACGACGCTGTGTCGCTGCCTTCGCCGCTGATGAACCCTTCAAAGAAGCTGCCGGTGTTCCGCGCCACACTGCGAGTGAGGCTTTTTTCGTCTTCGAGGCGCGTCGCGGTGCCCGCTTCGATCGGCATGTCCGCATAGGTCGCGATATCGGCATACATAACTGCATCATCGAACTGCTTGGCGTCGAGTGCTGTGTCGATGCGGCGGCTGAGGTCTGAACCGCTGGTCTTCTGGGTGAGTTCGGCGCGGACGAACGGGTCGGCCGGCACGAGATCGTCCGGCACAACGCTGTCCAGTAATCCGTTCTGATAGGCCAGAATGAAGAGCACTGGCGCCAGCAAGATGAAAACGATTGCGTCGAAAAAGAGTTTCATTCGTTCAGCACTCCAACCCTTGTTACCCGCCCGCTATCTGATGGTAAGAGTGCGGCATTGGGGAGAAGGGTGCAACCGTTGGCACGGGATTCAGCCTGTGTTCCGGCTCCAGATTGGCTTATCCGCCTATCCGACCGCCTTTGTGCGACGTGATTGCCACAACTGAAGGGCGCGGCGGCATGGTTTCGACGAAATCCGGCCAGCGCGTTGCGGGGTCTTCAAATGTCGATGCGCGCGGCGGTGTGCGTTCTTCCGGTGCAATATCTGCGGCGGGATGCTGAACGGCGACGAAGAGCGTGGTGGCATCAGGGGTGAAACAGGGGCCGCACATTTCAGCGCCGACGGGCACCTGAAAGAAGCGTTTTGACGTGCCGCGTTCCGGTCCGTGGGTGTCGAGTGCAAAGATTCCGTCGGCAGCACCTGATGTCGATGCCCAGTCGTCGCCCTGATCAGTGGCGACCCAGAGGCGACCGGCGGCATCGACGGCGAGATTATCGGGACAAGCGAACCAGCCATTGTTGCCGGTGGAAGGGTTCCACTGTGCGGCGATGGCGGGATTCGCGGGATCACCGGCGGCAACAAGGATGTTCCACGTGAATCCAGTGTCAGCGTGATCTTCGTTGTCAGGTATCAGTTCGACGATCTGGCCCCAAAGATTTTCTCCACGTGGATTTGCTCCGTGTGCGTCCTCCTTTTTGCGGTCTTTGTTGTTAGTCAGGGACACATAGACGCGGCCTGTGACCGGATTGGGTTGCACATCTTCGGGCCGATCCATCGGCGTTGCGCCGAGAATGTCTGCGGCGCGGCGTGTTTCGATCAGCACGTCGGCCTGAGATGTGAAGCCATTGGTGGCATCGAGCCCGTTTGAACCGAACGCGAGCGGCACCCAAGCACCACGACCATCGTCCGCGAAGCGCGCGACATAGAGTGTGCCGTGATCGAGGAGGTCGGCATTGCCAGTGTGGTTGTCCGCGTCGAAAGCATCGCGCGAGACGAATTTGTAGAGATATTCCCCGCGTTGATCGTCGCCCATGTAGACGGCGAGGCGGCCTTTACGTGTAGCGATGGATTCAGCACCTTCGTGTTTGAAGCGTCCCAGTGCCGTGCGCTTGCGTGGGATTGAAGCAGGATCGAGCGGGTCGACCTCGGTGATCCAGCCGAAACGGTTCGCTTCGCGTGGTTCAAGCTCCACATCGAAGCGCATGTGATAGCGCCACCAACCCATGAGATTTTTGGGGATGCCCATCCGTTCGTGATTGGCTTTTTCCGCTGAGTCGCCAAGTTCACCGCCGAAATAAAAGTTGATGTTTTCCTCACCCATCAACCATGTGCCCCAGGGCGTGATGCCGCCTGCGCAATTGTTGAGCGTGCCGATGACGCGGCGGCCGGTCGGGTCGGCGCTAGTGATGAGGCGTTCGTTACCGGCGGCAGGCCCTGTGAGGTCCATCGCTGTGTCGAGCATGGTCAGGCGGCGGTTGTACGGGCTCGCCTCAACGATCTTCCATTTGCCATTCGCGTTGCGAGCAATCTCAATGATGCTGCCGCCGTGAGCGGCGAGCGACACGTCGATCTGTTCGCGCGATGCATTGTCGGTATTGGTGAAGCCCGCAAACATAAGGCTCGCGTTTGTATACTCGTGATTGACGCAGAGGAGGCCGTGATCGCTCGATGTTTCTCCAAAGGGCAGGGGCACGAAACCGACATAATCATTGTTGTATCCGAACTGGCGAGTTTGCGCGGCGGCGGTCTGATTTGCCGGATCAAAAAGCGGTGCGTCGGCATAGACCGGGTCGCCCCAGCGGATGAGAATATCGGCGTCATAGCCTTCAGCGACGTGGATCGCCTCATCGACGCCTCGTTCCAGTTCTTTGAACGAGAAGGGCGGCAGTTCGGTTACAGGCTTGCTGCAGGCGGAAAGGGCAAGCAGGCTCGTTGACGACGTTGCGGCAAGCGCAACCCCGACCGTGGTTTGCAGGACGCGGCGGCGCGACCAGAGGGTGGCAAGTGAAGGGGCGGTTGTGCGCCCGATGGGCATGTCGTCGCCGGTTTCCAGCTCGTCCTCGAATGTTTGCGGCGTGGTCATCGTCCGTCACTCCTGTGGGTCAACGGGGTAATTTAGCTGGTCCCTGACTTCAGTATTGTGACGCAAGTGGGGTCCCGTGGCATAGTCCAGACTATAGGCACACGCGATGGGAGAAATGACGGAATGGCTGTTTATGCGCTGGGGGCGGTCGAGCCCCAATTGCCGGCTGAAGGCGAATACTGGATTGCGCCCAATGCACAGGTGATGGGCAATGTGAAACTGATGCGCAATGCGAGCGTTTGGTTCAACGCGGTGATCCGCGGCGATAATGAACTCATCACCATCGGTGAAAATTCCAACGTTCAGGACGGCTCAGTGCTGCACAGTGATCCGGGCTCGCCACTGACGATTGAGGAGAACGTCACCATCGGCCATATGGTTATGCTGCATGGCTGCACCATTGGCGCTGGCAGTCTTGTTGGCATCGGCAGTATCATTCTCAACAAGACGCGTATCGGTAAAAATTGTCTGATCGGCGCGAATACGCTGATCGCCGAGGGCAAGGACATTCCTGACAATTCCATGGTGCTGGGTGCGCCGGGCAAAGTGGTGCGCATGCTGAGCGACGAGCAGGCCGCCGCCTTGCGCCTATCGTCCGATCACTATGTTCAGAATTGGCAGCGCTATGCGCGCGACATGAAGCAAATTGGCTAATCAAAAATCGTAACGACGAGAGGGAGAGTATCGATGAGCAGACCGCAGGAAGTGACCGTGCAGGAAGAAGAAGTTCTGTATGAAGTTGAAGACCACATCGCGACCATCACCTTTAATGCGCCTGACCGCATGAACACGATTTCGGGGCCCATGCTGAAGCTACTGACGGAGCGGCTGCTGACTGCCAATCAAGACAAAGAAGTGCGCTGTGTGATTATGACAGGTCGTGGCCGCGCCTTTTGTGCTGGACTTGATCTGCGGCCGGAGTCCGGCGGCGTAGCTGGTCTTGGCAGCGGCACAGGTACAGTGTCCACCACGCTTGATCTGCGTAACACACCGCCGACCGTTTTGTTTGAAATGGAAAAGCCCGTGATTGCGGCCATCAACGGCGGCGCGGCAGGCTATGGAATGGATACGGCGCTTGGCTGCGACATTCGCCTGATGGGTAAGTCGGGCAAGCTCGCTGCAGCGTTCTGCAAGCGTGGCATTGTGCCGGAGTCGGGCGGCACATGGTTCTTGCCGCGTCTGATCGGTTGGTCCAAGGCGGCGGAACTGATTTTCACGGGCCGCACGCTCAACGCGCAAGAAGCAGTCGAATGGGGTCTGGCGAGCGAAGTCGTTGAAGACGCCGACCTGATGACGCGGGCGCGTGAACTGGCCCGTGAAATCGCAGGCAATGCGCCGCTCGCTGTACAGGCCGCCAAGCGTATGATGCGTATGGGCCTTAACGAACCATTCGGTGAACATGTGCATCATGTCTATCTGCAGCTTCTGCCCTTGCTGCGAACCGACGATGTGAAGGAAGGCATGATGTCTTTCATGGAAAAGCGCCCACCGGTGTTCAAAGGGCGTTGATCTGATCGACGAGGCGTTAAGCGACTACTCAGATGAGGCCATGAGCGAGACGTCAAAACAAAGAGATGCAGCAGGGCGGCGCGTGAGCGCTTGCTTGCTCATCTGCGCGCTGTTGCTGGCGATTTTTGCGCATGGTCAGTCAGCATTGGCAGCGAGCTTCACCGGCAAGTATCGCGGCATAGCTTCAGCGGCGGGTATGTCGCTCGACCTGCAGGAAGTGAAGGGCCGCCTCGTGGGGCGTCTGTCGGCAGCTGACGGGCGGCTCTATGCGCTCAACGGCGCACGCTATGAAGCCAAGAGCGGCGCCTCACCGGACGATAAAAGTGTCGGCGGCGTTCAGGGTGAATTGAGGCTTGGCGGCAATGCGCTGGCGGTGGCTTTCTTCCGCATTGAAGAGCGCCCGCTCGGCATCCAGTTTTTGTTCATTCCGGTGAAAGATGACGGCAATCCCGACGTTTCGGCAGCGAAGGATTATTCCTTTTTGGCGCAAGGGCTCGGCGTGCCGACAGCCAAGAATGTTGTGGCCGCGCCTCAGCCTTCCGAGAAAATCGATCTGTTACGCTTCGTTGATGAATACCGGCAGTGGGATCCGCTTGATGTCGCGCGGTTCTACAGTCGGTTGAGCGAGCGCGACAAAGGTTTGCTGCAACTTTACGATCACGCAAGCGGTGACATTGTCTGGAGAGTTTGTTCCAGCAATCCGCCCAATGATGTCATCACCCAAGTCGATGTTGATGATCTGCTTGACCGGCAACAGACGACTTGTGATGCTTTGTTACCGTTGGTGAAGCAGGCGCAGGCGGCGGGGTTTTTTGCGGAGTTTTCGCGGCGTGCGCGGTTCCAGTTCGAAATAATTCGCGAAACGCTGTTGTGTAATCGCGGTGAATCCGCGCCTGCACAATGCGCTGATGTGAGTGCGCTTGGCGCACCTCTGATTGTGAACTGGCGCGATGTGAGCTCAATCATGCGCGAGTTGATACCTAAGGGTGCCCCAGTTGCAGTTGCTCAGCCCGAAACCGTGGCGACTGCACATTCGGCAGACGTGCTGGTCCAGCCGCAGATCCCTGCTGCAAAAAATCTTGTTGCCTTGCCGTTGCGTTCCAGCCTCGCGGAAGTGCCGGAAGCAGGCGGAGAAACCAAGCGTACAAATGCGGAGATCAAACGCGAAGGCCGCATCGTGCGAACCATGCGACGACGCGGCCTTGACGTACCATTGCGCAATCCGCGCTTTTAGCTGATAGCGACGACTTCGATGGCGAAGGTCAGGTCTTCGCCTGCGAGCGGGTGATTGGCGTCGAGGCGCACCACGTCGTCGGAAACATCGACCACAACAAGCTGGAGTTCGCGCCCGTCTGGGCCGCTAGCGCTGAGGCGCATGCCGACTTCGATCTGCATGTCGGCAGGCATTTCGCTGCGCGGGACGTCCTGCACCATGCGTGGATCAGACACGCCATAGGCTTCGGCGCAGGGAATTGTGAATGTCTTTTTCTCACCGACATTCATGCCCATGACGCCTGTGTCGAACCCCGGAATGACCTGACCGGAACCGACAGTGAATTCGAGGGGTGAGCGGCCTTCGCTTGAATCAAAGACATCGCCGTCGCTCAATGTGCCGGTGTAGTGAATCTGCACTGTGTTGCCATTTGCTACTGCTGCCACGATGCCCGCCTTTCAAAAAATAAAAAAGGCCATCAGGTCTTTGCAGACCTGATGGCCATTGGCTCGACTTTAACAGCGCAGGCGCGGCCCGTCACCCCTTGCGGGCAAAAGGTCGCGCTGTACGAAAAAACGTCACAGTAATCAGAAGGCGCGACGCCAGACGCGACGAATTTTGGCGTCGGTTTCCGGTCCCAGATTGTGCCAGGCGGTGCGATCACGCGTGGCATCGACGATAAACATGCTGTCGGTCTTGCCGATATGGATGCTTAGGTCATTGAGGAGACCGGCCGCCGATGAATTCGTGTTCACGCACCAGACATTGGGCGCGAGCTTGTATGCGGGCCCGAGCGACATAATCGCCTGCTCCAACGGTCCGGCGTAGCGCGCCTTGATGTCCATAATGACAATGAAATTGGCGGTTTCCGGCTGACGGCGACGGTCGATCTGACCCTTCGCGGGACCATAAGTGGGGCGGGCGGGTGTGCCTTGTGCCGTTGCTTGCGGTTCGGCGCTTTGTTGGATCAGCGCGCTTTCTTCTGCAGGTTTGTCGGCGGCGGTTGCCGCGGGGACAAGATAGGTCGGGACGACGCGCTGAGTGTCGGCGTTTGATTGCGCGGGCATGCCGAAATTTGCGGCGAGGGCGGCGACGTTGCCCGCCGACAACCAGTCGGACGAATTCGCCTCTGTGCCATCCGGCGCGACAAGGCTTGAGGCGATCACGCGCCCTTCGGCGATATAGCCTACCATTGCCTCATGGCTATAGGGGCCGTAAACGCGCTCGCCGTATTTCAACAGCCAGCGGTCCGGGTTTGAAATCGGGCTTGCGGAGTGTTGGTTTGATTCAGCCATTCGTCTTTTTTGCTTTGCCGTTTTATGCAGCGGTGCCGTTTTACCCAACGGCCGTCATTCCGAATCACTTTGAATTCGAACTCGATTGAAACCGAAGCTTCAATAAGACTTTCTAAGTACCGCTACGTCAACGTCTGCCTGCTTGCAGAGTCCGGCCGGAGCGGGCAGATTTTGGGCAAGAGCGCCACGAAGGCACATAAAATCAGGGTTTGGACGCCTCATCAGAGTTGGGAACGGTCATGGAATACGAACATTGCACAGCGACACGCGAAGGGCATTTGCTCATCGTTACGATTAATCGCCCGGAGCGCATGAATGCGCTGCATCCGCCTGCAAATTTCGAATTGGAAAAGATATTCAATGATTTTGCTGCGGATTCTGAACTCTGGGTGGCGATTGTCACGGGTGCCGGTGAGCGCGCCTTCAGCGCGGGCAATGATCTGCGCTGGCAGGCAGAAGGCAACAAGATGGAAGTGCCCGCGACCGGCTTTGCAGGCCTGACCGCGCGTTTCGACCTCACCAAACCAGTGATTGCTGCCGTCAACGGTGTCGCGATGGGTGGCGGGTTTGAAATTGCGCTTGCCTGCGATCTCATCATTGCGTCGGAAAATGCTGTTTTCGCGTTGCCGGAGCCGCGCGTCGGTCTTGCCGCGCTTGCGGGTGGTCTGCATCGCCTGCCGCGTCAGATCGGCACCAAGCAGGCAATGGGCATGATCCTGACCGGTCGTCAGGTGAAAGCTGCCGAAGGCAAGGAACTTGGTTTCGTCAATGAAGTTGTGCCCGCCGCTGATCTGATGGCGGCGGCCAAGCGCTGGGCCGGGCTCATCATGGAATGCTCGCCCATGTCGATCCGCGCGTCGAAGGAGTCCGTGTACAAAGGACTGGACGAAGCTGATCTGAACAAAGCGGTGACGGGTAAGTACCCGGCTGTGGCTGCGCTATTCAAGAGTGCGGATCTGATCGAAGGACCGCGCGCCTTCGCTGAGAAGCGCAAGCCGAACTGGACCGGCAAGTAGCTTCAGGTCTTAAAAAAGAACCGGCCCTGCCATGTGGGGATGACAGGACCGGCCTCGACAGGACCAACCTCTGGGGGGAAAGAGGCCGGTCGGTAGATTCGTTAGCGCAGGACGGTTGTTGTCGCTGCAACCAATGTAGCGGTCGGGCTTTGGACCAGTGCTGCTTCGCGCAGCGGCGGGACGAGGCTCGGCCGTAATCCTTTTTCAGTGCTGGCCGTCATGGCTTGTGCCGCCGTGGCAGGTGCGGGTTCTGCTTTTGCCATTTGCGGCACAGAGGCTTTGGGCATCTGCATTGATTTGGCAGCGACTACGAAGGGGATCGGAGCGCCGAGCGGCGGCACGGTTTGGTTTGCTACCGTGCGGAACGAGCGTGTGTCGAGATTGACCCAGATATAGGGACGTTCACGCGACTGACGCTTGACCCATGTGTAGGGCGTGTCGTTCCAGGCGACGATGGCCCAGTTCTTATTGTCGAGCACCACTTCACCGCGGTCTGTATCAACCACAAGAATGGCGTGTCCGGCACCGTTCCATTCGCGCACCACAGCGACCAGCAGATCGGCAGGTGACCAGCCACGTTCGATCAGCAGCTTGCGCTTCAACAGCGCGAAGTCTTCGCAATCGCCGCCGTTTTCATTGGGATAAGACCAATTCTCGCTGACGCCGTAATTGGCGATGTCTTCGATCTGACGGACAGACGAATTGACATAATCATTGACGGTGTTGAGCTCGTTCCAGCGGTCCGGCGTCATCACCATATTGGTTGGCGTGTCGGTTCCGCCTTCGCATTGCGTCGGATCGTCCATGCAGAAGCCGATGAAGCCCATCGGCGGAACGACCTGTTGCCCCACCGGCATATAGGCGCTCGCTTCGATCTTGGCCTCATAACCCTGCGCATTGCGCATGGCGCCGATACTTCCGGTTGACTGGCATCCTGACAGCCAAATGGCACTGCTGGCTAAAAGGGCCAGCCCCCATAAATTTGTCGGTTTCATTTTCCCACCTCAGTCGTCTGTCGAGCAGGACTTCCTGTCCTGTGAGAGCGACCTTGGCAGCGAAGATTTTGTCTTGGTTTAAATCGAGAACGTGGTTTTGAGACAAGTTAAATGCGTCTTTGAATCGACTTTAGATCAAATTCGAACGACTTAAGTTCAAGGATTTGGGTGGCGCAAAAAGCCCAATGTTTTCGGGCATTTTTACTGCTGATTGTCGACGAAGGTGACTTTTGATCTCCCTGTTTTGGCCGGAAAAGACACAAAAAATAAGTTGGAGAAATTTCCGCGCAATGGTTTCCAAGTGATGAATTGGCGGATGGTTGCGCTACTGCCTGTCGTGAAAAGTGGCTCAGCGTGCGTATTTTGCGACTGATGTGGTCGCAGCTTTGGAGCGAGGTTTGTCGGCTTTTCGGTTTCTGCCTGCGGATACAAAAATACCCCGGGAATCTCCGGGGCATTTTGCTCTAGTTCTGTCTGTCCGGGGCGATCAGCTCTTTGCACCGTCGAATGTTTTGCTGTCGCTTTGCAATGTCGCGCGGATATGCGCGATGGTCGCTTCACGTTCTTTGCGTTTGGTGTTGGCGAAAGCAGGCTGCGATAGGGCGCCGAGTTCCCTCGCGCGGGAGATTGTGGTTTCGCGCAGGCTTTCGATCGGCGAGGTCTGGTCGAGATACCCGATTTGAGCGGCTTCATGCGGGTTGTAGATGCGTGCCTGTGTGACAGCGGCGGTCAGGTGATTGGCGGCGAGACGGTCTCGGGCGAGTTCGAGGCCGAAGACAGGCATTGTCATGCCGATGGCGACTTCCGGCAGGCCGATTTTGAACTCGCCTTCCGCGCCGATGCGCAAGTCCGCAGCGAGCAGAAGCAGGCCGCCGGCAGCGAGCGCGTGGCCCGTGCAGCCGATGACAACCGGCAGTTTGTGTTCGTAAATGTCCATCAGCAGATTGGCGCCGGCGCTGACGAGCGGTGCGACATGCTCGGGGCCGGAAGCCATAACTTCAAGGTCGAAGCCTGCGCAAAAGCGCTTTTCGCGACCAAAGAGGGCGATGGATTTGGCTTCGCCTGCGGCACGGTCAAGCCCGGCTTTGATGGCATTGATCATGTCGTGGCCAAGTGCGTTGGCGCGGCCATCGTCCATTGTCAGCACGGCGACGCCGTCATTGAGTGTGTAGTCGAGAATTTGCGCGGCCATGCCGTCCCCCATGTTTTTTGAGGGGGCACTCTAATGCGGCTTCTGCCAGAGACAAAGCAAATGGGCGCGGGAAAATGCCGTCCGTATCAGCCGAATGGGCGGGACAGGGCGGAAGACGTCGCGGAAATATCGTTGAAGGCAATGGCTATGCCCTCTGCGGTATGACGCACAATGCGGCCTTTCATGCGACCGAGCGAAACTGGCGTACCGATAGGTTCGCGGTTTTCGAGTTCGACGTTGGCGCCGCCGAGCGACATATCGACGACGCGGCAGGGGATGGAACGGCCATCGGGAAGCGTCAGGACTTGCTTTTCTTCAAAGCCGCCTTCTGCTGCGGTGTAGCGCGCCGAAGCGCGGGCAGGCAGTACCTTTTCGCCTTTGGCATAAGCGGCCAGACGTTCGGCGACACGTTCGCGGCGTGCGCCGCTCAGCGCTGTTACAATGGCGAAGCCGCCGTCGAACGTGCGCACAACGTCGCCTTCGAAGCGGCCGAAATCGTCAAGATAGATGATGAGGTGAGCGCCGAGGTCGATTTGGGCGTCGCAAAGCAATGCAATGCCCGAGAGTGACATGTCGCGAATGGCGCAAGGATGCTCAGATCCGTCCGGCGCCAAAAAGCGGCCCTTCACGGTCACGGGCACGCGAGGTTCACGACGTCTTTCCTGTCCGCTCGGTAGTTCAGTGGTCATTGTTTCGCGCTCATCTTTGGTGCGCCGTGGCATGGGAGCCCTGCGTTTGGGCTTTCTGGGGAGCACCGCATAGGCCAAGATAATCCCGCAGGGTTAATGAATTTCTACTATTGCCGTTTAAATGAGTGTCGAATTTCGACAAAACCGCCCGTGGAGGATGAATTCCACAGAAATGACGCTTGCGTCAGCTTTCGTGATTGCCGACAATTCTGTCAAATTCGACCATCCAGGGGAATCGGGACCGTATCAGCGGCGGACGCAGGCTATTCAAGCTCTGCCCGGCACCGGCTAACCCCCATAAACGCCAAGTTCAGGACAAGAAAATGAGTGAGTTCGACTACATCATCATCGGCGCGGGAAGCGCGGGCTGTGTGCTGGCAAACCGTTTGTCGGAAAATCCGGCAAACAAGGTTTTGCTTGTCGAGGCCGGTGGCAAAGATTCGAGCTTTATGATTCATATGCCTGCGGGCGTCGGCAAGTTGATCGGCACTGACATGGTCAACTGGTACTATCACACCGAAGGCCAACCGCATCTGAACAACCGCAAGATGTTCTGGCCGCGCGGTAAAGTGCTTGGTGGCTCGTCCTCGATCAATGGCATGATCTACATTCGCGGCCATGCGCGCGACTATGACATGTGGCGTCAGATGGGCCTTGAAGGCTGGGGCTTTGCAGATGTGTTGCCCTATTTCCGCAAGTCGGAAGGCAACCAGAACGGCTCAAGCGCATTCCACGGCGGAGAAGGTCCGCTTGGTGTATCCAATGCCCAGAAAAGTAACGTGCTGTTTGATGCATTCGTTGAAGCAGGCAAGCAAGCTGGTCATCCCTATACAGATGATTTCAACGGTCCGCAGCAGGAAGGCATGGGGCCTTATCAAACGACTATCAAGAACAATAAGCGCTGCAGCGCAGCGGTTGCCTATCTTGTGCCCGCGCTGAAGCGTCCGAACCTGACGGTCGAAGTCAACGCGCTGACGCATCGTATTTTGTTTGAAGGCAAGAAGGCCGTCGGCGTCGAATATAAGCAGGGCGAAGAGCTGAAGACCGCTAAGTCTCGCAAGGAAGTGATCTTGTCGGGTGGTGCGGTAAACAGCCCGCAGGTGCTTCTGCTGTCGGGCATTGGTCAGGGGGAATATCTGCGTAAGTTCGGTATCGACGTCGTATCCGATCTGCCGGGCGTCGGCCAGAACCTGCAGGACCATCTTGATGCGACCGTCATCAGCGAGTGCAAACTGCCGATCACGCTGCACAGCCAGATGAATCCCATCCGTCAGATTTTGACGGGCATGCAGTACACGTTCTTCAAGACGGGTGCGGCGGCTTCACAGGGGCTTGAATCAGGTGCTTTTCTCAAGTCGCGTCCGGAACTTGAGGTGCCAGATTTGCAGATCCATTTCGTTGCCGCGATGATGCGCGATCATGCCCGTGTGAAGTCGGATCGCCACGGGTTCACTGTTCACGTGTGCCAGTTACGCCCGGAAAGCCGTGGTTTTGTTGCGCTGAAGTCGCTTGACCCTTCCGATCATGCCTTGATCCAGCCCAATTATCTCGCCACCGAAAATGACCGCCGCACGATGCGTGACGGTGTGCGCATTGTCCGCAACATTCTCGCACAGCGCGCGATGGATATTTATCGCGGGCCGGAGTTCATGCCCGGTGCGGACAAGCAGACGGATGCCGAAATCGACGCCTGGATCCGCGAAACGGCCGAAACGATCTATCATCCCGTTGGCACGGCGAAGATGGGCAGTGATCCGATGGCCGTTGTTGATACGAAGTGCAAAGTGCGCGGTGTCGAAGGCCTGCGCGTTGTCGACGCCTCGGTTATGCCGACCCTCGTGGGTGGCAATACCAATGCGCCGACCATTATGATCGCCGAAAAAATCTCGGACGATATTCTGGGTCGTGCAGCGTTGCCTGCCGAGCATGTGACGATCGCCGAAGACCGTCAGGGCGCTGCCGCCTGATCCTTGGTCGCTGAAAACGAAAGGGCCGGTCTCCATTGCGGAGACCGGCCCTTTTTTTGCGGGGTGCAGCCGCAGAGAAATCTGTTTATTCGCTGTGCGACAAGACGTTTTTGACAAGACGCAGGTAGGAACGTTCGCTGCGCAATGGCGCGCGGCGAGAGGCGAGACTCGACACATGCATGGGCAGAACCGGCGGGCGGACGCGCGGCGGATTGCGGCGAGCAGGCTCTGCAGCCCGCTCGCGCTTGGGCATGCGCTCAGGATCAAGAACCTGAAGGCGGTCGATCCATTGGCGGGAAAATAAATGGTCACCGATCCACGGGAATTCGTCGACCGGAACGACGGCGCCCAGGACGCGGGTGATGACACCATTGTCCTGCGCCAACGGCAGCAGGATCATTTCAAATGTCGCTTCGCGCTGCTGCGCGGTGCTGGCTGTATATTCGACAAGCGAGACGGACGCATTGCGCGTTACTTCATCGAGCGCCTGTTTGATGCTGCCGAGGCAGTCTTCCTGCCACATGGACAGAAGATTGTGATTGCGGAACTCCATGCCATAAATGCTGCAAAGGCCTGTGCCAGCGAGGCGGAAGCGGAAGCTTGCGTCATTCTCGCGCTCAAGGATGAAGACATTCGGCAGGATGCTACGGATTTCGCCCGGCTGAATTTCGCTGCGCATGGGGGCAGGACGGCCAGCGCGCTTGTTGTTCCAATAGTCGAACAGCGATTGGATTGTCTTATGTTTCATATCACTCAACCCCATACCCGGACATCCCGTCGGGCGTTACCCCGCGGGTGAACTGCACCGCGCGGAAATGCGACTTTGCTCATTTTGGAGCGTCCCAAATCGGAGCGGCTCTTTTGTGAACATGCCGGGAGCCTTGCGTTTCGAAGCGATACGAATGTGTCAAGGCGACCGGCTATGAGCCTGTTAGAGCAGAAACTGTGCCAGCACCGCAGTGAAGTGCGGAACAGAGGTTAAGTGCTGCATTATTGTGGGGAGAATGCGCATAAGCGCGGAAAATTAACTCCAAATTGACCATGTTTTGTGCCGTGTCGGGTCAGCATCACTTGGAATTGCGGCACGGAAGCTGCGGAAGAGGGATTGGAACATCCCTGTTTGAAGCGAATGCTAACGCGGCATGGCTTCTGCAATAGACGGGTACGCGCCTTGGTTGGCGCACCAGATTGGGTCCAAACAAAGAATTTCCGGACCAGGAGAAGCAAGATGAAACATAAAGCCCCCCTCATCTCGACATTTGCGCTTACGCTTGCCGTGGGTTTTGGCGTACTGGCCTTCAGCAGCACATCTGCGTTGGCTGGCAGCGGCCACGGCGGCGGATATACGCCGCCCGAAGAAGATTGTGGTTGTGAAGCACCGCCGCCGCCGCCCCCGCCGCCGGAGGAAGATTGCGGCTGCGATTCAGAAGGTGATCATGGTCATGGCGGTAAAGGTGTGAAGAACTGGAACTGGAACCAGAACAAAAACGCCAACTACAACAAGAACCACAACGAAAACACGAACACGAACACGAATACGAATACGAATACCAACACCAACACCAACACCAACAACAACAACGTCATCGTCAATGTGAACGTGGATTCAAGTTCGAATTCCAATTCCGCGGCAACAGCCAGCGCGACAGCGGCTGCCAACGCTGTGGCCAATTCCAATCTGGCCAATTCGGTGGCGAATAATTCATCCAGCAGCGCTGCCGGTGCGGCGGCCAGCCGGTCGGGTGGTTCTGGCTTTGGCATCGGCAACGGCAATGGCAGCGGTGGCGGCGGTGGCAGCTATTACGTAGCAGCGCCTGCACCTATGTCGATGGGCGCACTTAATGTGGTGGTGCGTGAGCGGACTGTGGAGCGCAAACCGGTACGTGGTGTTTGTGTCAGCGCGAAGGGTCTTGAAGAAGTGGCCCGCTATTCGACACAGCTGCGTGAACTTTCGCCGCGTGACGAAACCGAAGTGTTCCATTGCCCCGCAGGCGACATGCTGGTCGTCACCATTGGGCGCATGGTGGGCTCGGGTGGTCAGAGCTTTGCCAATTATGACGGTGGCTATGTGATCGAGTGCCATGAAGGTGAAGCCCTGCGCATTGGTGCCAATGGTCTGGCCTGCACGCCGACACAGTCGCGCTGGTCACGTGACGATGCCCGCGACGACGGCCGCTCAGGTTTTGCGGAAGTATTCATCCGCAAGTCAGGCAGCAGCACAACGGCTGACAATTCGATCAATACCGGTGCTGCCATGGCGACCTACAGTGGTGGTGTCGGCTACTAAATCTATCGGGCGGGCTTCTGCGAAGTTGAGACGGGGAGGGCGAAAGCTCTCCCCGTTTTTTGCGTCAACATTTCTGACCTATCAGTGCAAACATGCATCACACGCAGATGTAAAACATCCGTGTCAAGATTTCTGCTTGGCAAATATTTGTTGCAGGCGTAAGAGAGCGGCATGACAAACGTAATGCAAACATCAACCGAACGTTTTGAAGGTAACTCGTACCCCACGGGGCCGGGTCGAACTCGCTCGCGCTGATTTGCGCCTATGCGTTTGACGATCAGGAGCCCCACCAAATCGGATGGGGCTCTTGTCGTATGGAGCCCCGGACGGTGATTTCGCCAGAGATAACCCGGAGGACCACTATGAAAACATCACCCGTTGCCTTTGTGTCGCCATATCACGGCGGCGCGTAAAAGCTCTGAGCCACAAGCACTTTCCCGCTCTGAGCCTTTGTGCGCGCCTCCCTGAGGCCGACACGTAACCGATCACGACAGAATTTTTCAGCGGAGATGAACGGACGCGCCTTTTTGGCGCGGCACCGAAGGGATTTCTGCATCTTTGAGGGAGACGACCTATGATTATGATTCCGACAGCCACGCTGAGGTGGAGCTTGCAGAACGGGCGCAGCATCGGTGTTGGTGCGGCTTTTGTCTGTGCGCTGGCCTTGCGTGCGCGCGGCGAGGCGATGAACGATCCGCTGGTTTTTCTGGCGATACTTCTGCCGGCTATTGAAGTGCTGATGATTGCAGCAACAGCTGCATTCTACTTCGACAGCGTGGATGGAGAGAGCGGCATAGAGACAGCACACGGGGCTGAGGCATTGATCGCCTGGTTCGTGATCGTCTTCGTGCTGACCTGGGGTTTCATCGCATTTGTGCGGGCAGGTATCGAGGCTTACGCAGCTCTCGGTGCGCCGCCTGCATGGGACTTTGTGTTCTGAACATAAAGGGGAGGATCATTAATCCTCCCCGACGTTCGATATAATCGCCATTCGATATCTAGGAATGAAGGACGGTTTCTATTTAACGCCGACGATTTTTCGATTTGACTTCGTCCAGCCCGCGTTGAAACAGCGTCCTTTCGTTCTGCACGGTCTTACCAGCGAAATGGGCGATGAAATGCGCGGCTTCGCGATATGCCGCCTGACGGGTGGAGCAGGTAAGCTGTTTTGCCTATGCGAGTGATCACGTGGAAGTGACCTTCATAGAGCCGTTCATTGATGAGGCCGTAGCCCGAGAAGCCGATGCGCTTAAGCACCGTTCGGTTTGGATGGAGTTGAGGTTGCCATCAAATGTGAAGGTTAAACCAAGCGGGTCAGTCGGGGCTTTGATTCTGGGGCAGAGCTCCAAGGCTCGACGTAAAGGGTGTGGCCGGCGTGCAGCGTGCCGGGATGCTGGTGGCTTGGTGCGCGGCAACTCTCCTTTTGGCATGGGGCAATATTGCTTTGGTGCGGGCATCCATTGATGCCTATGTGCAGATAGGTTCGCCGTCTGCGTGGAGTTCGTTGTAATGAACAAAAAAAGGGGAGGATCAAAGATCCTCCCCGGAGTTTGTATCGCCGAACCGCTTTGGGTGCCCCCCGTGGGCGGTTCAGTTCTGTCAGATAAAGCCCGGACAGCGGCTCTCAAGACCCGGCTCGCGCCGGTGGCAACCTGAGGGTTGGAGCTGATGGTGCGGCGTATTTGGTCGCACCATCAGCGAATTGGGTTTGGGGGTTGGTTTAGTTGACGCCGCCGCGAAGGCCGCCGTTGTCGATATCCGCGTAGTAACCGTAGGGCGTCGTGTCGGCTTTGACCGTGCGTGTCGGCGCTGTGCGGGCAGGCTGGGTCTGCTGCATCGGCTGGGCAGGGGCAGAGTAGCTCTCGCGGGCCGGTGCATAGTCGTTGTTGTTGTAGTCGTTGCTGCTTGATGCGGCTGAAGGGTTCGACTGGCGATATTCGATCTTGCCCATCGGGTCGGCATTGCCGGCGATGCGTGAGCCGCAATCGGTCGGGTTCACGTGATAGAGCGGCACGAGCATCTTGAGCACAGCGCGTTCGAGAACTGAGCGGACGGCGAGCTGCAGGGGTTCTTGCGCGCTGGCACCGGCACCGATCTGGAACAGATTGCCGCCGAGGAAGTCAAACACACCGGCGCTGACTTCATGGCCGACGATCTGCTTCTGGTAGGAAACGAAGTCGACAACTTCGAGCGTACGGCTGTTCACGAGGCGCAGGTCAAGGCCGATGTTCATGACATAGATTTTGCCACCGGCGGCCACGCCCCAGCCCTGAGCGGCAGAGCTTGAA
>TARA_R110000868_G_scaffold100128_3_pt1 | contig 24982 bp, 23 predicted proteins | sample TARA_R110000868 | Tara Oceans TARA_R110000868 (sample SAMEA4397489) | marine metagenome | biome: Polar Biome; feature: [SRF] surface water layer (ENVO:00010504); material: water (ENVO:00002006), including particulate matter (ENVO:01000060) such as... | depth 5 m | reverse complement strand
ACTATAGCCATAGCCTCCGTAAATCTGAACTGCGTCAGTGGTAATTTGCATACAAGCATCTGCGGCAAAGGCTTTTGCAAATGAAGCTAGTTGAGTATTGGGAAGATTTTGATCAACAAGCCAAGCAGATTTAGTAACGAGCAGTCTGGCCGCTTCAATTTTCATGGCCATCTCGGCTACCATAAACTGAATTGCTTGAAACTGAGAGATAGGGCGACCAAATTGTTGGCGCTCACTAGCATACCGTGCAGAGTGATCGTAGGCACATTGAGCACCACCGACAGCAGAAGAAGCAACCATCGGGCGCGAGTGATCGAGGGTTTTCATCGCAATCTTCCAGCCTTCACCAGGTGCTCCAAGCATATTGGCCTTGGGAACTTTGACATTGTTAAAGCGAACACCGCGAGTATCGGAACATTTATGTCCCATTTTTTCTTCAGGCTTGCCAACTTCGATGCCTGTAGACTCTTTGGGATCAATGACAATGGCGCAGATGCCCTTATGCTTAAGGGCCGGATCGAGCGTGGCATAAACGACGAATAAGTCGGCGAAGCCAGCGTTTGTGATCCACATCTTCTCGCCGTTTACAATCCAGTGATCACCACCATCCTTAACAGTTGTTTTCAAACCGGCAGCATCAGAGCCGTTACCTGGCTCCGTTAAACAAAACGAGGCAATGAGTGGTTTTTGCGTAAATGGCGTGAGGAACTTTTTCTTTTGCTCATCATTGCCACCAATGACGATAGGAAGTAGTGCGAGGTCATTGGCCATGATGGCAGTGTTCATGCCCATGCATCCGTAAGCAAGGCTCTCTGTAATGATCATAGAGTCAACAGCGCTAAAGCCAACACCGCCATACTCGGCGGGAATACAGGTATTTAAAAAACCCAGCTCCCAAGATTTTTCAATAATATCTTTTGGAAATGTAGCATGGTGATCGTAATCGGAAGCCTTGGGCATCATGACTTCTCTAGCGAACTTCATTGTCGTCGCTTTAATCTCAGCTTGCTCAGTTGAATACTCAAAATTCATAAAAATTCCCAGGTAATAGACAAGGTATTGTAAGGAGCCAAGCCGGTCTCGGTCAAATTATGTTCATGCGGCAAAGAGAATTTTAATCAACAATATATGCTTCTGTGTCAAAGCACTGAGGTAGCTCAAAGTTTTCACTTAGCCAGCTCTTAATCGGCAACTCTAACATGGGGCGCACAACAAAACTGCGCTGCAAAAAACGAGGATGAGGCAGAGTAAGTTGTGGAGTAGAAAGAATTTTGTCTGAATAAAATATAAGGTCAATGTCAATAACACGCGGCCCAAAGCGAACAGTTCGCTGCCTGCCTAATTTAGTTTCTACACCCAAGAGCAATTGAAGAAGCTCCTGTGGTTCAGGAGTTGAGTTTGTGATCTTAAAAGCCAGTGCTTGATTGTAGAAGTCGGGTTGATCAGTAAGCTCGACGGCATTTGAGCGATAGAGTGATGAATAAAAGCCGGTTCCAAAAAGCGCTTCAAGTGATGAACGTGCTCTGGTGATATTATCTGCGCTATCACCTAAGTTAGAACCGAGAGAAATAACAAAAAAATTCATTAGTCTGTGCTTGGTGTGGGCGTGGGTGTAGGTGGCTTGTTCTTGGGCATGAACTTAGTGTCGTAGCTTGGGTAGGCTGAGTTAAGTGGTGGCACGGGCTTAGACTTTACACCGCAACCAGCTAAAAAAAGAAATAAAAGAATTAGCCTAAAACTCAAGACTAAATCCCCCAGCGACTAAGTCTGCACCCAAGTCAACTCTAACGAACCAGCCGGGAACAAGACGTTTTAAAAGTGTTGCACCAAAAACGATGCCCGACTTCTTAATTGATTCAACGTCGTCAAGTTCTTGTTGTAGTTCCTCGGCAGTCCTTGATCCTGACTCGTCATTCTCACCGGCACCGGGAGAGCTGGCAGAGACGATTTGATAGCCGAGATAGGGGAGGGCATAAGAGTCAAATGGAGCGCGCAAAGCGTACTTGGCCTTAATTGTAAGGTTAGAAATGGCGGTATCAATATCGCTGGCAGGAAAACCCTTAAGCACACCGCGACCGTAAGATGCTTCTAGCCAGATATTGTCTTCAACCTGATAAGACCAAGCGCCGGTGGGTTGAGAGACTCTTCCCTCTGCTCCAGCATCGATCAGACCTAAAGATAAGCTTAGAATATTATCGTTCTTAAGTACGCGCTTAGAGTTTTGCTCAAAAGACAGGGATTCATCTTCAAGTAGGGTCGTTTCATCAAAAAGGTCTTCTTCTCTAGTAATCGAAGGCGTTGTTGAATCGGCAATGGCCGAGACAGGTGGGGTGTTGAAGAAACTATCATCGCCGCGAAGAACCTGTATCTCGCCACCTGCTCTGAGTTGGTTCCAAAGTGCTAAAGAGTAAATCTTTAAAATCTTAATACCGGCGATACCATTTTCATTCTTAGCGACAACTGCCCTAAGCGCGCGCTTGGTTCCTTTAACTAATGTGACAAAATCACCCTTGGCGAAAGTAGCCCCAGAGTTTGTAAGTATAAATATTTTCTTAGAGGCTGAAATGCGCTGAATTGTCTCAGTCGCCATATCAGGCAGGACTTGAGCGGAAGAGCTTCCGCCGACACCAAACTGGTTAATAACTGATTGAGCGCTGGCCGCTGTGATCAATGATGAAAATATAAGTGTTAAATAAATCAGTTTCATTTCAGCTAAATCATAGCGTTTTAGTCTAATGGCTGTCCAGACGGTCAAATAGTCACAGACTATTTATATCAACAATTGCCATGAATATTTGGCAATTACTTAGTAACTTAAAAAAAATTATTGGAATAAACTGCCTTGGGGACATTTGAGGTGAAACAAATTTAAGAACTGATATAATGAATCCGAAATGTCATGGAAACATAAAAGAACGGGAGATCCCATGAAGTTAGTCTCACTATTAATGATCGCAGCTCTTCTAACAAGTACTGCGTGTTCAAGTAAGAAAAAACAAGCAGCAGCTGAAGGCCAAGGAACTGATCAGATCGCTTCCTTTGGAGAAGATGCTGATTTTATTATTGAGTCTGATAGCCAAGACCTCGTAGCGGTGGCCGATGCTCCAATGACAGAATCTATTGACCCAATGATTGAGGAACAGTTTGTTTCACCAGTTATTGAGGAAAGTTTTGTAGGTTCAGCAGTACAAACAACTGGAGAGGTTGGAACTTATACTGTTCAATCTGGTGATACTTATATGCTCATCGCTTTCAAGCTTTACGGTGATTATCGTAAGTGGAAAAGTGTCGCAGATATGAATCCTGGTGTTTCATCCTCACAGCTGGCCGTAGGTCAGAATGTAAAATATGATATGCCAAGTCAGCCATTTGTATGGAATCCACAAGGAAACCCACACTTGATTCAAGGTGGAGAAACTCTTGGAACAATTTCAAATGACAAGTACGGCACTGCCGCTCGTTGGAAAGATATCTATAATAATAATAGACCACTGATTTTAGATCAGAATATGATCTTTGCTGGATTCACACTATATTGGATCCCTGATCGCGATATTGCTTCGGAGTAAAATAGAACGTGAGTTCAAGTTTTAAGCAAGGCCTTCAATTGAAGGCCTTTTTTCTTATAATAGTTCTTCTATGTGGTTGTTCACTTCTTAGTGGGCGAGACCAATCGCATTTGACCATTAGAAAAGCACTGTCTGTAGAAAATGCCACAGAGATGTCTAATCATATGCAGTACTTGGGTACTGACTATTTAAACTCTCTTGGCAAAAATGGATTAATTCGATTATCAAAAGAGTCAAAAAAATACCTTTTAGAAATGCACCATCGAATTGTATCAAACAATGAACTAGTCTTTCCTGAATCCAGTCAGCCATCCTTTTATATTATTGATCAGGGTGCTCCGTTTCACTTCTCCTTGCCTGGCGGGCACTACTTTATATCTCAGGGCTTATTAAAAAAGTATTTGGCCAATGAAGATCTTTTGGCCGCGGTATTAGCAATTGAAATCTTTAGATCTGAAAAAAATATCTATGAAAAAAAAGTTATCGTTCCTATCGGTAATTATGAAACACAAAAGATGCTCTCCGTGGTAAGGCTTCCCGTTGGGACAAGAGGAGAGATTAACAAGTGGGCTTATCTGCTTATGAAAAGATCATCTTATGATCCAGGAGCTTTATTAAACCTGATTCAGCTTAAAAATAAAAATGCCATCGACTTTGCAGCAACTGTTGGTAATATTTCGACAATATCGAGAGAAGAGTTCAATTACAAAAACTTTTTATCCAGAACGCCGGCCGAGAATAATATCGCCGTACTTGAGAAAAACTCAGCACGAGGATTTTACTCACTGAGAAATGATATTATGAGAGAGAATTAATGAAGTTGGAAATTTCAGAAAGACTTTTAGTCGAAACACTAGTTGATGAAAGCATAAAGAAAGAAGTTATAGCTAGTGGTGATTATACAATACATAAACTAACTGGTGATGCTTCAACGAGACGCTATTATAGGATTGTATTTGAGACGTCAGCCTATGTTGTCTGTCTTGATACACCAAGAAGTGAACTCGATGGAGAACCCGACTTTATGATTGTTCATCGCACTCTTGAGCAAGATAATGTTCGTGTACCAAAAATTCTAGATAGCGATATTGAAAGAGGCTATTATTTAGAAGAGGACTTAGGCGATCAAACCTTCTTGAAGCAGTTAAGCTTGTGTCGATCGCGCGCTGAAGAAAAGCTTTGGTATGTTAAAGCGGTGGATCTTCTCATTGACATGCACAAGGTAGATATAAAATCTGATGATCAGAAAGTTTATTGCAAGAGAAGTTTCGATCAAGAAAAGTTGATGTCTGAAATTCAATTTACCTTTGCACAATTCATTGAAGGCTTAATGAATTATAAAAAGGAAGAATACAATCAAGCATCAATGCTGGAAGACTTCACAGACCTCTGCCAAAAAATCAGCAGTGGACCATGGGTTTTTACACATCGCGATTATCACTCGCGCAACTTAATGATTAAAGGCGAAGAGCTTATTGTTATTGATTTTCAAGACGCTCGAAAGGGTTTGCCACAATACGACTTATGCTCACTACTCGAAGATTGTTATTATGAAACTGCTCAAGAAAATCATGATGATCTTATAAAGCGTTATTGGAATAACTTTGCAAAAGATATTTTTCAAAGCGAAGAAGAGTTTATGGAGCAATATCGATTGATGGCCGTGCAACGAATTTTTAAGGCCATTGGAAGCTTTGCTTATATTTATCGTCTAAGAGGCGATATTCGATACTTAAGACATATTGGTAGAGCTTTTGAACGCTTAAAAGATATTTTATTTGAACTTGGACAGTATCCAAATCTTCGCCAACAACTGGCAAGTCTCTACTATGCCTATTAAAAATGGTTTTATTCTTGCTGCAGGTAAGGGCTCGAGGATGGGACCTATTGGTAATGAGCTGCCCAAGGTTTTATGGCCAGTCTTTGAAACGACGTTAGTTGGACTGCAAATAAATTTTTTAAAGCAGTGTGGTATTTCTGATATTTGGATAAATACTCATCATCAAGCTGAGTCTTTAAAATCCTATTTAGCTCAAGCTCACCCAGAAATAAACATACTGTTCGAAAGTATTCTATTAGATTCAGGTGGAGGAATTCATAATTTTATCATTGAGTCTAAAGTTTCAGATTCATTTCTGGCGATAAATTCAGATCAGTATATTAAAATTGATCAAACCACGAAGCAAAAATTTACTGAGAACGAACAAGGTCAGCCGTCATTACTTTGCGCAATGCCTGGTTCTTCGCCCTACTCCTCTTTGATTATCAAGGCGGGGAAACTTATCTCAATATCTAAAGAATCTAACGGCCCTATGTTTACAGGGTTGTCTCGAATTAACTCCGCTAAAATTTTGGCAAAGCGCCAGCCCTCAAAGTTTTTTGAAACAGTTTGCAATTATAAGAATACAGATATTGATGTTGTTGTATGTCACGGCGACTTTTTAGATTTTGGCTCTCCACACTTTTACCGAGACTCGATAAAAAAGCTTTTTGATAAACTGCTTGGGGATGAGAATTTCTTAAGGGAGTGGCATGGGGCCGGCCTTATCGACTCACAGAAAGTTAATTCTGCGCTTTCAAGCTATGCTTGTGAACAAGCAGAGGTCTTCAATTTTAGCGGAAAAAGCCTTGTGCATCATTGGCCCAAAGGCTCCATCATCATAAAAGAACCCGATATTCAAATTGATTGCGAGTCGTCGTGTATTGTTTATGGAAATATTCTAGAAAATCTTTAGTTATTGATACTAGGTGTAATGAGCTTAATACAATCTACTGGGCATACCTCTAAGCATAGTCCACAAAGTGTGCATGAAAATGTTTCTATCACGTAACCATTTTGCTCAGCCTTGAGAACGGCTCCTTCTGGGCAAACAGCACGGCAGTTATCACAATCAATACAAGTAGAATTTATTTCCAAATGAGGTAGCATACACTTATTATAATCATATAAAGTGTTGCTAGCTAGTTTCCACAATGAGGCAAAACAGGCGTGTCCATATACTCCAGACCAACCGTTGTTTTTCAATTAATACTTTTCAGTATTCTCTCGCCGTACTTTATCCACCTGGCTTCTGCTCTCAACACCGGATCTTCGGCGCTCGATTCTAAAGCGCTTATATTATTTTTGCAGGAACACTTAGCCTTTATCGGCGGCAGCTTGGTATGTTCGTACGCGACATGGAAAATGATGAATTCGGCCAGAGTATTTGCTGTCGTTTTGTCCTTGGGTACACTCATCGTCTCAATGGACATTGCCCTTGCTGAGTTCAATAAAGTTATTCTTATCATGTGCTTTTTTTATGCCATCACGGCCTATTATTTATTAATGGTCTATAAAGAAGAGACGACTAGTGCTGCCTATAATCCACTTTATAGCGTTAATACAATTGGCCAAAGGACTGACTACGATCTTCAGTGCTCAATCGCTTTTCCTAATGAAACATTAAACGGGGTACTCACCAACTGGGACTCAGCAGGTTGTTTTGTGAGCTTTGAGCCCGGCGAAGCTGCCCTTGTCTACATGCAGGGTGATTTAGAGATTGAGACGAGATTAGATGGAGTCACCTTCAGAGAATCGGCAAGAATTGTAAGCTTCTTTGAGCGTGGAATCGGCATAAGATTCACCCCTAAAGCAAACGAGCTACGTGATGGTTATAATTGGGATGATTACTTTAAAATTATAGATCATAGAGGATTTTTTCCCAGGTCTAGAAAGTGCTAGGGAGCTTCATGACGAAGATATTAATACTTTGCCTAATCACTATGGTTTCGACCTCGTGCTCTAAAAAACTGGGCCCAGATGAGAGTTTGCGAGAGATTGTAAAACTAAGCATCTCAGGCAAAATGGCCAAGGATAAAATCTTGTCAGCGACCACGTCTCCGCTTCGTGATGAACTTGCAGCTCTATCTGAAGAAGACATGAATAAGTATCTAAAAGTTGAGGGAGCGAGTAGGGATAGCTTTCAGATCAATCTATCGAACTGCGAGGAAACGGTCTGTTATCTGACTTACACACTCAAGTATGCTACCAGCAAAGAAGGAGTGAAGACCTTTGAGGTAGAGCTTAAAAAAATGGCAGAAATGAAAAAGGTTGATGAAAAATGGTTGCTCGCTGATATTACCGATATTAAGACTTATTACGAGGCACAACAGCCTATTGAGCCTTAAGAGATCTTAAATAATTCCGATAGGATGACATGGCCTTCGGAAACAATGATGATAATTTGATTTCGCATTTGCTAGAAGAGACGTACCAGTCTCTACCGCACAGTAATATCGAAAATAGCCATCAATCACTCGATCAACATTTCGATAAGCTAAGCCTGGAGTCTTCCGCGTTGCTAGACCCAACGCTTGAAAACTTTATTGCAAGACAGTCCGAACAGACTTTAGATCTCGAGTATTTAGCTAAAATAGGTTGTTACCGGCTAAGAAATGGAGAGCATGTCTTAGATCTTCCGGGAAACTGGGATGTCTTTCAAAACCTAGCACGCGAGCTAAGCTATACAGATTTAACAACGAGTGAACTTGCGCCGCTGTTAGCAACCATCATTGGAAAGCCTTCGCGGGTTTTATTGATGGGAAGTTTTGGAAGAGCTCAGTTAGTTGTCTTTGAGCAAGCTGATGAATTCTCTATTAAATGGATTGAGAAATACTTTTCATCTGTAGAAAAAAAAGAAGCCGCTTAAAGCGGCTTCAGTTTTATAGAGCTTGGTAATAATTTTTCATCATCAAGGCGTCGTCCTCGAGATTTGGACTGTTACAAACAACATAGCCGCGACAGTCATACTCTTTGAGCTTCTTAAGTAGCGCCTGCCAATTGAAATCAGAGTCCTTTAAGTTTAGGTGCTTTAAATCACCTTTACTGTTGGAGCTAATTCCCGACACGTGAATATGCATATTCTTAAGAGCGTGAGGACCCAGCTCGTCGCGAAGACGAACAAGTACTTCTTCAAACTCTTCTTCAGTATTGTAGCCACCAGTTCTTGCGAAGAGATGAGAGAAATCCATACATGGCATACAAGATGGAACAGACTTGGTTAAACTGATGAGCTCATCAAGTGATCCAAACTGTGAGGTCTTGCCTGTCAGTTCTGGGCGAAGCTCAATCTCAATATCGAGTCTACCAAGACGCTCTTCGATAACACTTAGCGATTTCTCAACTAGGTCGAAGACGTCAAAAGGAGAATCTTTCATGTAAAAAGCAGCGTGGAAAGTCATAGACTCAGCACCACATAGATCAGAGATCTTGGCCGTCTGAATAATTCTCTCAACAGAGCTATCAATCTTGTCTTGCTCGCGCGCATTGAGGTTGATGTAGTAAGGACCATGAGAAGTTAAAGGAACTCCCAACTCATAAGAAACCTTACGTAGTCCTGAAGAAACTTCTTCTTTCATGCGAACGCCATGGGCGAACTCTAATTGCATGCAATCAAGTCCAAGAGCGTGAATCTGCTTCACTCCTTCAATAGGGTTGTTCTTCTTAGCTGTGCTGTTAGGCACGCCAGCTGTTCCAAATAATAGACGATCAAACTGCATCGGCGGTCTCCCGATTAAATTTCAAGTATTTAGGCTCAATAAATAAACGCGATAGGTCGCAAAAATTCATGAATCTAACTACTCGCAAGGTGCGTGGGTTATAGCCCTGAACCGTGTTCTTGTCTATAATCAGTGACTAGGATGTAATATTGATACGTGCGCGATGCACAAAAAGAAACGGATATCAATTGTTTAGATTTACTCTCTTGCTTGTAACCCACTTATTTATCACTTTGTCGTGTGCATCAATTTTATTTGTTTTCCTCCCCAATAATGGTGATTACTGGGGAGTTGGCTTGGCCCAGCTTTGGAGTGTCTCGATTTTGCTTCTAGGCGATCGACTTTTACTTTCAACACTCAAGGCTAAAAAGATGGGTGCCAGCCATCACTTGGTTCAAAGAATAGATAATTTGAGAGCGTTAAAGAGATTTGAGCGACGTTTCGAAGTTTTTGTATCAAAAGAACTATCGGATAATGTTCTAGTCATTGACTCCGGCTACAAAGCGCCAGCTCTAGTTGTGGGTCAAAGTGTACTGGCGAGAGTTGGCGATGAAGACCTAGGTGCTTTATTAAAACTGGCCGTTGAAAAGCTAGAATATGATCACTGGAGATTTGCCTCACTGAGTGCTCAGCTTTCCTCTATCTTCGCACTGCCCGTTGTTTTATTTTCAATATTGCCATCAACCCGCGTTTTGTGCCCGCTGCTAAGCTCACCGGCCAAGGCCGTAACAAATTTATTATGGCTCTTGGGTGGAGTAAAAGTCTCTCGTGGTGAAAAGTTCGACCAGTTGATAGAAAAATATCCCGATCTTTGGAAGACACCAAAGCCCAGATTGAATGAGCCGCTTAGGGCTTTTATCGAATACTTACTGGGCTATTATGTCTTGATAAGACAGCCAGAAAATTCATTGCCACAGGCCATTAGTGCGGCTCAAGTCTCGAGAAAAATGGAAAAAGTGTGAGTGACTTAGAAGTTAAGAAAAAAAATTGGGACTTTGCTAAGTATTATCCACTGATATTCACGGTCATTTTTGTCGTTATTTTGTTCCAGTATTCTTTCTCACCACTAGAAGCAATCTTTTATGATCTACGTGTGAAGTTTGATTTTGGGAACTGGTTTAGAGATGAAGTCGTTTTAATAACTCTTGATGAGGAAAGCGATGAATACTTAGGGGAAAACTATCCTTATACCTATGCCACACATGAAGGCATGCTTTCGAGACTTTTCCAGGATAGGCCAAGAGTTGTAAATTATCTCATTTCCATGGGCGAGCCCGAGTCAGTGCGCGATGAAGAAGACCTTAAAAATATGCGCACATCCATTGATAAATATGTTGAAAACAATGGCCACTTTCGCTTTGGGACGGAGATGGATGCTTGGGGGGAGCAAATACCTCCGAGAGATCTTAGGGGGCTTGGTTACTCCTTAGCACTGATCAATGTAGACAATGCCGCCTTTGCCAAAGACGATGTCTCTCGTCGATTAATCCTTAATATTTCGGGCGAAGATTCGTTGCATTTGTGGAGCGCCAATAGATTTAGGGAGTCCCTGTCTGAACCACCGCTAAGTGCGACAGAGGTCTTTGGATCTTATTATACCAGTAAAGCGGATGCGACTTTTGCAATGTACCGCTATAGCGAAACACCAATTGAGGGCAAGGGGCGTATTAAGGCCATCAATTTTCACAAAGTGAGGGTGGGACTATTTCCTAAAGGTTACTTTACAGACAAAATTGTTCTGGTTGGCCCCTCTTATATTTCTAATGTTGCCGACTATGTTTTAACTCCATTTAATAAAGAAGATTATCGTGCTCCTAAGCTGGGATTACACGGCCAATTAATACAAGCATTAGTGCACGACAAAACCGTGTACCCCATTCCACGCTATGTGACTTATGCTTTAAGTTTACTAATAGCGATTGCTCTGTCGATTATCATATCGCAAGTAAGACCAACTAAGGGCTTGCTAATTACCATTATGACGATGATGGTGATCTTAATATTCAGCTATTTAATTTTTTGTCTCTTCGGTCTTTGGCTCTACGTTACCCACTTAGTTCTCACAGTTTTTGTCGTTTATTATATTTGGGTGCCATTTAGGGCAATTGGTGAGTATCAGCGTCGCTATGCTATTCAAGAAGAAGCAAAGCTACTTAAAAAAGTTGAGAGCCTGAAGCAGAACTTTATTAGTCTTATGAGTCATGATCTTAAAACACCGGTGGCGAAGATAGCAGGTATCGCCGATGTAACAATGAGAGATGCTCAGGGTAACGTTGAGGTCACTAAGGGGCTTACGAATATTATTGATGCAACCAAAGAGCTCAATAAGTTTATCACTTCAATCTTAGACCTTACGAAAATAGAATCTCAAAACTTAGCGCTGAATATGGTTAACAAAGATATTAACTCAATCATTCAGGGTATTGTTGAAGAGCTTAAATATGAAGCCGGCCAGAAAAATATTCGAGTAGAGACTGAACTTGCGCCGCTTTATCCAATTGAACTCGATGTCACCCTGATTAAGCGAGTCTTATCAAATCTCATTGAGAATGCCCTTAAATACTCTGGAGAAAACTCGACTGTGTCGGTCAAAACTTGGGATGACGATGATTGGGTAACGATTGAGATTGCAGATAACGGTGTAGGGATACCCGAAGATGATCTTGAGCATATCTTTGATAAGTTTTATCGGGTTAAAAATGACGCTAGTCACAGTATTAAGGGCACAGGTCTGGGACTATACTTGGTGAAGTATTTTGTCGAACTTCACGGGGGCAGCATTGCCGCCAGCTCGAAGTTGAGACAAGGGACTAATTTTACGGTAAAATTAATAAATAAATAGTCTACTGGAGCGAGCATGCATCGTGTTTTAGTTGTTGATGATGACAAAGTTTTACAAGATTCCGTACGAAAAGCGTTGGAGTTTCACCATTTCTTTGTCGATGTGGCGGACAACGGTAAGGAAGCGCTTAATGCGGTGACACGCCAAAAGTACGACTTGGTAGTGATGGATGTGAATATGCCCGAGATGGACGGCATTGAAGCACTAACACATATTAAAAAGTACGACCCTTCAATCATTGTTCTCATCCTTACAGCTTATTCAAATGTCAGTGACGCCGTTAAAGTCGTAAAAGAAGGCGCGTATAACTACTTAGAAAAACCAATCTCTTCCGAGAACTTAGTGGCGCTGATTAAGCGAGCACTTAAAGCAAGATCACTCGTTGAAACATCACTCTTTTCAGCACCAACTCTTTCACTTGGGAAAAGTGAAGATAAGTTTGTTGGTGAATCAGATGTGATGAAAAAAGTTTTCAATGTCATCAGTAAGTTGGCACAAGTTAATACGCCAGTTCTTATTCGTGGTGAAAGTGGTACGGGTAAAGAGTTAGTCGCAAAAGCGATTCATTACAACGGCCCTAGAAAAGATGAGAAGTTTGTAACAATCAATCTCGCGGCAATTCCTGATAACCTTATTGAGTCTGAACTCTTTGGACATGAAAAGGGTGCATTCACTGGAGCAAGTGAGAGAAAAATTGGTAAATTTCAGTATGCCGATGGCGGCACACTCTTTTTAGATGAAATTGGGGATGTCTCTCCAACGATGCAGGTTAAGCTCCTTAGAGTTTTACAAGAAAGAATCTTTACACCTGTAGGTAGCAATAGAGATATCAAGGTAGATGTGAGAATTATCGCGGCCTCGCACAAGCCATTTGAAGAGATGATTAAAGATGGGCGCTTTAGAGAGGATTTATTCTATCGTCTAAACGTTCTACCGGTTTATCTTCCACCACTTCGTGAGCGCCAAGCTGATATCGGCCATCTCGTTGATTACTATGTTAAATATTTTAATGGAATCCACGGTCTGAATATTAAAGGGCCAACTGATGATGCTCTAGCTCAGCTTAAGGGTTACGCATGGCCAGGAAATATTAGAGAACTGCGAAACGTTATTGAGCATGCCTTTATTATTGAGAGCTCAGAGCAAATTCATATCGCCTCTCTTCCAGAGGTCGTTAGAAAGGGTTCATCGGCAGCCGCTACACAAGATGAAGATGAAGTAGAGTCTCCAATCGACTTTAAAGGAATTAAGGACTCTGTTCTTGATCAAGAAAGAAGTGAGGCTGAAACATCAGCCTATAAATTTACTTTCGCAACAGTTGATGAGAACGACGCAGTCTCAATGGACTTTCAGGCGGCCAAGGATAAATTTGAAAAAGAATTTATAATGCATGCCTTAAAGTTTAATAAAGGCAAAATTAATCAGACGGCGCTTAAGGCAAATATACCTAAGAAAACTCTGCTTAGAAAAATTGAAAAATACGAAATCAACCCAAAAGATTATTATTAGGCCTTAAGATATGCAACGAATATGGAGTATGAGTTTGATGATGACGGCGATCATCTTGGTGGATCAATTCACTAAGGGCGCGGTTCAAAGTAATTTCTACCACGGCGAGAGTATTACAATCATCGAAGGCTTTTTTAATTTAACTTATGTTCGAAATCCCGGTGCGGCCTTTGGTATGGGGGCGAATGCCCACGATACCATTCGGGCCATCTTCTTTTTGGCGCTTCCGGTTCTTGCTTGCTTTTGGTTGCTTTGGTTAATTTGGACTACACGTAAAACAAGCCTGCTTCTTTGTAATGCCTATTCGTTAATCTTTGCTGGTGCTGTAGGCAATCTTATTGATCGTTTTACCCTTAATTACGTCGTCGACTTTCTTGATTTTCATTTTAAAGGAAGTCACTTCCCTTCATTCAATGTGGCCGATTCCGCTATTTCTATTGCCGCAGGTCTTTTGATTATTGATTTCATCATGCAGCTTAGAAACAAGGAAGATGTAAGTAATGAAACCTCTGCTTCTTAGCTGGGGAAGTTTTCAGCTCTTTGCTTACCCGTTACTTATGGGAATCGCTTGGGGTCTTGCTTATCGGCTTAGCGACTATCTTCGAGCTCGTCTGCAAATTAAGGTAAAATCATTTCCAGTTTTATTTTGGGGAGCATTGGTCTTGTCGTGGATTGGCGCCAAGCTAATGTTCTTGCTCGTCTCTGGTGGCGAGCTGCAAGCGACCTATATAAGTTCAGGGAACTTTTGGCTGGGTGGTGGTTTTGTTTTCTATGGTGGATTAATTGTGGGCTCTGCTTGGTTGGTTTTTTTAAGTCTTGCGCTTAAACATTTTGAACTCAAACAGCTTTACTTTATTCTCCCTCCATTAACTCTAGGTCATGCTATTGGTAGAGTCGGTTGCTTTTTGGCAGGCTGTTGCTATGGCACTCAATGTAATCTTGCATGGGCCGTTAAAATGCACGGCCATATGCTTCATCCAGTACAGTTATACGAGTCAGCACTTTTACTCATCGTCTCACTTGTGTTGTGGAAACTAGTCACTGCTAAAAGAATTACTTATGCATGGCTAACTTATCTTGGCGGCTACGGGGCCATTCGATTTATTACAGAAGAATATAGGGGAGATATTGTCAGAGGCTTCTACGGACCTTTATCCACCTCGCAGTGGGTTTCGGTTGCAATGATGATAATCGCAATAATCTTGGCAGTCAGATCTCGTAGAGCGATCTAGCTCTCTTCGCTCGAGTCTTCCTTTTTTGGAAGAAGATCGAAAGTTTCAACTAAGTTAGCAAACTTCTTCTCTGGAATATAAAGCTCTGATTTTAATGTCTCGTTGGCCCAGGCGTTGTAGCTGTCTTCGTGTTGATACATCATGATGGTTTCCCACGGACAATCCTGTGTACAGTTTTGGCAGCCGATACAGCGAGCAATATCAATCTCTACGGTTTGCTGGAAATTGGGGTTGTTGGGATTTGGACCCGGCACGAGTTCAATAGAATCAACCGGACAGCCAGCAATACAAACTTCACAGCCTGTGCAACCACTTTGGTGCACAACGGCGATAAGTTTAGGCGGTTTCTTACCCTTTCTAAGGGGTTTAAAACGCGCCGTGTGAAAAGGGTTTTCCACTAAAACTTCTGGTTGTTCGTTGTCTATCTCGTTACTCATATTGAGAGTTTATCCTTAATCCAGGTTGTTGAATCGCTATTTTAGCCTATCCAGACATATGGTGAAAGCAATTTTGCTTCGAAGTCTAATTAGGCTATAGTCCCATAGCTGTAAACCATGGTAAACACAGGATTTCAAGTGAAGCGACTGCGTTTTGTCACGGCGGCGAGTCTATTCGACGGCCATGACGTATCAATTAATATTATGAGAAGACTGCTCCAATCTAAAGGAGCAGAAGTTATACATCTCGGACACAATCGTTCGGCCCAAGAGGTCGTTGATGCCGTTCTCCAAGAAGACGCACACGCTGTGGCGCTATCTTCTTATCAGGGCGGGCACAACGAGTACTTCGCTTATATTCGCGAGCTACTGGATAAGGCCGGTGCTAAAAATGTTAGAATTTTTGGCGGTGGTGGCGGAGTGATTACGCCCAAAGAGATTAAGGCCCTACACGAAAAAGGGATTACTCGAATTTATTCACCAGAAGATGGGATGAAGTTGGGTTTAGTCGGTATCATCGATGACATGATCGAGCGAGCTGATCACGACACATTGGATGGTTTTGATTTTTCTAAATTAAAGACTGAGTCGATGGATGCAAGGTCCATTGGTAAGGTTGTTACCGCAATAGAAAATGGCCACGACATAAAGTGCGAAGAGATAGCTTCATCTGTGCCAGTTCTTGGTATTACCGGAACGGGTGGGGCCGGAAAATCCTCTCTTATTGATGAATTATTGTTGCGCTTTAATCGCATTTATCCAGCTAAAAAAATCGCCCTTGTTTCAATTGATCCAACCAAGAAGAAAACACAAGGTGCGCTTCTAGGTGATCGTATTCGACTAGGAAGTTCGGTTTACTCTCAATTCTATGTAAGATCTTTGGCCACCAGAGACTCAAAGACCGAGCTTTCGCCGCAAATTCAAAACGTCACAAAGTTTTTACGTGCTCAAGACTTTTCTCTAATCATCATTGAAACCTCAGGCATTGGTCAGGCCAGTGATGAGATTACTAAAGTTGCTGATAAATGTGCTTACGTGATGACTCCAGATTATGGAGCGGCAACTCAACTTGAAAAGATTGAAATGCTCGAAGTTGCAGACTTTATCATTCTTAACAAATTTGAAAAGCCTCGCTCTGAAGATGCGCTAAGGGATATTCGAAAACAGTATAGAAGAAACCACTCTCTCTTTGCAGGTCACCCTGGATCCCCGGATGATGACGGTTTACCTGTTTATGGCACCATGGCAAGCAAGTTTAATGACGTTGGTGTTAACGCGCTCTTTAGAGATATTGTCACTTCATTTGATTTTGAAAAAGAAGTACTTGTCGATCTCGTTTGTGAAAAAGCGTCGCGAGTTAAAGATGCTATTATCCCTCCGGCCAGAAGTCTGTATCTTAGGGAGTTGGCCGGCTCCGTTCGCGAATATAATAATCTTGTGGAAAACACTGCCAATAAGTTGGGAGATTACCACGCCATTATAGAAGCCTTGAGGCAACTACCAAAAAATAAAGAACTCAGTGAAAAAGCACGCGATCTTAAAGATGGTCTTCCGGCCAATGCATTAGCGGACATTGAAGAGTTTGATTCAACCGTAGAGCAGTATCGTAGTGGTACTTATTCTTATGAAGTCCGCGGTAGAAAAATTGAAGTGCCCTCTAAGTATACTTCCTTGTCGGGACTAGAGCTTCCAAAAGTCGCTGTTCCCAAGTTTAGCTCTATGGCCGATAAGTATCGCTTTATTGGCAAACAAAACCTTCCTGGCTTTTTTCCTTTTGCGCAGGGAATTTTTCCTTTTAAGCGCGCTGATGAAGATCCAAAGCGAATGTTTGCTGGCGAGGGCGGACCGGCCAGAACGAATAAACGCTTTCACTACTTATCGCAAAATGACTCGGCCAAAAGACTTTCGACGGCATTTGATTCAGTCACTCTGTACGGTGAAGATCCCGATCAGCGTCCTGATATCTTTGGAAAAGTAGGGGAGGCCGGGGTCTCAATCGCTACAGTTGAGGATATGGAGCTATTGTTTAAGGGCTTTGACTTGACCAGTCCTCAAACCTCAGTCTCTATGACAATCAATGGACCAGCGCCAATTATTTTGGCGTTCTTTATGAACGCAGCCGCAAGACAAAAGCTCAGTGGTGGTGATCTTAAAGATATAAGTAAAATGGTCGAAGTCATGCGTCAGGTGCGGGGCACAGTTCAGGCTGACATTCTTAAAGAAGATCAAGCGCAGAACACGTGTATTTTTTCGTTGGAATTTGCACTGAAGCTCATGGGCGATGTACAGGAATTTTTCTGTAAGAATGCGATTAAGAATTATTATACTGTATCAATTTCCGGTTATCACATTGCTGAGGCCGGAGCGAACCCAATTACTCAGACCGCATTTACACTATCCAATGGATTTACCTTCGTTGAGTACTATCTTTCCCGTGGTCTTAAGATTGATGATTTTTGTGACAACTTATCGTTCTTCTTTAGCAATGGCCTAGATCCCGAATATACAGTGATCGGTCGCGTAGCTAGAAAAATTTGGGCCGTCACTCTTCGCGATAAGTACGGAGCGAATCCTAAAAGCCAGCGCTTTAAGTATCATATTCAAACCTCTGGTCGCTCGCTTCACGCTCAGGAGATTGACTTCAACGATATCAGAACGACATTGCAGGCGTTCATTGCCTTGTCTGATAATTGTAACTCGCTTCATACCAATGCCTATGATGAAGCGATTACCACGCCAACTGAAGAGTCAGTTCGCCGCGCCATGGCCATTCAAATGATCATCAACCGTGAATTCGGGATGAATAAAACCGACAATCCTCTTCAAGGTGCGTACCTCGTTGAAGAACTTAGTGATCTTGTAGAAGAAGCCATCCTCACTGAATTTGAGCATATTTCAGATAAGGGCGGCGTTCTCGGCGCCATGGAGTCGATGTATCAACGTGGTAAAATTCAAGAAGAGTCTCTTTATTATGAAACGTTAAAGGACTCTGGTGAGCTGCCCATTATCGGTGTGAATACTTATATCGCCGATAATATTGATGAACAGTTTAATCAAGAGATTGAGCTTTCAAGATGTAGCGATGAAGAAAAAAATGATCAGATCAATAGACTCAATCATTTTAAAAAGAAAAATTCAGATGAATCTCAAAAGGCTTTGGATCAGCTTCGAGAAGCTTGCCTTAGTGGGGCAAACGTTTTCGAAGAATTACTAAGTACTGTTAACTATTGCTCCCTGGGCGAAGTAACTTCTGTGCTTTATGAAGTGGGCGGTCGTTACCGTAGGAATATGTAGATGAAAGTGTATACAAAGACAGGTGATCAAGGCCTTACTGGACTTCTTGGTGGAACAAGGGTGGCCAAGGCAGATCATCGAATTGCTTTATACGGCGAGGTCGACGAACTTAATTCGCATATTGGGCTAACTCGTGCCCACACTGGCGAAGGTTTCTCTCAAGACAAATTGCTAAAACATATTCAATCGCGGCTTTTTGATCTGGGTTCACAAATGGCCTGCGAGCCACAAAGTAGAGCAAAGTTTAAATTACCGGACATATTACCAGAACATATTAAAGAGCTTGAAGATGGAATCGATAGCATGACGGCAGATCTTCCTGAGCTTAAAAACTTTGTCTTGCCGGCCGGAGGGGTGGCGGCAGCATCGGCCCATGTGGCAAGAACGGTTTGCCGTAGAGTTGAGAGAAGCTTTGTCGCTTTTCACTCTCTGCATCCAGATGATCTCAAAGATATTCATCTGCAATTTTTAAATCGTCTGTCTGATTATCTGTTTATTCTGGCCAGAACGTTGGTGCATCATGGCGGGCACAAAGAAGAAATTTGGAAGCCTTAATCGTCGCTTCCGAAGATACCTTTAACTTTTGAAAAGAAACCCTTCGATTCGTCCTTCTTTAGAACAGTCTTTTTTTTATGAACAGTCTTCGATGATTTCTTTGAGCTTGGCAATGAGTCACGGTTAAGTTTGATCATCTTCGTTTTACCAGAGCTCTCCTCCATATCGAACATAACTTCAGCGCCCTGAACAGGTTCAGGGGGGGCAATTGGCATTTGAGCTTTGGCTTTTGGCTCTGGTTCAGATTCAGAATCCTCCGGAGGTTCGTCGCTCTCGAGTTCCTTATCATCTATAGCTTGTTCGATTTGGTCTTGATCAAACACGACAGAAATTTCACCAATGTCATCATCATCCTTTTGCAGCGGTGCAGGTTCAGCTTTAGCTAGTCCCATTGCTTTTTGCCTGGCCAGCTTTGCTTGAGACAGCTTGTCTTGATCAAGGCCTGGAAGTTCGATCTTAGTAAAGGAAGTCTTATTTGAGTTTGAAGTGAGTATTTGTCTTTCTTTAGGACTTAATGAACTCTTGTCGATGGAAAATCGTGTATCGCCAATGCGAACGACATCATCAATAAAAATACGGCTCGCCGTGGTAATTAAGGTTTCGTTGACGTAAGTGCCGTTGGTGGAGTTGAGGTCAGATAAAATAATATTGCCATCAGGGGCCAATTGCAGTGAAGCGTGCTGTCCGCTGCACATACTATCTGAGAGCTGTAAATTTGCCTTGGAAGAGCGCCCGAGTATCAAAGGGCGACTAGTCAGTCGCAACGGCTCGTAAGTGCCTGAATTTTCGAAAACAATCAAAATGGCCATTATACTTGGATCCCCTATGACATAGTTTAGTATATATAAGGTTGATACACTCGCAAAATTTCTTATCAATCCGGAATCTGGTAGAATATAAGTGTAACGTAAAGGAGGCATTTGCCATGGAAACAAATATAAATGAGCAAATCGTCAAAATTACCGATAAGGCCGTTAAACAAATTAAGCATATCTTCGCCGAGCAAGGTGATGGCCGTGGACTCAGACTTGGAGTCGTGGGCGGTGGTTGCTCTGGATTAAGCTATAAAATTGATTTCGATGAGCAGAAGGCTCACGACAATATTATTGATCTCGATGGAGTGAAGGTTTATCTCGATCCCAAATCAACCATCTATTTAAAGGGTGTTGTTCTCGATTTTAAAGATGGTCTTGATGGTAAGGGCTTTGTATTTCAAAATCCAAACGCAACCAATACCTGTGGCTGTGGTGAGTCGTTCTCTGTTTAATCTAGAAAATTTAAACGAATATCGCTATTGGACAAAACCCGTATCGTTAACAGGCTGGACAGTTGTTACGATTACTGGTGACGATGCACTCTCATGGATGGAGCGTCAGTTAACTCAAAAGGTCGAATCACTTCCCTCATCAGGGAGGGCCGTTGCCCGGCTTGATCGAGTTGCTCATATAAAATATTACGGCGTCCTTTGGCCGGTAGATTCGACGAGCTTTAAACTCTTGCTACCTAGCGAACTGATTTCAAACCTAGAAGAAGACCTTGAGAAGTTTGTCATTATGGAAGAAATCGAAATCAATTATGACCAAAATCAAAAATGGTCATTTGTTTTTGGCCCATCACTGTCTGCTCACTCGATTAATTTCTTTGGTGAAGAAGGACACTTAATCGAACTTGAGTCAGTAACAACGAATGCAGATGAAATTTTTTCTTTATGTTCGATTCCGCGACTAGGGAAAGATATAACGCTAAGTGAACTCATTAATGAAACCAGACTTAATGAGCTTGCAGTGGACTATAAAAAGGGGTGTTTTCTAGGACAAGAGACAGCTGCCAAAATAGAAACACGTCGAGGCGCCAACCTCTATCCTTGTGTCTTGCAGATAACCGGACAGGCAAAAACAGGGAAATTCTCTTTTGATGATAAAGTGGCGGGCGAGATCGTAGATATATTCCAAGTTTCAGAGAATAACTCTATTGCGATGGTTAAGCTTAAGCGTGAATGGCGAGTAGAGAACTCAAACTACACTTTTAGACAAGACGAGAACGACTTTCAAGCAGACGTAAGCTCTGCGCCGTTTTTTAATGATAGTAGTAATCAAGAAAAATCTAAAACGCTTTACCATCAAGCGGTAAAGTTTTTCGAAAGTGCTAAAGAAGATATAGCGCTAAAATTTCTTAAAAGGTCTATTGAGTTTGATCCAACCTTTGCCGATGCCTACGAAGTCATTGGTGTGATTTGTGCTCGTCAAAATAGACACGAAGAAGCGATAGAATGGATGGACAAGTTATTGGAAGTGAACTCTAAGTCTGTCATGGCCCATACCAATAAAAGTCTTGCCTTAATGAAACTTGGACGTATTGAAGAGGCCGAAGAAGAAAAATCCCTAGCGACAGTTAAGAGTTTCTCGGTCTTTGGTGAAGAAGCCAAAGTAAAGAAACAATTAGAAGAAGAAAAAAAGAAAAAAGAGCAAGACCTTGTTCGTCGCGAATCAATGTTTAAACAGGTTTTGGAAATTGATGGTCAAGACCTGATTGCGCTCTTTGGTCTTGCCGACATTCATTTTCACAGGCAATCGTTTAAAGAGAGCCTCGAATTTGTGAATCGAGCCCTCGATTCTAATCCTAAGCACTCACAGTCAATTCTTCTTAAAGGCAAATTATTAGAACACTTGAGTCAAAGAGAAGAGGCTATTGGCGTTTACCGGGCCGGAATAAGAGTTGCTAGTGCACAAGGTGAGCTTATACCTGCCAACGAAATGCAATCAAGACTCAATCAATTGTTAAATCTTAAGTCTTAGTAGTTCAAAACTTCTTTCTGTTTTTCCCTTCAAGCGAAAGGAAATATCCTCACAGGTAGGGCTCCACTTAGACCAAAAATCAAATTCAAAATCTTTTAAAAGAGACTTTGCAAAGACGATTTCGTGAGCGTTAGCTTCACTTTGAAATTTTGCACAAATATTAACAGTGTCACCAAAAAAGTCTTGTCCATCAAATGTTCCAACAGAAAGACAGATTCCACTATGCAGACTAATACGTAGCTTGAGTGGATTATTCTTGTTGCTCTTTTGAATATCAATGGCCGCTTCAAGAGCTGCTTGGGGTCCAGGGAAGGAATACATAGTGGCATCGCCAATGGTTTTGACCAAGAGGCCTCTATATTTAGCGACGGCCTGACCGATCAAAAGAAAACTCTCGCGCACTAGCTCAAAGGCCTTAGCGTCACCAATTTCATAGTAAAGATCAGTACTGCCGACAACATCAGTAAAAAGCAGAGCGCGATGGCCAACTTCAATAGGAAAATCGCTTACGAGAGATTCGGCGGGTATGAGACCACTAAAGCCTGGCTCAAGCATCACTTCTGTCGCCATAAGTGCACCACGATCAATCGAGCTCGACTCAAGAAGTACAAGGTCACTCTCTTTGAGTTCTCCAGAGCTGAGTGTGATGTCAGATGATATATCCACGATGGACTCAGTTTCACTACTTTGCCAAAGATCAGATAGAGTAAGAGATGACTTTTTTGCATCTAATGAAGCGCGTAGCAAAACAGATCGAAGTTCTCCTTTCTTTTTTAGACTATAAAGACCTGGAAGTAATTTTAACTCCTGTGACCAATTGGTCCCAAGTTTTTGAAATACAACTGTTGGTCGGTGTGAAACGTCTCCAGAACAAAAATCGACAGAAAGGCGTTCACTTGGAATCGTTGTGTCGCGTAGTGAAACCTCAAGACTCTCTTGAGTACCAATGGGAAAAGAAATCTCGCAAGACTCGCAAGGAACCTTTTTGGGGAGCTCGGTTAGTCTTGGGGCACTTATTTTTGAACCTCGACAATGAGGACAGACGGCATCAAAAAATAATGAAAAACGATTCTTTTGTTCGCTTGCCAGAGCTTTTACTAAAACGTCTTGCCAACTTTGTCCTGTCTCTCTTGCTACAATCTTGGGAGAAATTCTCGAGCGTTCAATTTCATGGGCACTATCTATCCACTCTGAAAATGATGAGGTGTTATTTAAACTTGTTTTTAAAGATTGGGAGGTTAGGTTTGATTGAGTCTGATTGAAAATCTTATCTATGATAGCTTTTGTCGCTGGATTGAAAAGCCAAGCTAAGAAAGGGTAGCGATGATCAATGCTAAAAGTGACCACAACCTCACATTCAGACTCACCCAGACTTTTAATCTCAAATAAACCTGTCAGTCGCTTAAAAAAACCTTTTGAGTAGACTCTCTCATTTCGAAGCCATTGACCATGACTCCATTCCCATGGTTTTTCACTCCATTTAAGAGTTAGGCCCATGACTTTTTGCTGTCCGTGACGAACTCCATCGATATTCTTAAAGTTCATCGGCGAGAGTTTAAGTTGTCGATTGATGGTGGCGGTATCTGAAATGATGTCCCAGACAGATGAGGCTGGAAAAGCAAACTTTCTGCGATGGGTGATTATCTTAGACATAAGTTAATTATGACTTAGAACTAAATAACCGACTACATGTCGTCAAAAAATCCGGTACAAAAAGCTCGGCTTTAGTTGAGGTATGTTTTATGAGCTTTAGAAAGCGCAGTTTGTAGCTCGGAAACTTTCGCTGCGTTTGCTGGCGAGAGCTTGCTTTGGATAACAGCGTTCACATACTCGGACTCTGCTTCGAGAAGCTTGTTAGCTTCACGTACAAGTCCCATTCCTAATTCATTAATCTTGCCCAGTCTAAAGGCGTGATCAAGTTGATCTTGGCAAAACTTAAGCATGATGAACTCGTCAACAAAGCGCAATTGAACTTTTTCCATTTGAGTTTGATCAAGTTCACTTGGTGCGCTTTTATAAAGATCGGAGAAAAGTGTAAAGGCCCAACAAAATGTCAGATAGCCGTGATATATCCCTCTAATTGGCCTTAGGGCCTGACGCCAAGGAGACCAAAAAATTTTGTCGTCATCTTCCTCAATCAACTCTTCGGCATTTAGGACTGCATTTAAAATATGATGCCCATTTTCATGGATAAGATCATCTACCAGATCGACAAAGTCTCGCTCACTCACATTGATATTTGAATAGCCTGGCAATGACTGTAACGAGTAGCTAACGATACCGGGCTCATCAATGAGTATGATTGATTCAGTGAAAACTTTTAAAGCGTCGTAGCAGCGAGGTGACGCATTCTTGATAAGCTGGATTGCTTTATCGAGGTTGACGATATGTTCATCAATATTCTTGTCCAGTTCAGGAGTAGAGCCTTTAATGGGTAAAGTCCTTCCGTCTAAATCAATTGCTTTTAAAGGCTGTATACCGCCAACAAGTTCGCCACCGTCATCATCAATACTGACAATGCCTTCACTAAAACTCTTGCTCCAAAATGGCAGGGATGGTGAATCATTGTGCGCATCCGGTGGTGCAATCATGTCAGAGTGACCAACACGAATTCCAAGATCGTGATCACCGATATCAGGAACGAGCTGATACAGAGTTGGATTTTCCTTGGCCTTGTGATGCGCGCTTATATGCCAATGATAAAAACCCAGGACTTGACCTTCAAGTAATGGAATAAGCTGAGCCGTTATGGCCACAGGCTCTTCACCTTGATCAGCAAGATCAAGGTAGGCTTTGGCATACTCACCCTCTGTCCAAAAATCAGTAAGCCCCTCATCATCAGCATCTTGATACATCTGCAGAACATAAATAAGGTTATCAACTAGATTCACCCAATAGAAATTAAGCGGAGAAAAATCGGCCAATGCTTTAGACTTTATAATAAATTTAAAATGTTCGAGAAAATCAGGTGAGAGGCCATTAGTCTCTTCTTCTGGACCTTCTTCTTGAAGGTCACCTATGAAGTCATGATAGGACTGAATCATCAGATCACGTCGTTTAGAATAAGTTGCAGAGTCAGTCATAACCATAAAATACCCCTAAACGAAAAAAGCCACCCAAAAGGTGGCTTTTAAGAATCGAAACAAAATGGCTGGGGAGGTGGGATTCGAACCCACGACCAATAGATTAACAGTCTACTGCGCTAACCACT
>TARA_R110000868_G_scaffold46_3_pt1 | contig 25011 bp, 24 predicted proteins | sample TARA_R110000868 | Tara Oceans TARA_R110000868 (sample SAMEA4397489) | marine metagenome | biome: Polar Biome; feature: [SRF] surface water layer (ENVO:00010504); material: water (ENVO:00002006), including particulate matter (ENVO:01000060) such as... | depth 5 m | reverse complement strand
TTCTACGTTATATGTACAGATATATTCATCTTGGCTCTTTGAGTAGAGAACAAAAATCTTATTATAAATGATCTTGTATTTGGTTTGTATTGTACTTAGTATCTCGTCTAGTTGTTGTTCTGATGAGAATGTACAGAAAAGTTTGTTGCTCATGTCAGCGTAATTGTAATTTGATTCGATGTCATAATCGAACATGGTTGGCGCTACATCTATTTGTATCATTTATAAATATGTTTTTATTTTACAAAACTAGGTTACTACTGTATTTGAATTTTATAGGGTACTTACCCCCCTGATTCATTATTTTTTCTAGAGATTCTAACGTCTCTTTTCCATCTTCTTTGTCAAAGTCAAATACAAAGGCATCGTAAGTATAAAGTGCTAAACTGCTTTTCTTATCTTGAAGAAACATAAGCACATCTTTTAATATAACGATATTTCTTGAGGTTTCCAAGCTTTGCATGGTATAGTTCATAAGTTTCTGTGGATGCATCTCAGGTAGCTCTTGTGTGAACCTTTTTCCTGATATTGGATCCTCAACATACCCTTGCTCTGTAAACTGTTTCCATAGCTTTGAAATATGCTTCTCTATCTTATCAAAAACCTCTAAGAAAGCATACTCTGGAGGAATCTTTCCATATATGGCATGAAAGTTAATTTGTTTTGCTTTTGCGTACTCTTCTTCTGCTATTTCCTCCTTTCCGAAATAAAGTCTTGCTAATTGAATGTGTGCTGATTCATCTGTTAATTCATAACCTATTTGCTCACATAATAACCTAAGGTGGTACCCGTCAAAATCAAATTCCACAAACACATCATTCTGAGGTATGATTGCTTTTCTAAACTCAGGAGCTTTTGGAATTGCTGCAAAATTTACTGAGTTAAAAGCATTTGTTGGACGAGAGGTTGTATTGTAAAGATTATACGAAGTATAAATAATATTATTATCAATACTATAAACAGGATTGTTTGGTTTAAATAATTCTAGAAACGATTGATAGGTTATTCTTAATCCAGCTCTCTCAATCATAAAGAAAACAGACGTTGCAGTTTTATTATAAAAATCAAATCCATTTGGTATTGCGTATTGCAATATGCAATATAGAGCTTTATAATTCCCCTCACATTTTTCAAATAGCTTTGATATTGGAATTATAGCATTTATTTCTTTAAAATCATAAAAACGATTGTAATACCAATTACAAGTTGAGTTAGATCTTGGAAGTTCAAGCCTATTATAAGAAGTCATTGAATGAAGTAAGGAAAGATCTATGACAGAAGGTAATATAAAGTGATACATTAACTCTTTCTTATCAAATGTATAAAGTGTTGTGTATTCTTTTAATATGTCAGAGACACGGTCTTTTGTTAGATTTAATCCTTCGTCGTGGCTTATTGGAATAATATATCCTTCTGGATGATCTAAAGGTCTTAAGTAGACTGCTACTGTAGTTGTAAGAAGTGGATGGTAGTTATCATTTGAAGAAATGACTTCTACGTACCCTCCTTTTCTACCTAAATTCTTTAGGAGCTGTATTTGCTCCTCTGTCTCTATTATATAAAACATTTCTTATAACCTTTTATATAATATAAGAAAAAAGACCTGCATAAGCAAGCCTTCTTGTTTTTTTATTTTCTAGTATCGAAATTGGCTTTTCGAAAATTTTCTAGCTGTATATTTGGATCTTGTACTAGGAAGGTTTGTGCTTGATCTAAGGCCGATTGGGATACTGCTAGATTTTCTACTGTTGCAGTAGTGGTTGTAGTATCTTCCACCAGGTAGGTATAATCGGTTACAAAGGTAGAGATTCCCGGTAATGTAGTCTCTAGAGCTTGAATTGTTTTTTTATTTTTAGATTCTGCTCCTTCGTATAAATATTCTCCAAACATTACATCATTGGCTGGACCTCCTATAATCCAATCTATTTCTGCAAATGTACTATTTACAAGAGTTTCTTTAGCCTGGGCATATGTGTCTGGATCTGTTTCTATTATTTTATTATTGTTTTTATCCTGTATAAAATTTCTTTTTGTTACTCCTTTATCTTTTTCAGATTGAGTTGGTTTTTTTAAAAAGAATCCTGCTAGAAGTCCTAAAAGACCTAGCGGAAATTTTATATCCTTTTTAATTTTTACTAATTCAACTCCTCCCTCTTCAGGTGTTTTTCCTGCAAAAAACTTTCCTTTATAAGTTTCTATATAAAAACCCTTGTACAGTTTTCTAGATTTAACTTCTACAAACTCTGTACCGTCAGTTGATTTTGCTTTTTTATATTTTGATTTTGGTATGTAGTTTTTCATTAAGCAAGGTTTATTATTGTAGATAATTTCGTATTTGCTGTTATAGTAATCCCTTCTTTAGCAAAATATCCTATTACATAATTTACATACCCTACAGTGTCGTTTTCTGAGGGCGGTGCATAACTGCTAATGTACTGTGCTAATGTAGGGTCTTTTTTATATACTCTACTCTCTCCTGCAATAATCTTATCTATTTGAGCTGCTTGTGTTTTAATGCCGTTTTCTAATGTATTAAATTCTACAAACCTACTTCTAGTCCCCGGACCTCTTCCCTTTATTGGGACACCCCCTACTTGTGAGGTAAAGTTTCCTGGGTTCTTTAGATCATAATTAATAGTTCCTGGTTTAAAGCCTTCTTGTTGTGTATGTGCTGTTACTAGTATTTTTAACCCTCTTGCTCTGTTGGCTAAGGCTTTATCTCTTGCTGGAATGTATTCGTTCTTTATTGTATTGGAAGCCCTAACGGGTACTATTCCGCTTTTTTCTGTCTTAGAAACTCCTGTAGAAGTAAAATCATCTGAATATGTTGGTCCTGAGGTTTTCTCTGTTGTTCCTTTTAGTACAATTGTTTGAGCTTTAAGATTAGTTACCCATCTATTTCCCGTAATACTATGGTCTATTCCTGTTACTATAAAGCCTACTACTCCATCGTATTTGGCTGGCATTATCCCTTCATTAATTCTAAAGGCTTGTCCGATCTTCATTCCAGAGATTCCATCCATTTCAATTCCTACTTGGAAAGGTATAATTCCTGCTGGACCTGCATTACCTACATTGTCTTTATCCTCTGCATAGAATTGTACGTAGTTTGTTGAGTATTGACCATACTGTGTTCTTGCTACTGCTATTGCCTCACTGTCGTACTGTCTACTATTGTAAACTTGGGATAGTGCATCATTTATTGTTTTTCTTCTATCGGTCTGTTGAACATCCCTCTGCTGCTCAGGGGTTGGTGGAATTGCTGGTGCTCCTGATGGTATAATTCCAGTTAAGGGAAATGTTGTAGGGACTGGTGGGAAAGCTGGTTCATCCGGCCTCATGGACTTCTTAGTGATAATCCTATCCTCTAATCCTTCATTCCATCTTAATAGTGCTCCTGCTTCTAGTCCTACATCTGTTGCTCCTGCTTGTGCTGAAATTGCACACATAGTTGTAATGGCTGGGGATAGCTTGGTTGTAAAGTTAAATTGTGAAACAGTTGATTTAAGTCCTGTAACATTTATTATCGAAACTAACTCCTTATCTACTTGTACTTTTCTATCAACTATGTAATAGGTAAACTCTTCTTCTTCGTACTGTAATCCTATATCATTTATCTCTCCTAATGCTGAGTTTATTTCTGCAAAGATAGGGTTCATTAAATTTAAAAGATTTCTGTCACTTTTTTCTTTAGTAAGTAGGTTTGCCATTGCACTCTCTAGAAGATTTACATTTACGTAAATATTTAGAATTTCATCAGTAGATCCTTCTTTATTAGATAGCATTGCTGCAACAAGGCTTTCCTCATAGGACCACCCTTTTGATCCTTCCGTCATTAGAATACAAACTCCCGGATCACTCGATGTGTGACGTTTATAAGTTCTGAACCTGCAGGCAGGTATGTTAAGTGCGGCACTATCCCCACCAATTGGAAGTATATTCGTATTTAATTTTATTACATTCTTCTTATTATTATCTACAATAATAAGTGTATTTACTAATTCACAAAAGCTCTTTAAGGACATGTAGTGAAAACTTTGACCTGTAGTTTTATTTTCTGTACCCCCTATTTTTGTGCTAGTTAAGAATAACTTTACGACATCTAACTTATCTCTTCCTCCAACGGTTATATGCTTGGAAGCAAATTCTGGGAATTTAGTTCTTATATCAGACCAGGCACTGTTTGTTTGACTTGCTATAACTGTTTTCAAGACGTCCTGTAGCATTGTGGCAGGTAGTATTTTTGCCTCACCTCCTGTTGACCCTACTGTTGTTGTTACTGCTGGTGTATCTATGTCTATTGTTAGAGATTCCATTATCTCTCCTATAGATACTAAACTAGTTGTACAGTCATATCCTCCATCTTGTCGATAGGTCCATGAAAAGTTTTTTATAAAGCCGAACATACCTTCGTAGTTACATCCACTCTCCTTTCTTAGTTCCTTTATTTCGTTGTACAACTGCTCTTTTGAAGTTCCTGTATCAAAAAAAGATCCAACAGTTTTTGGAGTTTTCTCAAACTCACCTTCTAATTTTGCATAGACAGTATGTCCCCATTCAAGTAATGCTGTAAATCCAGGTCTCATAAAAAGAAGTTCTAGTTCTGTTATTTGAGATCTATCCCAGCAGTTGAAAGTAACCGTGGCTTCTTTTAGTTGTCCAAATTGTCCTAATGAATTTATTTGAACTCCAGTTATACCTGGCATTGGTCTAAAACCTTTTCCATTTTCTCCTGAAAAATTACTATAAGTATCTGTACCAGTTCTTCCTTTAACACCGCCAATCATTATATACTTCTTGGCTAAAGCAGAAGAACCTCCTACATTAACTCCTGAGGTTAGCTTTACCCATCCTGTTTTTGATGTTAAGTATATGAGTTCCTTATTCTCTCTAGTGGCTTTAGAAACAATTTTACTTCTCAAAGCTAATTGTGCTATAACTTCCTTGCTGAAGGGTCCTCCTATGATTTTACCATCCGCCATTTTTTTACTTATTTACCTTATTGTAATTGTTTATGATTGTATCTATATTTCCTGGTATTCTAAGTTGAATTCCTGGTTCTACAATTAAAGAAGCTCTTTCTGAATTATTTGCTGATGCTATTACCCACCAAAGTGTATGATCGCTATAGAATTGATCTGCTAGATTATCATAACGATCTCCTGCAGTTGTAATAATATAGTAGTCATTTTCACTTATAGGAGTTTCTGGATAGATTGTTGTTGCTCTATACTGCTTTCCCTCTGGTGATTGTAATACTTTTATGTTCTCGTATCTTTTCATAACAGTACCTTATATGTATGTATTTTCCGATGTTGTTCCTGCTGTGATAAATCTATTAAGTCCTGTTGTAGGAGTAAATGTGTGTATTGGTGTGAAGTCTATGCTACAGTCCATTACCATTGGCAATTCTTGCATTTCTGGATCTCCTTGCTTTCCTTCTGGTTCTAGCATTGCTATTTCCCAAGGATACTCCGTATTCCAAGTATAGTTTACACTATTTAAAACTCCTGGGAGTTCGTAGATGTAATCTCCTACTGTTATCTTTGTAATAGTTCCTCTCATAAACTGCCCATCATTTGCATATGTTGGAGCTGTTGCTGACGCTAGCCATACCATTTTTTGATATAATGGTTTCATCTCCACTCTAGTGGCCGCTGCTATTTTAAAAGATAGTGAAATTTTTCTTTGAAAGCCACTATATATTTGAAAATCTTCTGCTCTACCTAAGTACTTTACTGGGTTCCATTGTCCTGAGTAGTTATCTGCGAACGAGTCTAAGTACGCTCTGAAGTATAGTACAGTTTCCGGTTGGTCTGGGGTAATGATGTGGAACCTAAATTTAACTAGATCTCTTCCCTCCCTGTCTCCTGTTACCTTTCCACTTTCTCCTACTTTTTTCGCAGTCTGGGGTGCTAAGGCATTTATACTATCTACTTCTAAAGATCCAGTTGAATTAACAGTATCTGACATAAACCAGTACTCGTTCTTTCTTCTTGCTTCTTGTTTTTTATCACTAATTGCAGCTCCTTGGTCTCCTAACTTTATTCTATGTTCTTTTGTTACATTTTTATTAAATGTAGGTATATTTTTCTCTTTGTTAAGGTATGTGCTTATATTTGAAAACTCATCCGGTTCTTCCTCCTGTTTTTTCCTAGGAGTAATTTCGTCCGATACTACATTTGTAAATGTACTTTGTCCTGCTGGAGTTAATGACTCTGTTGTTGGATCGTAGAAACTTCCTGTTGGAGTAACTGTTATTGTTTGTCCTGCTGTTGCATTATATGCAGCTAGTCTGTTTGCATCTCCTTCTGGTAGCGGTACGTTATCTACTATGTTAGTATTTACTGTTCCGTAATCTTCTGTAAATACTTTTGCATCATAAGAAAGGGTTGAAGGTTTACCTGTTGTAGGGTTCTTAATGTCTCCGTTATTAACAGTACTTCCTTCTTTATAGAACTGTGTCTGTACATTAGTTGGTACAGTTTCTCCTCTTAGGGCATACTGTGCTCCTTCTACTCCACCTGCTCCAAAAAATGAAGCAAATGCTCCTGGTATTTTTTCATTTGCACCTGGTCGTAAATATGTGTCGGTTCTGAATCCTTTTAGGAAATGCGTACCTGTTCCGTTGACAGGAACTTGTGCTAGAGTCGATCCAACTATCTTAGTTGTTGTAAGAAGTGTACTTCCTATTTGTCCTAAAACTGCTCCAACTAAAGATTTTCCTCCCTGTTGTGCTTTTTTAATTCTTTGACCTACATTTACTTGCTGTAGTAATGCTTCGTTTAGTAAGTATTTTATTCCCGGCTTATTTACAAGCATTTGGGCAATACGGGAAACATCGTCAATGCGATGTGAAATTTCTGACCCTATTTGACTACTTGGTGCATCTCCTATGTTTTTAGTTACATAAGGTTTATCACTTCCAAGAGGCATAGAGCCATACTTCAGACTTTTAAGGTCTGTGTTCTTTGTAATTAGTCCGCTTGCCATTTAGCTTCTTATCTAGGTAAATGATCCAAATATGGAAGTTGTTGTCCTGAAGGAGAAATGGTTGGTTTGATACCATTCAAATCTAATGCAGAAGGGCTTTGATCGATGTTCGGTACATCGGTAATTGATGATTGATAGTGTAGAGTTGATGCTGGATTAGCACTTGGTATACGTACCGGTGTTGCTCCGTCTAACCCTAAGTTAGATGTTGGTAGTAAATCTAATAGTCCCATATTGATTGTTTTTTAATTTATTATAAATAGTTTGTTTATTTTATTATCTCATTGGATGTAGGTTGATACCTATAGCTTCATTTAGTTTGTTGGCTCCTATACTTATATTTCCACCTTGTTTAACTGCTGCAATTAGTTCATCTAGTTTTGATATTACAGCATCCATTGACCCTTCTGTTTTTCCACCTGCACCTCCTGTTGGTTTTGCTGTTCCTTTTTGGCTAACTCCAAAAGTTTCTGCTAAATTTACTAGACTTGGTGCTACTGCTGCAAGGACTGTCATACCTGCTATTGCCGGTAGAGCTGTTACCCCTGCTAGAGCTATTGCTCCAAGACCTGCAGCTACACCCAGTAAAGCCGGACCTAATAGGAGTAATCCTGCTACCTTTTCTGTAGTTACAGCTCCTAACATTTTAACGAATCCATCTGCAACGGCTGTTACAAGGGTTGATAGTCCTGTAAATGCTGCTGTTACAACTACACCAAAGGCTGATATTGCCGGAGTTGCTAGGTTTAATCCTACTCCGAATAAAGCTACTGCTGCTCCGAATGCAATCATTGCTGGTGCTAATACGTAAAGTGGCCCTGCAGCTAGTGTTGCTATTACAGCCATTACTCCCATAGAGGCTGCAAAAAGCCCTAATCCTATAGATACTCTACCCCAGTCTTTTACCTTATCTAATTCTTGAACTCCTTTACCAAATACAAAAATTGCTCCTGCTGCTACAAGCATTGCTGCTGCTCCTTTCAGTAAAGAAGTTGTATCAATTTTAGAAAAGGTACTCATCATACCACCACCACCACCGGCTCCACCTGCTCCTCCTCCTAGGTTTGGCATTTTCATTTTAGAAAATACTCCTCCTAAGTTTGTGAACATTCCTACTAACTTCCCTACTTTAGAAGCTATTCCTGCCCCTGCGACAACAGTTAATGCTGCTGCAAAAAAGGTAGCGTGGTCTCCTATAAACCGTAAAGCTATTTGTAGTTTATCCATAAGTGGAGCAAGAGCTGTAAATGCTCCCGCTAGTTTTTCATAAACAACTTTTTGCTGTTCTGCTAAACTCAAAGTCTCTTGTTGCTGCTGTGCTGCTGCACCTCCAATATCGTTGGTTAATTTAAGACGTTCTTTTTCTTTAGCAGCGCCTTCAGCCATTGCCTCAACTGTCTGTACACGTTTCTGATACTCTTTTGTTAATGCTTCTTTGCTAGTTGCGTTTAGAGCTTTCATGGCCTTAGACTGTACTACCATATCCCCCATTGTATCAGAGGTCATTCCATATGCCTTGGCAATTGCATCCTGTTCTAAAACAGTTTTAGCTGCTTCAAATTTTTGTAAAACTTGATTTTTTGTTATTTCTTTTGCTAGTCCTTCCTGATTACCAGTAAGGGCGTACATTCTAGCTTTTTCGTTATTTAGTTCTTTTCCAGTTAGTAATTCTGCCTCTAATTCATTAGCAATAGAATCCTCAAAGTTAAGCATACTTTTACTTACATTGGCAATACCCTCCATAGTAGTCCCCAATTTCCTAGCTTCCATAGTCGCTGTAGCTAGACTGTGTCCTTGACTTTGCATGAGAAGCTTTGTAGCATTGCTTGTATTTGCTACATCTTTTAAGATAGCTTTATAATCAACAGCTGTCTTATTTCGTGCGTTAGATAAAATTACCTGGCCTCTAATACTGTTTCCTAGATCTTTTGCACTTTTGCCTGATGCTGTTGAAAATGCAGCAAACTTATTTGCTTCATCGGCTGATATTCCGAGATACTTAACCTGTGTGGCAAGTTCTTGTGTTGTAGCTGCAGAAGCTACTCCTGTTGATCCTAATGCGCTTGAAAAACCTAATGCAGCTGTAGTTATGTCTACTACAGAAAGTCCTCTAAGGTTCTCTGATGTTTGCTGGAATGTATTAGCTAGGGCTTGACTTTGTTTTGTAGTTGTGTTTAAACTTCTACCTATGTCTACTACTCGTTGATCTGCTCCCCTAAGTCCGTTTATTACTAAAGCTGTTGCAAAGGCGGTACTAGCTGTTTTCCATATACCGACTTGCTTTGAAAGTACTTCATTTTGCTTACTATACTCTACTGTTAAGCTCCTGGCTCTATCAAGTGTAACGCTTATAACTTCCTCTGCATCCTCTAAATCATGTATTGCGTTTTGAAGAAGGAGTGCTTCTCTACCTCTTGCACTGGTAATTTTATCTTGTAGAAGAGCTATTTTAGATTGAATAAGTACTTTTTCTTTTTCAACCTTAGCAATACTTCTTGCGAGACTTTCTTGGGTCTCTTTTGACTTTATATCATCTAATGTAAGTCCTTGAAGTTCTTTAGCTAAATCGACTGCTCCACTAAAACTTTCCTTATATGCTGCGGCAGATTCACCTGTAAACTTTGAGGCTGCTTTTGCATTATTACTTATCGATTTTGCTAAATCTAATAGAACTGTATTAGTTCTTGCAGCTTCTTTATTAAAGTCTTGCATCTCTCTTGTAGAAGCCGGTATATTTTGTGGGTTTGCCATTAGTAAGCAGTTTTATAATAAATAGCAAAAGGCATCATTTTTTAGATGCCTTTGTGCTGTATGTAGGTGTTTCCCTTTTTCTCTCTGCAGATAGTTGTCTTGCAGTTGCCATTCCCTGCTGAACAGCTTCATCTACTGTTCCGCTCTTATCCTTATCTTTGTAATTCTCCAGTAAGTTATTGTATGTAAATCTTCTTAGCCAAAGTGGCATGTTATATGCTGTTAACCAATCATAACCTCCACCTCCATGAAATACAATTTCGTGTATTTGAGTGAAGACTGAAAGTCTATACTGCGGCGTCAGGCCAAAAAAAGCTAACGCCAATTGGCAGATCAGTGACCTCCTCTTCACCGTTTACACTCATTACCGGTATTTTTGTATTTAGGTCTGGAGATAGTTGACTGTAGTATTTTCTAAATTCTCTAGCATCTTTTGATAAGAAGTACTTATTTACAAACTCTCTAATATCTTTCTTCTCTCTATTACCGTTTACTGAGGTAAGTATGTAGGAAAGTCTTACTGTAATATCGTTAGAAGCATCTTTGTTTATTTTCTGAAGGCCTTTTATTTCTTGATCTATTTTAATCTCATCTCCATGGGTTAAAATTTTAAAAGTAATTAAATTATTGGTAAAAGGAAGTGTGTATGTAAACTCGTTTGTAGTTGCTTTTTCGTAATCTTCATGCAACTCTTTTGCCTCTAATGTACTTAAGTCACATGACTGTGTGCTGTCTCCGTAGCTAAATTCATAATTAGCTCCATAAGCTAAAATACGAGCTGCTATCATTATAGCGTTTTTATCTCCTACTAGTACATCATCGTAATTTATGTCAGATACTATTAAAGATTTTAATAGCCTATCAATTACTACCCCTTGTTTGATGTAGTTTGTATTTGTAAGAATATCCTCTTCCTTAGCAGTCATATACTTTATCTCTATTTTTCCTGATGCTAGTGGAGAGTCTGGTGCATAAAGTTTTCCTTTTGAAGGAAGATCTACCGTTTCGGTTGGTAGGTTAAATTTGTTTTCCATAAATTTTATTTGTTAGTAACTTTTTCTATATATAAATATACGATTAAAACTTTTTTAAAACAACAAAGCCTACTCCCCTCTTCGAATTAACCATCCTCTTTCTACAACCCCCTCTTTGTGTTTTAATCTACACTGAAGTGTTGAATATGCTATTCCTGTAAGTTTTGAAAGTTCCGGGTAGCTTCCTGCTGTGTGTTTCTGCCCTGATTCGAGAAGGACTGTGTAAGGTCCTTTAGATGCTTGTGCATTTGCTCCTGTTTTACCTGCTAACCTTTTCCCCGTATTATAACCTATCTTGCTTCGATGTATCTGACTAAAAGCTCGTCCTTTTGAGTAGTTCGTATTTTCCCATCCTAAACTTATCCAATCCTCTAACTCTTCCTGTAGCACATACCTAATTTCTTTTGTGTCAGGATGTACAATGGTCTTTTTCCCCACTCTTGTTTTTCGAATATTTTCTTTGTGCTCTTCTGTAAATCGTAAATTACTTACAGCCTCTGCATACGTTCTCGAGCTTACGATATAATCCCTTTGCTGTGTAGGAGAGTTTTGCTTTGACATAAACCAAAAAGCATGTCCTAGTTTTCTATTCTCAGGATAAATCCTACACAATAACCAGTGGGATATAAAATGCTCCCTAGCTGTTAGCTCTATAAGATTTTCCTTTTTATTAGAACCTCCCATACATTTTGGAATAATATGGTGCTTCTCTTTATAACCTTCTAAGGTTCTTTCTTTTGCTCGATCAATTATTTGATCATAAATTCTTTGATAATTCATAATAAAAAATGCCTATTTACTTTATTATAAATAGGCATGAATTATGTAAACCAATAGTTTAATACTGCATTTAGTAATTCAAAATACAATAATCCATTGCTACTTCTATTTGTATCTCTACAATTCCGTCAGCAGAAGTCCAGTCGAATTGTCCAAAATCTCCTTTTGTTAAGAAAGCTCCTTTGATAATCCATTCCCCTACGATATCTCCTACAGGTCCTAAAATATTTAAAGTTAAATCTTTCTTATAGAAATCTGAGTATCCAGCTCTACCTGTTACTGATTCGTATCCTAGACGAGCCCATTCCATTACTGCTTGAGCACCTGAAGGTGTGATTGGTGAATATAGAGTCATAGCCATATTCTCCCAGTTTCTTTTTCCTCTTATTTTTCTGTAAGAGTTAATGTGATCAAGTTTGATCTCTGAATCTGTGAAGTTAGGAGCTTTCACGTTTTTAATCATGAAGGCTGGGATATTATCTATATACATTACGAACCTGTGTTGAACCATTGGTTCGAAGGCTCTAAACATAATTTCATTTGGATCTAATACTGCCATTTTATTTTATTTATTTTATTATAAATATCTTTGTTTCTAAATATTATCCGAACGTTGCTCCAGTTGGCTCAATTGTGAAGTCTAATACTACAAATTCAATTGTTTTAGCTGGTTGAATAAATATTTGCCCTACTAATTGATTTCTATCTACAACATCTGCTGTGTTGTTAGTATCGTCCATTACAACTCTGTAAGCATAAAGACCTTGTCTTTGTACTACTGATTCAAGATATGGATTTACCGTCGCTAAGAACTTATTTCTAGTTGCTATAGTGTTTTGTTCGAATACTAAGTTTCTTGCTTGGTCACCAATGAACTTCTTAAGTTCTATAAGTAAACGTCTTACATTAACTCTATCTAATGCTGATGCTTTAGTTTGTAATGTTTTTTGTCCGAATACTGATATACCTGATCCTGGGAATGTAGCAATTGGATTAACTTTAGCTGAATAAAGAGTATCTCTATCTCCTTTAGTTAATTTTCTTTCTGCTTGAATTACTCCTCCGATTCCACCTCTTACTAATCCTGCTGGTGCAAACCATGGTGCTGATGAAGCATCTGTGAATGCGTATACTCCTGGAATTACTGTTCCTGCTGGAGTCCATTCATTTCTACCTGTAGCAGATTTGATTTGTAACCAAGGCCAGTAGGTTGCTGCATATGAACTGTTCAATGAAGCTGCTTCAGTTGTTACGTTAGCCACTACCTCTCCTTGTTCTACTAAGTCTACTACTGCAATACAATCTCCTCTAGACTCTGCTAAAGCAATAAATGCATTTACTGTTGAGGTAAAGTTAGTATTTTTGTAGATTAAACCTGGTGTTGATACTATGTTGAATTGATATTCATCTTTGTTTGCAAGTAATGATAGAGCTACTGTATAGTTTGCTGCTACTAATCCTTGTGCGTCTGTAGATCCATTTGTAATATCTCCAAAGAATTTAGCTCCTGCTTTTACAGCTCCTGTAGCTCCTTGGAATGATCCTGAGTTTATTTGCGGTAAAGATGCTGCAAAAGTGATACCGTTAGCATCTCTATTAACTGTGATACCGTCGTTTGCTAGGTAGTAGTTTGTTGGTAAGTTAACTGCTGATACTCTAATGTAATTAGATGCATTTGGATATTCACCTGATGGGTAGTTATATGATGTTGAACCATCTGTTCCTACTTTTATTTCTTGGTTACCAATTACTTTCTCAATATAATTATCTGAGTTTGGATCAAGATTTACATTAAATGTCTCTAAGATAGTTTTACTATTTGTATTATCATCTCCCTGTCTTACTAAGATTGAGAATGTTCCTAATGCATTATTTACATTTGCAATTTCCCATCTTACGTTATCTGCAGATCCTGATATTAAAGATCCGTCTGAGTTTAGTGCTCCTGAGTCTGTAGCTGATGTAGAGTTATTGTAAAGAACTCCTTTTCCTAAAGTTTTTATTGCTATAGTAGTTGTTCCTGTAGCTCCGCTAAAGTTTGTAGTAGTAGCTCCAACTACACTTGTATATCCGTTTAGGGTACTTGATAGAATGTTAGTTCCTACTAAAGAAGCAGTTGTATTGAAAAGCAATCCCGTAGTTCCAGATGCTGCTGCTACAATATTCTGGAGTGATGCACTGTATAGTGCTATTGATGAGCTAAAATTAAAGGCTGTTACAATTGCTGTTACTGTATTTGCTGGTGTTGATCCTGAAGCTACAAAAAGAGTTGTTGATGTATTTGCTGGAGGAGTACTTCCTGTTACTGCAATGTTAATTCCATTAATTGAAAAAGATCCTGTTGGAGTAATATAAGGTGATAAGCTTGCGCTACTAACTACAAGAGAAGCTGTTGTTGCTAAAATTCCACTTTGAATATTTGTACTAGTTGCTCCGTCATAAGTTCCAGATACAATTCTAGTTACTATAGCTGTTTGTCCACCATTTTGAAAATAGTTTTTTACTGCTACAGAAGTAAGGAATTCATACTGTCTGTTAGAAGCTGATAAAAAGGTTTCACCAAACTTTCTTACGTAGTCACTATATGATGTAACAATAAGAGGCTGATTGTCCGGCCCTTTAACTGTTGGTCCAACAAATGCTGCTCCTGCCTGAATTGGTGCTGGTGTGATATAAGAGACGTCGTTTTCTCTTGTATATACTCCTGGAGAGATAATTGATTCTGCCATGTTTTATAAATTTGTTTTTTAATTTATTATAAATATCATCTGGTTTTGGGAAACCATCCTATAGTGCTAGGTCCTGTATTCCATAATAAATAGGAAAGGAGAGTCAAAACCCTCCTTTTATTCTTTTTGCTTTTAGTAGAAATTACTCCACTACTTCAGCTTCTTCCACTAAAGGAATAAATTCTCCTTTTTCTAAATTGATAGAACCTTTTCCGTAAAACTCTACTAGGGTTACTACAAGTACTTTTTCTTCTTGTTCTAACTCTTTTAAGAACTCTTCCGCATTTTCTCTTCTTACGTTTAGTTGAATTTTTGATAATTCAATTTGACCTAGTTCAGATATTAAAGCTTGACTTTTTTTCTGGATTGTATCGATTTGTTGTAACTCTTCTTGTGATAACTTTTTAGCTTCCATTTGTAACGATTTTGTGTTTTTTATTAATGTATAAATTTATTTACAATTATGCAACCACCTCTGATGAATCTGTTGTACCTTCTACTGTTTCCTCTACTGTTTCTACTACTTCCTCTACTGCAGGTGAACTGTAAAGTGGCCCTGTTATAGTTGTTGGGTTGATTAGTGAAGCTATTTGTGCTTCTAGATTTGTTTGCATAGTAGGTACGTCTAGTAAACTTTCTAACCATCCCTCTACATCTGCTGCTGTTATTCCATCATATGGAGTAAAGTCTTGTGGGTTTGGAGCACCTACTGATGTTGCACCGTATGTTTCAGCTGTTACACCGTTTTGATCTGTACCTCTGTATCTCCAGTGTATTACTTGGATTACGTCCGGTAATCCGTCTAAACTTACAGCTCTTTCTGTAGCTGAAATTGTCCAATTAAATGCTGTCATTGTCTTTGTTTTTATTTATAAATATGTTAATTTATATTTTATAATAAATATTAGGACTTTAAAGATAAAAGTGAAAGTAGATCTAAAAAGCAACTATGATAACTATACCATCTCCTCCATCTCCACCTTTACCACTTGTTCCACCACCAGCATTTCCTCCAGCTCCACCACCACTTCCTATTCCGCCATTTCCTCCACTACCTGCTACTCCTCCTGCTGTTACAGAATTTCCACCTCCTGCTCCTCCTGTTGAGAAGAAAGGTTTCCAAGATGTATATCCATCTGCTCCATTTCCTCCTAATGTACTTCCTCCTATTCCTCCTGCTATAAGTGGAGATATTGAAGTTGCAACTATACTACCACCATTATAAATGCTTGTTCCAAAACAAGGAGCTCCTGGTGCTCCTATTGTTACTATTTGAGATACTAAAGGAGCAATACTAAAAGCCATAAATTGTCCTGCTGTTGCGGCATTTCCAACTCCTACTAAAGATATAAAATTAGTAAGTCCAATTAGGTAGTTGTTACTTAAAGTTGAAGCTGGTGTACCTGAAACCGCTATGTTTCCATTTCCTGCATTAGCTGAAATAGCACCTCCTACAAAGCTAACTGCTTGAGCAGCATTATCTTGAGAGTTAAGTTGAGAAGATATAAATACTCCTGAAGTTCCTCCTGTAACTCCAGCATTATAAGCACCGTCTGCTCCTGAAGTGCTAGCACCTCCTGCACCTCCTTTACCCACTTTTATGTATAATATGTCAGGAACTAAATTTGAATTAATTAATGCTCTAGTAACTGCTCCACTCCCACCTCCTCCTGGTGTTGATTGATTACCATTTAAAGGCATACTATATCCTGAACTTCCTCCTCCTCCTGCATCAATACTTATAATATAAATAAAGCTGCATTTTCTTGGTTTTTGCCAAGTTTGATAAGCAGTACCACTTCTATTTACATAAAATATTTGTATGTCTTGTTGTGAATTTGGTATATGAGATAAATCTAACATAATTTAAAAGTTTGTTGTTATCATAATTAATCCGTCTCCACCTCTACCACCATTTCCTGCTGAGGTAGTTCCTGCTCCACCACCACCACCACCGCATCCTGGTGCTCCATTTCCTCCATTTCCTCCTGTGGTTCCACCTCCACCACCTCTTCCTCCAAATAGATTAAGGAATGGGGTGTAAAATATTGCTCCATCAGAACCTTTTGTGTTTACTGGTGTAGAGGCTATTGCTGAGAATCTTTGTCCTGCTGTTGGAGTAAGTCCTGAACCATTACCAGTTCCTCCTCCTCCACCTCCTGCTACCGTAAAAGATACAAAAGTTGAATTAGCCGCAATTCCTGTATTCCCTACACCTCCTATTATTCCAACATTTGCTATAAAGTTTCCTAAATTTAAAAATACACCATTAGCTGCTGTACCTACTGTTTCTGCTGCTCCTACTGTGGATAGCACAGTTGAACCTGCTCCACCTCCAGTTGCTGCTACATTTCCTGAAGTGCATACTATGTTTGAAATGCTTGAAGTATCTGGTGTTAGGCACACATATGATTTAGTTGCTGGATTTCCTGCTGTTGGTACAGCTCCACCAGTTCCACCTATTCCTCCAGTTCCTGGTAGGATGTATAAGATATCGGGAAGTATAGATGCTTGTATTACTAGTTTTATGTAACCTGCTGTTCCACCACCTGCTCCTCCACTTTTGTTTCCTGTAGCTGCTTGATATCCACCACCGCCTCCTGCACCTGCCCCTATAACAAAGAATGATACCATTTTAGCATTTCTTGGTTTTATCCAAGTTTGCCAAGTACCACCATTTTGAAAGATTTGTGTACTACTTGTACTATTTTGAAAATATGATAAATCTATCATGTTATAACTGTTATTATTATTATACCATCTCCTCCATCACCTGCAGCTGTTACTACTGAACCTCCTCCTGCTCCTCCACCACCACATCCATAATACCCTTTTCCGCCTTTTCCACCTATTCCTGTGGTTACTCCTGCTCCTCCTGCTCCTCCTGTTCCACAGAATGGGACAAGAGTTCCATATCCATCAGCCCCATCCTGTCCTGCTGTTACTCCTCCACTTACTTGTGTAGTTAGCAGTACAGGTGCTGCTGTTATATTTCCACCTGCTCCAAATACTGAAGCTGTTTTTCCACCACCACCACCACCTCCTGTAATGATGTTTGTACCTAGCGCAGCTTGAGAAGCTCCTGCTGTACCTGTATTTGTCCCACCTGCTGAGCCTATAACTCCTGCTATAGGTGTAAATATACCTAAGTTGCTAAATGCTGATAGGGCTGTTACAGCTATAGTTGCTGCTGTACCTGCGGTTCCACTGCTTGTTCCTCCTGCTGCTACTGAAGTAGATGATTTACATACAAGGGTTTGTTCTACTATTGTATTCTGTAAAGATATGTAGCTAATACCACCACTACCTCCAGAAGTTGCACTTGCTTTTCCTCCTGCACCACCTTTTCCTACTTGAATATAAAGAGTATCAGGTAGTAGGAATGCAGGAATAATTCCTCTTACAATTCCTCCAGCACCTCCACCACCACCTCCTGCTATACCAGCGGCAGTAATAGTACTATGCCCACCTCCACCCCCTCCGCCTAAACAAAATATCTCTATGAATTTTGCATTACGTGGTTTTTGAAATGTCTGCCAGTTACCTGTAGCATAAAATGTAAAGGTAGATTGCTGTTGAGAAGCTATGTGAGAAGTATCTAACATATTATTGTGCCCAAGTTGGTCTTTCTGAGTTATTATCTACTACATTGTATCCGTAATTACCTTCTAGGTTTATAGTGTTTCCTTCTAAATCTGTAAACCTAATTAATCCTTCACCATTCATACCACTTTCTTGGTAGAAAGTGCCTTCATAGCCGTATTCAAATTGACATAAAGTGTATATATACATAATTTTTATTTTTTAATATTTACCACCAATTACTGTAGCTTGCCATCCTGCTGAGGTTGGAGCTGTTCCTAATGTTACGTATATCTTATCTCCAGGAGGAAGTGCAAAGTTTAAGGGTAGTTCAAAAGTTGCTAATGCTGCTGTTTCCGTACCTGTTGTTACAGTTAAAGTAATTTCATCAAATAGAGCATTATTTGCTGCTGAACCTGTAGTAGATCCATTATTAATCCAAACCCTTGCAACCGTTGCATTTGAGTTTGTACCCAAAGGTCTAAGTCTAATTCTTTGAACGAATCCCCCATTTGTTGCATCTGCTGTAAATGCTAAATATGATGTTCCTGCTGTTAAATCTTTAGTTGTATTTGCAACTGTCATTGCAGTCGTAAATTGTATATCTCCTAGTAATGAAAATATTGGTGCTGTATTTGCTGCCATAATTAGTTATTTTATTATTAATTTATTAAAAAATATTTTGTAATCCTACTGAGAATACCTGTACTAGTCCTAAACTTACTCCTCCACCTCCTGCGTTTAGAGCATAGGATGCTGTAGTTGCGAATGAAGCACTTAGTGCATTTTGAGTATATGAAGAAGTTGTTGCAAAAGAAGCTGTTCCAATTAAATCTCCAGTAAATGTGCCTTGAAAAGATCCAGTATTACTCATAAACTGATCTACTCTATTTACTGTTACTATTAAGGAAGGAATACCTGGTACTATTCCAAATGCAGGTTCTGCGTGCAAACGTACATTAGCATCCGGTGAATACCACATTAATTGGAAGTAGTCATTCGCTGCTGCATTTATAAAGAAATTCCAAGCTGCTACATAATGAGCTCCATTACCAACTAATTGTACTGATGTTGCAGTATCTGTTAAATCTGTTCCATTTTTTCTTAGCCAAATCCATATTTCATCTGTACCTGAATCTGTTTTATCTACTTGAGCAGAGAATTGAATATCGTAGACACCTGCATTTTCTGTCTTGATGTACGTATTAAAAGGATTTGTTGATCCTGATACTGATACTCCGTTTGAGATGTCTGTTATATTAAGAGACATTGAACGAGCAGTACTAGCAACGTTAGTCTGTGTAACTGTACTATAGAATGATCCATAAGATCCAGTTGCAGTATTAAAACCACCACCGCCACCTGTAGATGAAATAGTTACTTGTCCTACTCCGGTAGTAGGTGATAATGATATATTTGGTCCTGCTAATAGTTGTGTTACTCCTCCATTAGATGCATAAGAGGCTGTTCCAAATAATGATCCTGTTATAGAGGTTGCCTCTATAATAGGCGTACTAAAAGTACTTGTACTTGGAGTATATGTAAGTGCAGTTGTATCAATTGCTAAGTTATTATTTCCTGATGTTCCCCCTGTAAATGTTACATTGAAAGTTACAGGTGTTGTGTCTTGGGTTGTAATTCCTACTGTTCTTGCCGCCTCAGCATATGAACTTGATACTACATAAGAGGCGGTTGTTGCTTGAGTTGCATATGACGCACTTCTTGCTGTAGTTGCAAATGAAGAAGTACCAAATAATGAACCTGTTATACCTTGAGTTACGTTTAATGATCCTGTTATTACAGTTGAACCACCTACTATAAGTTTAGAGGTGGTATCTAGTGAAGAAGTTAGCCCTATTAATACTTGCCCATTAGAATTAACTCTCATTCGTTCAACTGGAACTTTTCCTGTTTGACCTGGGTTTGTAAGAATTGTTAAGTGACCTCCACCAGAATCCCCTCCAGATTGATTACCTGCAGAAATTGATTTTAATTGAGTTTGAGTATAATCCCCAGCAGATGATTGAACAGTAAATTGAATAGTACCAACATTGGTTGTGTCAGGAGATGAAGTAGATGTGTTTCTTATATCTAAAACACCACCACTAGATCCCGATCCTATTGTTACGTTTGGAGATGAGCCAAAAGCGGGTATTTGGGATATTACATCTCCTATTAAAAGTTGATTAGCCTCTGAGGATGATATTCTTAAAGAACCTGTTATTTGCTGAGAACCAGAAACAATTACTGTTCCTATTAGAGTTTGAGTATCGTTGGTTGCATCTCCAAATATGTTTGAACCTGATGAGTATATTACTGAGGCTGATTCATACTGTACGTCTAGGTATTTTATGGAAGCTGTACCGTTTATTACTAAGTTTCCATTAATAGTTCCTCCTGTTAAAGGAAGGTATAGGGGAGCGTAGGAAGCTGTTTCTGCTGTTGTACTATTATTCGAATATGAGCTTGATACTGCCTGCAATACATACGATGCTGTTAAAGCATTTGAAGCACTATTGCTATTCTCTGAATAAGAACTTGATAATGAATAAGAACCTGATAGGGCATAAGAAGAACTCACGCTACTGTCAGCATAAGAACTTGAAACTGCCTGTAATACGTAAGAAGCTGTTAACGCGTATGAAGAACTTGTTGCGTTTTCTGCATAAGAACTTGATAATGCATAAGAACTTGATAATGAATAAGAAGCACTGTTGCTATTATTCGAATAAGAACTTGTTAATGAATAAGAAGCACTTGTACTATTATTTGAATAAGAACTCGATAATGCATAAGAAGCAGAAAGTGCTTGTGTTGTATAGGAACTTGTACCATTAAAAGAACCAGAAAAGGATCCTGTAAAAGATCCTGTTAAATTAACATTTAATTGTTTTCCCTGTATTAACTTTAATGCCATATCTTATGTAAATTTTCCTACTATTATTATTTGATCTGTACTGTCGAGTGTAAATCCTAAATCATTAAACGTAACAGTTATGTTGGTACCCACTTGCGGTAATGTAGTTATTCTGTTCTCTTTTGGAATCATAACTCCATTTATGTAGACTTGGAAGTCTCCTTCGTCTAGTGCTGGGAATCCTGCCGGTGGAGAAGCTATTGTATGGTTATTAAATGTAGCGAGTGGCTCTAGTACTGTATCTGCTAATGCTGTATTTGACATTCCTACGTATGTTATTTCTGCTGCTGTCATTCCTCCTGCTCCTGTTCCTGTTCCTCCACTACTCACTCCTGTAAGAGCTGTATCGAAGAAACGAGTTGGTGCTTGTTTGGCCGGTGTTCCTGCTTTAGCTTGTAACATCTCTGACGATCCTGCCATTTCTATTCCAAATTTTAATGATGCTTTAGAGAAGAATTTATTTGGATTAGCTACTGATGTATTTATAGCATCTGATACAATGTATCCTGCTATTTTTATTTGAAAAGAAGTCTTAACTGTACGATCTCCTCCGTCTACTAATTCAGTTGTTGTTGTATAATTATCAATTGCTGCTCTAAACTTAAATCTTTCTGGATCTCCCCAGTATGAATCCGATGCAAAATTTACAGATTCAACAATCTTATTCATTTGCTCTACATATTCTGTAAAAATAACACAAGTATATACTATATTTACATAATCTGGTATGATAACTCCGTAATATTCTTTAACAGCTTCTCTATTATTTAATGTAGAGAATCGATCATATACATTCTTTTGTGAATATTTTTTTTGAAATACTCCAAAGTGAATTGGATTATTTGCATCCATCTTGTTTCCTAGTGATCTATTTTTCTCTATAGAGTCACGTTTAACCATAATAAGTGGCGTTTGAATCTTGCCATTATTATCTCTATAAAATCCATCCTTTTGCATTGCTGCCCATCTCTCTGGTGAACCATAAAGAACCGGTACGTTTATTTTTGTACTGTTTTGTATTACTGAAGGCCTGATTATATTATTGAAGTAGTAAAATATTGACTCATCTACATCTTTCAATCCTACTGAGAATTGTTTTACGTCATCTCCTTTTAGAGTTTTTTGATTTTCTCTTCTTTTATTAGCAGGTACAGGAGCTTTACCTTGATTCAAATAAGGTTCGATAGTCTCTTGAGAAAGTTCTACTTGAGATTTCGGTATAGGTTTTCTTGTCAACGCCATTATATTCTTTGTTTAAGTATTCCTACTTTATCTGCTCTTGTTAAATGGCAAATACATATGATAGAAAGTGTTCCTCCAAAGTTTGGCCCGTAGTCAGTTAGGTTATAATTTTCGTCTTTACCTAAGAATAACTGGTTCTCTGTGGTGTTATCTACTTCGTAGTAATCTTCATTCCACTGTACAACATCTCCTACCTCAGGAAAGGTATTGGCATCTTTTAAATCCTGTCTTAGAAATTTAAAACTTACAGCTCTTATTGAATCTGGTCCAAAATCATCAACTGTTGTTTGCTGATCTCCCCTATCGATAAGACAGTTAAATTTTACTGCAGACCAATAAACTTTTTCTTGAGCCTCTCCGTAAATATTTGTTTGAGTTTGTTCCAAAGACATTTTATAGAAAAGTACTTCTTGTTCTATTACATCAGAAAGTAATTCTCTATTTATTCCTATAAGTAGTTTAAAGTCATTTTGGCTTCCAAATATCATTACTCTATTTTTTCAATTGATTTTAAAGACAATTCTACTTTCTTAATATTTGGTACTAATTTAAAAGTATCTTTTTTTAATTTCTCGAATACTACTGGACCTGGTTTAGCAGTTAGTATTTTTACTTTAAGTACCACTACGTTTGTATCTTCGTTAGAATCAATTGCAGTTACTCTTGTAACACCTGGCATGGCTCTTACAAAGTCAGCTACCTCTGAGGCAGTTATTTCTTCTTTGTGTCCGACTCTTACAAGTCCTTGGTACATTCCAAAGGTTACTTCGTTTATTAAATTTTCTTTCTTCATTATCCTACAAATATTACCATTGGTACATTTTTCAATGTATCTTGTAAAAATCCAGCCTCTTGAGACTTTCTTTCCAGTTGACTTACCTTTGATGTTTTTTCTAATATATCTCTTAAGTTAGTAAGTAATGCCTCTTTCTCTGTTCTAGCATCTGCTAATAAATCTGCTTGATTTAGAGTAGCTTCTGATCCAGGAACCGGCACTGTTGTATACTTTCCTCTAACGTATGCTAAAAGTTCTTTTGAAAGAGCTAAAGCGTATTTAAAAATCCACTGTCTACCTATTGCGTTAATAGCTGCGTAGCTAGGATTTGTATAAGGTACGTTTGATATGTTTGAAATAGAAGTTCCTAATCCTCCTGCTGTAGAGGCTGAATCGTCTAGTTTCTGTTTATCGTTTACTAGATAATACTCAAACCAAATTGATCCTCCTGTTTTAGGTGTAGGGAATAGCTTTAAGTTATTATTATGTATTTCAAAAGAGTATGCTGATTTTCTTACTTGGTCATTAAATTCAATTGCTTGTACTTTTAGTAGATCATAAGAAATTGGCATTAATAAAAAGTTTACCCCTGGTGAATATGATCCGAAATCGAATGCATCCATAAGAGATTGAATACCTGTACCTGTTCCTGCATAGGGGTCAAAGTATCTCATAATAGCAGGTGGTGCTTCGTAAAATACTTTTCTTACTTCAATACTTCCTGTTATTCCTGATCCACTAGCCCATGCCTTTAGGTCATATTCCTGTACATTTGAAGTTACTGTTAATTCCCCTTTGTACAAAGTTACATCTCCTCCTACTCCTGCTTCAGTTCCATAGTTATTAGAAATTCTAATAATATTTTGAAGATTTGGAGAAATTACTGCTGTATTTAAAGTAGTTGTTGTTGATCCACCCTCTAGTGACATATAATTCTGTACTGCAAGTGCTTGGTATACTTCGTTTCCATAAGTAGTAACCGCTTCTTCAAAGCAAGCGTAAAATGATCCTGAGTTTAGTTCAACATCCATTAAGGGGTACCCTAAACGTATTGCACAATAGGATGCTACCTTATCAGCTGAACCTGTAAATTCTGGATCTGCATCGTAAAAGCGAAAAGGTGTTTGTCCTGGTGCAAATGTAGAACTACCATTCCATATAGAAATATTTGCCATTGATATACTTTATTAATAAATAGCAATTTATACTAATCCCTAAAGTCTTGATAGATTTTTAAGATAGGTGTTACAATTGGGTGTCTATGATTCTGAAGTAGCGAAAATACTGCAAAGCCTTTTACATGCTCTTCAATTCTAGTTAAGAATGAGAAGCCAGTTTCTTTTTTTACTTTTAGGTCAATTTGTGCTAAATCTCCACATATTACCATCTTAGACTCTTTACCCAGTCTTCCAATTACTGTTTCCATTTGATCATGAGTAACATTCTGTGCCTCATCCACTATTACAAAAGATTTTAAAAATGTTCTTCCTCTCATAAATGCAAAAGGTACAATTTCAATATTTCCATTTGCTAGTTCTTTATCTACTTTATCTTTACTATATAAAGCATATAAGTTATGATAAATTGGTGCTAACCAAGGATCCATCTTTTCTTTTAAATCGCCTGGTAGAAATCCTATATCTTCTTTAGCTACCGTTGGCCTTGTTATAATAATCTTCTCTACTTCTTTATTAAAAAGTAAATCTAAAGCTGCTTGTACCGCTACAAGTGTTTTTCCTGATCCTGCCATCCCCTTTAAGACGGTTACAGGATTTTCTAAAATAATTGCTTTTGCTTGTTTTTGCTCTTCGTTAAGAACTAAGTTAAATTTGATGGGCTGTTTTGGTTTTCTCTTTTGAGTATAAACCTCGTCGGTGTGATGGTTTGAAGCCATAGATATAAACTGTATTTGTTTACAATAAATATACGAAACTTTTTTATAAAAAAAAAGAGAGCCGAAGCTCTCTTAATTATTTATTCTGTAGTAAATTATACAGTAGTGATATCACTAACGAAGATTTTACCGTAGAATTCTGGTCTGATCATTTTCTTAGCGTAACGAGTCATGATACCTTTTCTTGGAGTGAAGGTAACTGGATCGTATACTAATGGAGTCATGATTAATGGAATATATGGAGCATAAACTGCACCAGTTTCCAAGAATTGAGATCCTCTATAACCCATAAGGATTACGTTTTCAGTCATGTA
>TARA_R110000868_G_scaffold198069_2_pt1 | contig 25056 bp, 16 predicted proteins | sample TARA_R110000868 | Tara Oceans TARA_R110000868 (sample SAMEA4397489) | marine metagenome | biome: Polar Biome; feature: [SRF] surface water layer (ENVO:00010504); material: water (ENVO:00002006), including particulate matter (ENVO:01000060) such as... | depth 5 m | reverse complement strand
GCGATCCCCTGAAAGGGCCAGATCGTGGTCGACGTCGTTATATCCGAGGCGCGCTGTGCCATCTTCGCGGCACAACCGTTCCCACTGTCCCGACCGGCCCAGCTTTATGTATGCGGCGTCGGTCGCCGTAACCCGTTCCATCATCGTCACATCCCATTTTGGGATAATCCGATGATGGGATTAGCTCTGTTTGCGCGTCGGATCAACCGAAATAGCGCAGATGCAGAAATCCGTTCATTCAGAGCAATACAAGAAGGTCCTCGACTGGCTGATTGCGGCCCGGAAAGACGCGGGTCTCACCCAGCAGCAGGTCGCCGATCAGCTCGGAAAGCCGCAGTCGTTTGTGGCGAAATACGAGGGCGGGGAGAGACGGCTGGATATTGTTGAGTTTGTGGAGATTTCGAGGGTGTTGGGGGCAGATGCGGGTGATGCGATTGGTCTGGCGACCCAGTAGTTTCATTGAACTCGATTTGAGGTGGGACGGGTTAGTGAGGCCCATTTCCCGGACAGTCCAGCTGTGGCTATATGAATACCCGCTAACAAATCAATTTAGTGACGGGTCCCCAATTACCTGACACCACCAAAATACATTTCGGCATGTTTGGGTTGAAATAGACGTTTTTTGACTCGCACCTAGATTGTTAGATGTTAGCCAATGACCTACGATCAAATAAAATCTGCGGGCTGAATCTGGATCAGCCGAAGTTAATCGTCGTTTGATGCTCAGTGTCAGCCGTATGATAAAAAGAACTAACTCCGGTTTCATTCCCACCCCCGCGATATAGAATTGGTGTTCGGATAACGCGATACATCGACAGTGTGCGGAATAACGTTACTAGGAGGGATGATGGGGGCAACGTTTTACGAAGAGCCGATACTGAACTCTCCATATGAAGAGCCGACACGTCATCATGCTTTGGACGAGTATGGACAGCCTTTAGAGGACGAGCCGGTTCTGGGGCGCCGACGGTCCGACCTCACGACGCCTATGGTCCCTGGAAATCGTCGACGTAACGCCAATGACGCAGAGGACCAGAAATCTCTGGGATTGGGGGTCGACGATGGCGACGACGATCAACAATACGACCCGACCCCAATCATCAATGAAATTCGTTCCAAGGTAGCGGAATGGCGAAATCTTCCAAGTACTGCGGACTGGGGAGTCACGCCGGCGACCGCGAGATTATTACGGCACTGGCGCGAATACGATTTTCAGGGAATTCGACCGTTCTTTTGTCAGATTGAAGCCGCAGAAACCATCATCTGGTTGACTGAGGTCGCCCGAAAACAGCGGACAAGTTCACATTTCTGGCAGCACATCGAGAATGCCAACTCGGTCGCGAATCCTGAACTGCTCAGGCTTGCCATGAAGATGGCGACCGGCGCCGGCAAGACAACCGTCATGGCGATGTTGATTGCCTGGCAGACGGTCAACGCGGTTCGTTCCCCCACGTCGAAATTATTCTCCAGGGGCTTCCTGATCGTTTCCCCCGGCATCACCATTCGCGACCGCCTTCGCGTTCTGATGCCCAATGATCCGGAGAGTTACTACAAGGCACGAGAGTTGGTGCCGGCCGACATGCTCGAGGACATTAACAAAGCCAAGATCGTGATCACGAATTACCATGCCTTTCAGTTGAGGGAGCTGATGGACACCAACAAGGTTGGACGGTCCTTGCTCCAAGGCCGCGGCGAGGAACTGAAAACCAAGGAAAACGAAGGCCAGATGGTCCGCCGTGTAGCGGAGGAATTGATGGGGCTGAAAAATATCGTCGTTATTAACGACGAGGCGCATCACTGCTATCGCGAAAAACCAGGTAACGAGGATCTTAAAGGGCTGAAAGGCGATGAGAAAAAGGCCGCGCAGGAAGAAAACAAGGCAGCACGCCTCTGGATCAACGGGCTGGAAGCCTTCAAGCGTAAACTTGGCATTGCCGCCGTATTCGATTTGTCGGCTACCCCCTTTTTTCTTAGCGGGTCTGGCTGGCGGGAAGGCGCCCTTTTCCCATGGACCGTCAGCGACTTTTCCCTGATCGATGCGATTGAATGCGGAATCGTGAAGCTCCCACGGGTGCCGGTGGCAGATAATTCACTGATTCCCGCAAATGAAATGCCGGTCTACCGTGAGCTCTGGAAGCATATCGGTCAGCACATGCCGAAAAAGGGTGTCGGCAAGGGTGGCGCCGATGCAGATCCCCGCGATATTCCGGACCAGCTCAAAACAGCCCTTCACGCACTCTACAAGCACTATGAGGAAACGTTCGAGCAGTGGAAACGCGCCGGCATAGAAACGCCGCCTGTGTTTATCGTGGTCTGCAACAATACGTCGACATCCAAACTTGTTCAGGAGTGGATATCGGGTTGGGAGCGGCCGAACGAAGATGGCGAACTGGTGTTTGAGCACAATGGCAATCTCGAACTGTTCCGTAATTTTGATGCGAATGGAAATCCTCTCCACCAACCCAATACGCTTCTGATCGACAGCCGGCAGATTGAAAGCGGCACTGGCCTCGACGACAATTTCAAAAAGATCGCAGCCAAGGAAATCGAACTGTTCAAACGCGAACGTAAAGAGCGCGGCGAATTCGGTGAGATAGCCGACAGTGAGCTGCTGCGCGAGGTGATGAATACCGTCGGCAAGAAAGACCGTCTTGGCGAAAAAATCCGCTGTGTGGTTTCGGTCTCCATGCTGACGGAGGGCTGGGACGCCAATACGGTGACCCATATCCTCGGCATTCGTGCCTTCGGGACTCAGTTGCTCTGCGAGCAGGTCGTCGGCCGGGCGCTTCGGCGCTATTCCTACGACTTGAACGATGACGGCATGTTCAATGTCGAATATGCCGACATCATGGGCATTCCGTTCAATTTTACGGCCAAACCACAGGTCGCGCCGATCAGGCCGCCGAAAAAGAGCGAGCGTGTCATGGCCATGAAGGAGCGCGCTGGCCTGGAAATTGCCTTTCCCCGTGTCACAGGTTATCGCGTTGACCTCCCCGAAGAAATGCTCCCGGTCAGGTTCACCGATAATTCGACCTATGTGCTGACGCCGGAAGAGGTTGGCCCCGGTCAGGTGTTGATGGAAGGCGTGGTCGGGGAAAGTGTGCTCATTTCCGCCGGTAAGGCACGGAAGCTTCGGCCCAGCACGATCTCCTACAATCTCGCGAAGCACGTGATGATGGAATATTTCCGAGATATGGACGGCGAACCGAAGCTCCATCTGTTCGGGCAGATCAAGCGTATCGTCCGCCAGTGGCTCGATGGGGGCTATTTCATCTGCAAGGGTGATACCGGCACGTGGATGGTCGCCTCCTATCCGAATGTTCAGAAACAGGCATCGACACGTATTTACAATGCCATCGTCAATGCCATGAACGAGGCAGACAAGGAAGGCGGTGGCGAGCCACGGGTGAAAGCCGTTCTTGATCCCTATAATCCCAGGGGGTCAACCTCGCATGTCGGCTTTCAGACAACGAAGCCTCTGTTCAAAACGTCGCCGGCAAAATGCCACATAAACCACGTCGTCACCGACAGCGGCTGGGAAGATCAGTTTGCGATTGCGGCGGAAACGCACCCGAAGGTGATCAGCTACGTCAAGAACCAGGGGCTCGGGTTGGAAGTGCCGTACAAGGATGGGTCGACTTCGCGCACCTATATCCCGGACTTTATCGTCCGGATAGACGACGGGAACGGACCCGAAGATCCATTAAACCTCGTCGTCGAGGTGAAGGGGTATCGGGCTGAGAACGTGAAACTGAAATCGGAAACCATGAAGACCCAATGGGTGCCGGGGGTCAACAATCTGGGGCAATGGGGGCGTTGGGATTTCGTGGAGTTTGGCGATGTGTGGGAAATGGCAGATGAATTCAGGAAACTGATCGATAAGGCCATTGAGGAAAATGGTGAACGTGCATGGGATCAGGCCAATGTTTAGCCAATCCGTCTGGAAGAAAGCCATCCGGTTTGCCGTGCATGAGCACTATCAATCCTTTTATATCCCACCCGGAACGGGGAAACCGTCGGATAAAATGGATCTTGATGCGTGCAGGCGTGGCAACCTGACGGGCGATTACGTCATGGCGATAGCGGGACGCTACAAGGTGGCACGAGGCGTCGTCGTGAAGAAAGGGAACCGGTCTGAAAATGCTGACGCGATTGCGAGCGCCGTCAATGCGCTTTCAAACAGCAATTGGGCGAACCAGGATCTCAAGATTAGGGCCTTGGAATGCCAGAAAATCGCGGAAGAATTATGTAAGCCGGGTGTTGCGAAGAATGGTGGAGCCCGCACAGAGGGGAAGCAGGTGTCACTTGTTTCCAAGCTTGCCTGGTTCGTCGAGCCGGATGGCTGGACACTCTATGACTCCCTCGCATCCGCGGCACTCGGGGTTAATAGTTTCGAAAAATTCTATTGCGCGTTAGACACGCGAGGGTTTTTTGATCTCTCCGCGCAACTGAACGCTGAATTGGCAACGTCGCCACACAAAGACCTGTTCGGAGAGCGGATCATCGATAAGTTTCTCTGGGTCTGCGGTCAGTCGATGGCGGGCGTCGACAGGTTTCTTCGAAAGCCCGAGATAGCCTCAAGGAAACATCCCAAAAGCGTGGACGATCTTGCCAACGCTATCGCTGCAAATCATGCAAACGACTTTATTAAACTGCTGGGTTGAAAAGACACGATATGGCCAGAAAACCCAAAAAACCGAAACAGGTCGACGCGCTCACCCACGCGGAGGCGACGCGGAAGAATATCCCGACGGCGGAACTATCGTCTGCTGCCGAGCGGATGGAGGAGCAATCCCCGTTCGCGCCGGTGACCTATCCGCGCGCGCATCCCCTTGCCATGGGCGAGACACGGGAACGGGATGAAGACCTCGATCCTCAGATTGTTTGGAAGGGCGCGACGCTACGTCTGAGCCCGGAACAGCTTCATGAGCTGAACGAGACCGGCACGCTGGAGATCGGCGATGCGCAACTCACCTGGCGCGGCAAGGATACACAGGACTGGTCCGACCTCGTGGTGCAGGCGCCGCCTCTGTATATCCAGGAAAAAATCCATCCCAAGGCGATCATCGAGGATCTGAAACGGCAGTCCGAGAAACGTGCCAAGGATGATACCGACGCGCCGGACATGTTCAATTTGTTCGAGGATTTCAATGGCATCGACCCGGAAGCTAAAACCGAGTTCTACCAGCATGATCAGAACTGGCAGAACCGGATGATCTTGGGCGACAGCCTCCAAGTCATGGCGAGCCTCGCCGAGAGAGAAGGCCTGCGTGGAAAGGTCCAGTGCATTTATTTTGATCCGCCTTATGGGATCAAATTTAATTCGAACTGGCAGGTTTCAACACGGTCCAGGGATGTGAAAGACGGAAAGCTTGATCACGTTACTCGTGAGCCTGAACAGGTAAAAGCGTTTCGCGACACTTGGGCTGACGGGATCCATTCTTACCTGACTTATTTACGTGATCGTCTGACGGCAATGCGTGATTTGCTCACTGAAAACGGCAGCATCTTTCTCCAGATCAGCGACGAGAACGTTCACCGAGTCAGGGCCGTCATGGATGAGGTGCTTGGCGAGGAAAATTTTATCGCTCAGATATTCTTTAAAACAACGTCTAGTTTGGGTGGGTCATTTATTGGAGGAACTGGCGATTTCGTTATCTGGTATGGGCGTGACAAATCACGGACAAAGTATCGGCAGCTTTTTCTGCCGAGTGGGTTAGATCAAGATGTTGGAAACCGTTTCACGCGTGTTCAGACGCAAGAATATATCCGAAGGCCGATGGATGCGCGAGAACGTCGTCGAGATTCGGACGTACTTAGCCAAGTCCGAATATATCGTCACGACAATCTGAAATCTCAGAGTGGTGGTTTATCGACGGGTTTTGATTTTCAGTACGAAGGCATAACTTTCAAGCCAGGACGGGGGTTCTGGAAGACCAATGAAGCAGGCATCCAACGTCTTAAGAAAGCTTGGAGATTAGGTTACCCCACACGGAATTCTATCTCATATGTCCGATTCATTGATGATTTCGCGGTTAGTCCGATTTCTGATCTCTGGACGGACACCCAAACCGGCGCGTTCACTGATGATAAAGTTTATGTCGTCCAGACAAATACAAAGGTGATTGAGCGGTGTCTTCTCATGTCTACCGACCCGGGCGATCTTGTCCTTGACCCGACCTGCGGATCCGGAACCACTGCTGCGGTTTCCGAGCAGTGGGGGCGGCGATGGATCACTCTAGACACTTCGAGGGTATCACTGGCGTTGGCTCGGTCCCGCCTCATGGGGGCCAAGTATCCATATTATTTACTCGTCGATAGCCCAGAAGGAATAGTTAAAGAGCAGGAAATTTCTGGGAAAATTCAATCTGGCGCGGCGACCAATAACGATATTCGACTTGGCTTTGTATATGAGCGTGTTCCGCACATTACATTGAAATCTATATCAAATAACGCCGAGATCGACGTTATCTGGGAAAATTATCAGGCGAAACTTGAACGGCTGCGCCTAGAGTTGAACGATATCCTAGGAACCTCTTGGGAAGAGTGGGAAATCCCACGCGAGCCGGGCGAAGGTTGGGCTGACAATTTGAAAGGTGTTCATAAAAACTGGTGGGACCTCCGCATCGCGCGCCAGCAGGAAATCGACAAATCCATCGCGCAAAAGGCGGATGTCGAGTTGCTCTACGATCGACCCTATGAGGACAAATCAAAGGTTCGGGTTGCCGGGCCGTTCACGGTAGAGAGCCTGTCGCCGCATCGCGTCGTTCCGGCCGACGATGCTGAGCTGGTAAATGGTGCCGAATCTACGGAGGGGAGACAGAATGCTCCCCTCGGCGATTTTACGGCGATGATCCTCGAAAACCTCAAATCGGCTGGGGTTCATCAGGCGGCCAGGGAAGACCGGATTACCTTCAATGCGATAGAGGGGTGGCCCGGCGAATATATCGCGGCCGAGGGACATTTTCTGGATGGGAAGTTGGAAAAACGGGCAGCCATATTTGTGGGGCCCGAATTTGGAACTGTCACCCGCGCCGATCTTACCGCTGCCGCGCGCGAAGCGAACGAGGCCCGGTTCGATGCCTTGATCGCCTGTGGGTTCAACTTCGATGCCCATTCGGCGGAACTGACGAAAATGGGTCCGCTGCCGATCCTGAAGGCCAAGATGAACCAGGACCTTCATATGTCCGACGAGCTCAAGAACACCGGTAAGGGCAATCTGTTCACCATCATCGGTGAGCCGGATATTGAATGGAAATTCGACGACGACGGCAACATTGTGGTCGAGGTGCTCGGGCTCGACGTGTTCGATCTGAAGACCAGCGAAATCCGCAATAGCGAAAAAGATGACATTGCCGCGTGGTTTATCGACACCGATTACAATGAGGAAAGCTTCTTCGTCCGCCACGCCTATTTCCTCGGCGCGAACGATCCTTACAAGGCATTAAAGACCAGCCTGAAGGCGGAAATCGACAGAGAAGCCTGGGAAACGCTCTACTGCGACGTGTCGCGGCCTTTCCCGAAACCCGAGACCGGCCGCTTCGCGGTCAAGGTCATTGATCACTTTGGCGACGAAGTGATGAAAGTGTTTTCGGTTTAGGAAGCGGGCATGGAACTCAATGAAATCAGAGTAGAAAACTTTAAAAAAATTCGCGATGCACGACTGAGCTTATCAGGCCTAAATATCCTCGTCGGCGCGAACGGCAGTGGAAAATCTTCTATTCTGCAGGCTATTCATCTTGCTTCCTGTTTGATGCGGCAGGCAGCTGAAGTACGGTCGGATAAAACCTCGGCTATCGGAATTAGTGAGCTCGACTATCTCCCAACAGATTCCTATGCCCAACTGGGACACAATGCGAACTGGGGAAATCGGGCAGGAACGCCATCCTCCAAGGTAACTTTTCAGTTTGCGGATGAGGCTGCGGGTAGGGCTATCGCATATTCCGAATTTAGGTCTGCGAGGAATGCCGGTATCTCTGTGACCGGCAGCATTCCGACTACGGTCTCACGGATGTATCGAGGTCTGGGAACATTTTTCAGCGCCTATATCCCAGGTATTTCGGGTATTCCGAACCAAGAGCCAAAGCAGTCAAAGCGGGTTGTGCTAAAGGCGTGTTCCTTTGGTGATGCGAATGTATACCTAAGAAATGCGTTAAATTTGTTGTCGACTGATGAAATAGCGCAATTACAAAATTGGCTATCAGACCTGATTGGTCCAGCGAGGATCGCAGTTGAGCATAATGATGCACGTGATTTAGTGATAACCGCGCGTGCATGGATAAACGGCCGATCATATCCTCTAGAGCTACTGGGAATGGGCTATCTGCAGCTTATCCAAATTTTTTGTTATGTCTTACTATTTAAGCCAAGAATATTGTTGATTGATGAGCCTGACATTCATCTTCATCCGGACGTTCAGGAACGCTTATCAGTTACATTGTCTAGGGTAGCGAGTGAACGCCAAATCAAGGTGCTGCTTTCTACACATTCGCCCTTCATCGTTCGGGGGGCTCCAATAGATGCAAACGTGTTTTGGATCGAAAATGGTGTCATTCAAGAGAGTACTAGGCAGTCCGTAGAATTGTCTCTTGGGTGGGGTGCGTTCGGAAAAAAAATCATAGTCGTCTCTGAGGACGCGGGGACATCACTGCTTGAAAAACTGTTATCCCAATGGCCCGAGATTGAGAATTTCACAACGATCCACCCAGGTCGAGGTTACGGCGCGCTATTGAAGCCAGATCAAGCTTGCGAACTATATGAGACACTTGGGCGAAAGTACAAAATAGTCGTTCATAGAGACCGGGATTCCTTAACCGACGATGAGGTGGCCAATTTGGAGGCACAATATGCATTTGAAGGTGTTTCGATATGGGTGACCGATGAATCAGATATAGAAGCCTATTTTTGTGGACCCCAATTTCTTAGTGACCTTCTAGAAGTTCCAGAGGCTGAAGCGCGGCAACATATCGATGCGGTAATAGACGCTCGGCAACAGCCGATCCGAGATCAGTTTGCTTCGCAACGTGCGGCCCACAACAAAGAACTCCACGCTGCCGGGGGAAGCCCAGAAAATGAAGATGTTTGGCGGATGTTTCAGAACAATGTGCTGCGAGGGGCGAAAGGAAAGTTTGTGTTTGGGCAATTAAAAAACCAAATTCCCGGGAATAGTTTTAGCGAATTGGCCGTATTGAAGCATGAACTCAACGGCGCATTGGCGCATTCGCTGAGAACGCACCTCGAAGCGCAACTGCGCGAGTAAGAATGCAGTTCCGTATTGCAGATAGTTTCTCAAAAGCACTCGGTCGGTTAAACGGTCAAGAGCAATCTGCGACAAAAATCACGGTTTATGATCTCCAACAAGACCCGTCCGCACCCAGCCTGAAATTCCATCGCGTCGATAAATCCAAAGACCCCAATTTCTGGTCGATCAGGGTTAACCGGGACGTCCGGATTATCGTCCATAAAACAGAGAGCAGTTTTCTGCTCTGCTACGTTGACCACCATGACGATGCCTATAAATGGGCGGAGCGTCGGCGGATAGAAACCCACCCCAAGACCGGCGCGACACAGGTTGTCGAAGTGCGGGAGCGGGTCGAGGAAATTGCCTTCCCGCAGACACCCGTTGCGGAACCTTTGCCCGGAGGGCCCGCGGAAACGCCACGGACGTCGCCGGCCCCAATGTTGTTCGCGAAGCTGTCTGCCGAAGACCTGCTCAATGTCGGCGTACCCGAAGACTGGATCGAGGATATTCGTCACGCGACGGAAGATGTTTTCTTTGAGATCGCGGAACATATCCCAGGGGAAGCTGCCGAAGTGCTTCTCGAATATGCCGCTACAGGCATGTTACGGCGTCCTGACATTATTGAACATGCGCTGAGCGCATTTGAGCATCCCGACGCCCAAAGACGCTTTCGCACGATGGACAATGTCGAGGAACTTACACGCGCGCTGGACTATCCCTGGGACCAGTGGGCCGTATTCCTGCATCCATCGCAGCGTGCCGTTGTTGAACAGGATTTCAGCGGACCTGCAAGGGTGTCGGGCTCAGCCGGTACTGGGAAGACGGTGGTCGCCTTGCATCGGGCCGCAAATATATTGAAGACAGATGCCAAAGCCAAAGTACTCCTGACGACTTTCTCGTCCCCGTTGGCGAACGAGCTGGAACATAAGCTCCGCATACTCTCCGGCGCGGAGAGTGAGTTGGTGTCGCGCGGGACGGTTCTACCGTTTGCCGGAGTCGCTAAGGAGCTCTTTACGCTCGCCTTTGGTTATGATCCGAGATCGGCCCGACAGGACCACATATCCGCGGCAATTAGCGCGGCGACGCAGGAACTGGGTGTTTCCGGATTTACGCAACGGTTCCTTCTGTCGGAATGGTCTAACGTTGTCGATGCATGGCAGATTAATTCGATCGAAGCGTATCTTGAGGTTCCGCGGCTCGGCCGCAAGAACCGCATGGGTTCGAAACAGCGGGAAACGGTGTGGCCGGTTTTTGCACGGGCACGGGCGATACTTGAAGCACAAGGTGTCCTGTCCTGGCCCACAATCTTCGGACGGGTCACTGAATATTTCTCTCAGCAGAAACACAAGCCTTTCACACACGTTGTTGTTGATGAAGCGCAAGACCTCGGCGTGCCCGAACTCCGGATGCTCGCAAGCATTGCCGATACAGGCCCGAACGCGCTCTTCTTTGCTGGCGATCTGGGACAACGCATATTTCAGGAACCGTTTTCCTGGCTTGCCCTTGGTGTTGATATTCGGGGGCGATCATCGACGCTGAAGGTGAACTACCGCACATCTCACCAAATTCGCCAGGTTGTCGACCAACTCTTGCCGCCGTCGATCCGGGACGTTGACGGAAATGACGAAGACCGAACGGGGACGGTTTCCGTTTTCAACGGACCCTTACCTCAGGCACAGGTTCATCCGGATCAGGCTGCTGAAAATGCGGCCCTGGCGCGCTGGATAAACCGCGCTCTCGAAGAAGGAATAGAACCAGAAGAAGTAGGAATTTTTGTTCGCAGCAACAACGAGTTGGCACGAGCACGGGCGGTGGTTAAGGAAGCAGGGCAGACAGCTCTGGAACTTTCGGACCGTGTCGAAGAACGTCAGGGCCGGATATCAATTGGCACAATGCATTTGGCAAAGGGTTTGGAGTTCAAAGCGGTCGTGGTGATGGCGTGCGACGACGATGTATTGCCGCTTCAAACGCGTATCGAAACGGTGGCAGATGAAACTGAACTTGATGAAGTGTTCGAAACTGAGCGGCACCTCTTCTACGTTGCCTGCACACGGGCGAGAGACAGGCTGTTGATCTCCGGTGTCGAATCTGCCTCAGAGTTTCTCGATGACCTGAGGCTAGACGTTTAGTGTTAATCAGGATGCGAGCCGTTCTTCATTCTCTTGAACGGCTGAGATTTTCTCCGGCGCCTGAGCAATCGGTTTATCAACAAGATTTAAAAGCTGTTTTCGTGACGCATGCCACCTGCGGCCTGTGCTATCGATAATGGTCACCTGTTTGGGGTGGCGTTTTCCAAAATCAAAATTCAACGGTTCGATAACGAATTCACTTGGCTGCAGGAGGTGAGGCAAGTTCACGTGTTCCCAATAAAAAATTAGCCGCTGGTTTTTGATTTTCAACTCAATCGATTTAACAGTAATTGGCCGCCGACCGGTGTTCGTGACCCGTATGACAGGCTTGGCAGAATTTGCGTAATTGCTGGTTCCAGCAATTTGCCAATCGATACTGTATTGGCATTCTATGCGGAGACGACCGTTGTCTCTCAAATCGCGGGTAATGGTCCACGCCGCAAGAAAGATCGCAACGATTGCCGCAACGCCGGAGGCAATAGCGCTTGCCCATGACAATATGTCTGACGGAGTCTCAAGCATTTCATTCCGATATAATGTTTAAAGTTTGGCACAACCAATGCATGAGTGAAGAAAATAGGGTAAACCGTCGCGAATCATTACGGGAATCCATAATCCATCATCCGAGTTCCCACTCGCTGAAATCCTCACGCTGCAACAATTTAGGAAGCCCGTCGCTCAAAGGGTCAATCCGGTCGGCGTATCGCCGGGCCCAAACAATCCATTCCCGAACCGCATCGGGGTCATCATAAGACCCCGCTTCAAATTTCGCTTCCACGGCGGCCACGAACTCGAGAACCTGCTGTCGTTCCCGCCAGCGTTCGAGGTTCCTCGCGAGCGCCTCGACGCGTTTGTCTTCGAGTGCCTTTCGCCGACGTTGTTCTTCCTGCCGCTGGGCGCGCTCTTCCAATTCCTGTTTACGGCGTTCGTCCTCAATGCGCTTCGCCTTGATCGCGACTGACCAGGTCGAAAACGCTTCCAAAATTCCGTTCGCAAGATTTTCGATACGTTGTGTTTTGCCATCTCCAAACGTATGGCGCAGGCCCTCATACCCATACCGAAGGTCCTCGTTGAGGGTGACCTTCAGCAGCCCGTTCGGCGTGTAATCCCATTCGGGCGGTGCCGGTCGCGGTGTCCAGTCGGCGTATTGCCAGCTGTGTCGCCGCCGATCTTGTCGCTTTTGCCATTTTTCAATGGCCGCGATCTCGGCCTCCGTTGGAGTGTGTTCCGATCGCGTTACCTGCTCATCAATCCTGAATCCTAGCGTCTCATCATCAACGACAAACACAAGGGCTGTCTCTGCCTTGATGATCTTGTATCCGCGTGACTCCGCGGCCGTCACGAGAGCGTTCAAAAAGGCGATCACACGGGTGACGCTGGCCGGGCTGATTTCAACCTGGAAAAGGTTTTGACCGATAGAAGCAACAAGACCCCGATCCGACGGTTTTGCCCGCGCCAGCTTTTTCTCGGTCCGAGCAACGATGGGATTCAGCTCGGCCGGCGCGGCGGGGACCATCACTTTATTTGAAGGGTCTTTCTCGCGCGCTCTCGAAGATTGCTGTGCGTCTTTTACAGCTTTCGGCAAACTTCGGGCGGCGCTGCCGTATATCCGGATACTGTTTACCGCAGGATCGGAGAGGGCGCGAAAATGTCCCCGTTGCACCGGCTTACCGGCGGCGAGTTTGGCCCAATGGCCGCGACCGGGAACGGGTATTCGGTGTTTTGTGCAGATCTTCTTGAGGGCAACGTCGGAGATCTCGTACTCGGCCGCAACCTTGGTCATGGGGCGCGCCCAGACCTGCTTGAACAGCTCTTCGCGCGTCAATTCTATCGGCATGGCGAACGACCTCCGAGGAGATTTCTCTTCGAATTGTAGCCTGAAATCTCTTGGTGGCTAGCGCTTCCGCAGGGGAGTAGGGGCGGGGCGCGTTTATACGGCGCTTAGGAGTTGGTCCTCTGTCGCAAGGGGGTATGAAGGCGGGAAGGATGATATCGAAACCCTGCGATACGAGGCTATGTCTTCTCCTTCTCGGTATAGCGGATAATGCAGGATGGCGCCGACGAGCAGGCTGAGGCTGGTCTCAGAGGTGCCGCCGCTGAGTTGCGAAACCACACACTGATCTTAGCGTGGGCCCAACCAGCCCACGAGCACCAGCTTGTCCTGAGCTTTTCGCGCTGCGTGCCGAGAAGCCGACCGGAAATCCAAGGCCTCTGAACGCTTTGCCTGTACGAACTCGAGAACAGTGGCCGGCGTATCGAGTTGCTTCAGGACGTCGTGAACGTCGCCCCATGTCCCGAATAGACGGGGGGGCGCCCTTTCAAGGATTAGGCGCAGGGCGGCAATCAACAAGGCGTGTTGCTCCCGTGGCGTTGGAATCTCGGCAGCCTCCCCTTCGAAGATCACGGCGTCCTCGTCAAACGTGACGGCCAACTCCCCTGTTTGCCTGATGACGTCGAGCAGCTCGTAAGCGACGACGTCGTCGGCGAGCGTCTCCATGAGGCGCGTTGCGTGGGGGGCGGTGCCCAGCCAAAGGCGAATGTCCCGCAGGTGGTCGAGGAACAACGGCGCAGCGGCGGTTATCTCCTCGAACCATCTGTCGATGAGGTCGGCCTCGGTGCCGCGGTCGAGGAGCCGTCCCCAAGCCTGGGTGCACCAGTTTCCGTTCTCGTCCTTCTTTCGGCGTAGGAAAGTGTTGAAGAAATTGGGCAGATCTTCCGCAGCGGCGTGGTCCACCAGATGGGCCAGCTCGTCGTCTTCTCCGGACGAGATTACGTCCTCTAGAGCCAGTGCGAACAGGGGCCGATCGCTGGCGCCGGCGGACCATCGGACCGCCCCGGCCCACGCATTGGAGCGGGAATGATGACTCCCGAGCCACCAGAGGGGCTGGGGAGCGCCAATGAACACGTGGAGGCAGGCGCGAAAGAGCGGCTCGCCGAGGACGCCCAGTATGGCGTCGGGGTCGAGATCTAAAAGGTCCGAATGGTCACTGAGCGCGACCAAAATCTCGGTGGGGACCTCTGTTCGCGTTAGAGCGGCCGCGCAGATCCAGACTGTGTCATCTCCGTCAGACTGTAGGAGCTGGACCAGCGATTGCCTCTCGGGTTCTATCAGCTTCGCCCAGTTGTCTACGAGCAACGCGACTGTGCGTAGACGTGCCCCTGTACTGGAGCTATTGAGCAGGCGCTCGATGAGCGGCCACCGCCAAGCCGGAGTGCCCACGACCAACATGATTTCGGTAACGCATAGTTCGAATTCGTCCGGTAGCGTGATCGTCAGCCGTTTCGCGAGGCTCTCGACCCAGACCTCGAGCAATGGAATTAGGCGTTCGGGTTCACCGGCGGCGACTGCCGCGTCGACCGTCGAGAAGAAGCGTCCATCTGTGAAAGCTGCGTTAGGAGCGTTGTGGAGCGCAATCGGCGCGAGCCTCGTGAAGACGGCCCAGGGCGGCGCTTCGCCGAATTCCTCCACCCGATTGAATTTACTTAGACGCTCAAGCAGGGTGGTTGCTGAGCCCGGCGAGCGCGCATGGGCCTCGAGAATCCCAAGAGTGGTGTCTCGCCGCGGTGCCGAAAGCTCGGACCAGTCTCGGACGAGCATGTCGAGCACGGCGTTGGATACCGCCGGCGTCGCATCGTTTGCGATTCGGCGGACGATGGCGTCGTCGCCGTCGCGTGGGCGTTCGAGCCATTGCGCGGACGCAGCTGCGCGAAGCACCGCGGCATCCGCCGACAGGAGCCTTTCCATAAGGCGCAGCGACAGGTCTTGCCCATTTTGCGCGGACGCCAGAATGATGGTAAAGGCTAGTGATGGGTCGAGGTCGAGCGGCTGCTCCGCCTCGATTGCGTCGACGTAAGGCTGGACATCAGATAACAGGATCGTCTCTCGCCCATAGATCGTGGCCATTCCGGACGTCACTAAAAGGAAGCCCGCGGTCTCCTCCACTTCGTCGAAACTCACGTCGACAGCCCTCACCCACCTGTGCAAGCGTTGCTGCTCATCTCGTGGCAAGTCTGAAGCCCGTGATGTCAGGAAGTCGAAACAGGCATCGCGGGTTGCCGGATAGAGAGACCGAAGGCCGGACTCCGCCAGCGCGACTGCGCGGAGCAGCCCTCCTTCGCGCACCTCCAAGGCCGATGCGACCCAGTGTAGGTTTCGCGCCGCAGCCAGAGAGACCTTAGGATCCACCGCGGCCAGGGCGCGTTGCGCGTATGCCACAGCGTTGTCCACGTCTTCATCGAGGTCGGGGCGGAAAATTGCCTGTGCGCCGGCACGAAGATATGGGTGAACGAAATTATATCGGCCGCCTTGGAGCTCCAGCACGCGCCGCCGTCGCAGTAAAGTCGCTGCCTCCTGTGATGGAGGCGGCAAGGTTGGGCTCGTAGCATAAGTGGGCGGCTGAACCGGCTGGTCATCGCCCCACATCGTAATCCCCAAGGATTGGTCGAAGTTCGGCCGATCGGCGCCTCCGTCTGTAACGAATGCGAGCTCTGTTTCCCTGACGCCGAGGCCTGTCTCCGTTGCTACTGCGACGCCGCGTAACACCTCGCCCGTAGCTGCAGACTCCTCGGCGAGGACGCGGGCGAAGTCGACGGCGTCGCCACGCGCCTGGATGACGATCTCGGCGTCGCTGCACCCCTTGCGCAGGCGGTCGAAGTTGGTCGCGAGGTAGGCGATCGCTCCGGCGTCCCTCAGGTCCGGGTTCGAGTTCACGATGCTGGAAACCCGCTCGACATCCACCGACGAAACGCCTGCGTCCGCAGCATCCCGGCGCCACAGCGCCTCCGCCTGTTCAGCGGGCAACGACGGTAGTTCGCTCCAAGAGAAGGCGCCGAGGCTGCATTGCGCTAGATCATTCTCGCGGAAGGTTTGGAGGATAGGCGCTTCGCTCTGCGCGACGATCAGCCGTCGGTTCGTCGGGAGTGAGTCAAGTAGTCGCCGAAGCTCGGTGACGCGCGCGGACGCGTCCCTCACCGCCTGGCGAGCGCCAAGTGGATCCTCGAGTACGTAGGCGCGCTGGCCGCGCACCGGGTCGTTGAGGAAGCGTTCCGCCTGATCGATATGCCCACTGCGCGCCACCTCATAGCCCTGCCTCTGCATGCCGCCAGCAAGTTGCATCGCCGTCCAGGACTTGCCGACCCTGGGCGGACCGGACAACAGCAGCGCCTTCTCTTGGGCGATACAGGCGGTTAGCTCGTGCTCGATCCCCCGTGGCAGATACTTCGGGGGTGCCATCTGTTCCGGTGCGAAGTCCGCGAGCACTGCATGCAGCTGACCGAACACGTCAGCCCGTGCTGCGCGGTCTGCGGTAACAACCTGCTTCAAACGGGCCACCCCATCAGCCAGCCGGTCGGTGGGAACCCTTGCTTCGAAGAGCTTCCGATGCAAGCGCACGGCGATCGTTGCGGACGTCTCCTGCTCGTGGATGAATACTCGCTCCAAGGCTGCGGCGAGTTGGTTCCGGTCGGACTTCGCCAGGGCGCCAAGGTGCGCGGCGCGCTGCGCCTCGAGTGTGGTCGGTGTCTTCGTCCGCATGCGGACGGGAGCCTGGGACAGATACTCGAGCGCCGCAGCCAACGCATTTCCCGCGGCTTGGTCCGGTTTGCCTTTGCGATAGGCGCCGGTCCACTCGGGCGGAGTGCGGTAGCGGGCGATTTCGTCGCGGCACCGCTCGCTCGCGACGAAAAGCACCACCTGGCCGGGGTTCGCAATCAGGCGTTCGAGCAGGCAGCCCTGGGCCTGGTGGTCAGGGAAGTGTGCGAGGTATTCTGCCAGAGTGGCCATGTCGATCTCGCCCGTAGACCGTCCTTTTACCTGTATCTCGCAGCGCCGCAACTGTCCTGCCTCCGTCCAGGTCAACTCGGCGTCTTCACCGTTGTGAGGTTCCGCCCGCAGGCTCGGCGTGCCCTCCGTAGGCCAGCGCAGGCCAAGCTCGACGCAGGCGAGGTCCTGGAAGTCGAACTTCGTTGGTGCGATGATCGCTATGCTCACGCGGCGGCGCTCCGGACCAAGGGGACAAGGCTCGGCCAAGGGTATCCATACCGAGATCGTTTAACTCTAGCGATCCTCCCGCTTCTGCGCAAAGAGCCTTCGGCGCTCTGCGCCCACTCCCCGGCCGCAAAACCTCCGCAGGCAATGTCGGAGCAGATCGGCTTGAGGTGATTGGGCTCGTTCCGTAGCCTTCGCGGATGAACAAGCCCTTCCGTTATTTCAACAGTTCGCCCGGGACCATCAGCCTCACGGTGATGATCTTTATCCGCTATCGAATTATTTGCGACAAGTCGAAGATCAGGGCGGATCGGTCAGCCAAAAGGTGGGGACTCGAACTTCTGTCGCATAACGGGGGTTACATTATTTTTCGAGATTAGCACGACTTCATCAGACTGCTAAATTTGAGCGCCCGCAAACCGGTAATCATGTCGCAAGGGCGTCGTGGACGATCCTGCCGCCAACAATTGTCAGGTCTGAGGTGATATATTTGATGCAGTCTTCATTGATGCTCATGATGTTGTCGCTGAGGACTACGATATCGGCCAGTTTTCCGGGCTCTTCGGTTCTCTTCCCGCCTCCTTCGAATGTGAGATACGCACCCCCGGCAGTTGCTGCGCGGAGTGCCTCTTCCCGTGTCAGTTTCTGCGATCGCAAACCATTCATTCGTGATCGAAGACCAACATTGCGAATGGCTGACGATTATCGGACAAGGAGGGAAGATGAAGATCTGGCAACACCATCCCACCCCGAGAGCAATCTGCCAATTCTCGGCCAGTGATCTCGAAAAGCTTAATCGTCCACTTAAGCGAGGATTTCGAGACAGGGAGGTCCGGAGCCACTTTCACCAACAGGTCCGTCGAAACAGGTGATACGAACCAGAGAAGGGGCGGCAAAATTGCCGCCCCCTTTTCGGGCGTTTAAAAGGCGCCGTTGCTTAACCTCGGTCAATGGCTTCTTGGACATGTGCCACAAACGCCAGAGCAGCGTTAGGATGGGTGCGAGATCGATGGGAACTCGGTGTCAGGGAGTCAATCGGCAGATTGGTGACCTGCCAGGCGGCGGCGTTGCGCCTCTCGTTAGAATTTCCTGTGGGGTTTTTATCCTCGTCCGAAACGCTTTGCGTATCTCGAACGCGGCGGCGGGCGCGCCGTTGTGAGTTTAGGGTATTCATAAAATGCTCCTCTCAAGCTGCAATCGGTTTCGAGATCGAAACCCCACACACGAGGAGCAGGCAGAATCAAAAAAAGCATTCGACCTGACACGACCTCAATGAGGTTTCGTCAGAGACAAATGCTTCGCCAGATCGGAGATGCTGCTGTCTATGATGTGCTCATTAGAGCACAGGCATCTATATATAGAGTGCCATCGGACTTGACAAACTTGTTCCGCTCTACAGCTTTTTGGCTTTCGACTTGGTGTGGGTCTTCACGGCCTTGTTCAGCCTGCTGAGCACAGACCGCAGCCAGTACTCTACACGGAAAATTTTCAGGGTCTCACCGTATTGGCTGAGCTCGATTGTGCTCGACGCATTGTGGTACTCGACAATCTGGTTGGAGAAGACCGCTCCCAATCGGTTCTGAACCTGTTTGGTCGAAACCTTTGTGGGCGGGCCGAGTACCTCCCCGTATAGCCCAACAATTTCGGAAAATTTCGATGAGGGTCCGAGGCTCGTGATCTGAAACAGGACTGGCTCGGCCCCAGGTTCGGGTGGGTAGAAATAGAATTCGGTCCGCGAATTAATGTCGCCCAGTACGACCCCGGCACCGGAGTACTCCGAGTATTTTGAGTTATAGAAAAAGCGGCATTTAAGAACGCCTGCTTTCGACCAGGCGTCAGTTAATTGGACATCTTTCAACTGGTAATTCGACTCGACACGCGGATCGTCCGAACAGACCGGAAAGGCGCCTGGCCATTCCTGTTGGTCCGGGAAAGGTGTCGTCTTGAACGCCGACAATGTCATGCCGAGTTGATAGTCGCGTCTGGAATAGGCATCCGGCCATGCGGAAGCGGCACCGGCGGGCATAACCTCAACCAATGACATGGCAACGACCGACGCACAGACAAATAGTTTCGGCAAACGCAATTTCATTGAACGTCCCTTTCAGAGTTAACGTTAACCATCCCGTTTTGGGATAATCCGATAATGGGATTAGCTCTGTTTGCGCGTCGGATCAACCGAAACAGCGCAGATGCAGAAATCCGTTCATTCAGAGCAATATAAGAAAGTCCTCGACTGGCTGATTTCAGCCCGGAAAGACGCTGGTCTCACCCAGCAGCAGGTCGCCGATCAGCTGGGCAAGCCGCAGTCGTTTGTGGCCAAGTACGAGGGCGGGGAGCGGCGGCTGGATATTGTGGAGTTTGTCGAGATTGCAAAATTACTCAGCGTCGGTCCTGAGGATGCCATCCGGCTCATAACCTGAAGGTCGCAGGTTCAAATCCTGCCCCCGCAACCACTAAAATCAAGGGCTTAGCCGGTTTTGGCTAAGCCCTTTTTCTGTGTCTGGAAACATTTGGTCGCGGCATCAGTATTCATTGTCACCTGGTCCCATTCAATTCTAATGCTTCTTATGTCGTTTCGAATACGCGTAATCATGGCTTTAGAATGATTAGGCGATGAACGTGATTGGTGATTTTGCCGGTCCGGTATGTGGTGGTTGGCTCAACAATCGGGCCGGAAACTCACATCAATCGTTCCGACGACGGGAAGGAGATATGGCAGGGTTCAGGGACATCAAGACGTTGCAGAAGTTTGCATCCGCCCACGCCGCAATTAACGATCACTTCAACCAAGACCGTTCAGCCGCGTTTACCGAATGGCGGCAGATTGCGGCGTGATGTCACAGATGTGTAGAATGACTGTGACTGGTTTGTTTTGGCCTGGCTCCACCCACGGGCGATACGGCGGTCGGGCAGGCGGGCAAGGCCTATTTTTAGATGCATCGCTTCATACTTGCGTCCGGTCTGCCACACGCTCGACGGCGGGCCAGGCGATCGGAGCGCCTGCTTCGTCGACAGCCTGTTGGATTGGCGCGCGGTCATCCCAGAAGCGTGCAACATAACGGCGACCGGTCACGCCATCCGAAGCGTTGGAGGCAAGCCAGAGGAGCGGGGCGACCATACGTGACGGTTGGACCAGTTCATCGCGGTCGATTGGCGTATCGGCCGGGATCAGGCGGGTGTTCGCAGCTCCGCCGGGGATCAGCACGTTCGCAGTCACGCCTGTCCCCTCGAGATCGCCTGCCAGGATCGCGGTGTAGGCCTCGGTCGCCGCTTTCGATCCACCGTATGGCGCAAAGCCCGGTCTGATCATCGTATCGAGGCTGGTCGTGACGTTGATGATTCGTCCCCATCCCTGTGCGACCATATTCGGTATCGCGGCACGTGCTGTGAAGAACGGTCCACAGGTGTTGATCGCGAGGGCACGGCACCATATATCGACCGGAATTTCCCATATGCGTATAGGGTTTTTCAGGTAATCGGGGCGGACGATCTCCGGTCCGACGCCGGCATTGTTCACAAGGACATCGAGGCCGCCGAACTTCTCGCGCGTCTGTGCGACAAGGTCGGCCGCGGCCTCAGAGTCCGCCAGGTCTGCCCGCACACCGAGGATCCGGCCTTCGCCGTACGAGGATTTCGCCGCCGTGATAGTGTCGGAGATCGCTTCGTCGTCGATATCGTTGATAGTCACGCGATAACCAGCGGAAAGCAGCCCGAGCGCCATCGCCCTACCCAGACCGCGCCCGCCACCCGTAACGATTGCGATTCCGGCAAAACCGTTTTTCTTAGACCGGGCTTCCGTCATTGCTGCATCCCCTTGTTCATCCGTTCGATACCGTCTTTTGGCATCAGTCATCGCGGCAGACGACACAATCTCCCGGCTCGATCTCGAGGAAGACCCTGTCTCCCTCTGAAATTGTGAGCGATGGATGCGTGCGGGCCTGAATGGTCGAATCCCCGATATTCAGTAGAACTTCCTGATAATCGCCCAGGAATATCTGTGCGCCGACCACGGCTTCCCACAGGTTTGCGGCGGTTGATGGACGTTCCAAGTACACATGCACATGTTCCGGCCGGATTGAAACGGTTACATTCTTGCCACAAGTGGCTGCGTCGGTAGCCTGCACACTCAGCCGGCCATGAGGGGTTTCGAGAACCAGCTCGACGGTATCGCCCAAAGAGCTTTCGAGCACACGGCCGTCCACGAAGTTTGTCGACCCCACGAACGCGGCAACAAACCGGTTGCTCGGTCTTTTATAAATGTCATAGGGAGATCCGATCTGCTGAATCGCACCATCTTTCATTACCGCGATCCGGTGAGACAGCGCTAACGCTTCGCCTTGATCATGCGTCACGTAGACTGTCGTCAGACCTAGTTCCGACTGCAATCTTTTGAGTTCGAACCGCATTCGGTCGCGCAGCTTAGCATCGAGATTACTGAGCGGCTCGTCGAGCAGGAGGAGCGGTGGCCGCGTAACGATGGCACGCGCAAGTGCGAGCCGCTGTTGTTGACCGCCGCTCAACATGGTCGCCGGCCGGGACCCAAGCTCATCGAGGGCGACAACCTTCAGGACTCGAGTTACTTCTTCCGTGATTGTGGACCGGGAACGCTTGGGTCTTATAACCTGTAACGGAAAAGCGACGTTCTGAAAGACAGTCATGTGCGGCCAAATCGCATAGGACTGAAATACCATTCCGAACCCTCGACGGTTAGGAGGCTTGTATAACTGCCGACCGGAGGAATAAACGACATCGCCATCGACGCGGATTTCACCCGAATCGGGCTTTTCCAGGCCGGCGATAGACCGAAGTGTAGTGGTTTTTCCACAACCGCTGGGACCCAGGAGCGTGAACATTTTTCCGCGCGGAACATCGAATGTCACGTCATCGGCGGCGACCACGACCTCATCCGTATCGCCGCGGTAACTTTTGCAGAGCGAAGAGACCTCAAGCATCGGCCCAATACCACCCAAGTACGCTGGTCCGCGACACGTTCTCTGGACGTGAACTATTCGACGGCTGCATTCGCACGATCTTTCATCTTGGTGCCGGCTTTCTGAAAGAACTCAATTGCGATCTCATTGAAGCGTTCATGTTCGTCATTCTGCGCTTGGTGACCTGAATGCTCGAGTACGACGAACTCGACATTCGGCAGCATCTCCTGGAGCCTGTCCGAAAATTCCGGAGGCGCAAACGTATCCTTGGCGCCCCAAACCATGATCATCGGCACGGTCGCCATAGGAAGCCGGTGCCGGATGTCGAAACGCTGACGTTCGTTTGGATCCGACTTGAGCTTGGTGCGGAACTCGCGTTGAGATTTTTGCGCGAAGTCGTGGCCGGGGAGAGCGGCCATAGAAACCCGTTCCGCAATCAGTTCGTCCGTGATCTTGGAGTGGTCGTTGACGATGACTTGGAGAAAACGACGCATGCCCTCCGGCGTGCCGTCGAAGGCATGCAGGGCTTTCATGCCGCCTTCTTGATCGGGGCGGCGCTCGAGGCCCATCGCGTTCGCGATGCTGCCGCTGCTGATCATGAGAAGTGCTTTGACCCTTCCTGGGTGGTCAAGCATGCATTTCGCAGCGATATAAGCGCCGCGCGAATTGCCACAAAGCCGTACCTCTTCGAGGCAAAGCGCATCCATGAAGCCGGCGAGATGGTCGACGCTCGCCTGGTCGGTATATCTGATATCGGTGGGCTTTTCCGTAAGTCCGAAGCCGAGGGTGTCGATTGCATATACCCGAAAGTGTTTTGAAAGCTCGGGGATGGTTTGACGCCAGCCAGACCAGCCCGAAGCGCCCGGACCGGCCCCATGCACTAGGATCAACGGCTCGCCACTACCCGCCTGAAGGTAATGGGTGTTGATGTTTCCAACCTTGACCCAATTTGATTCTATTCCTGGCCCGTACTTCATGTTGACGTTCTCCTTTTCTGACAATCGCGATTGCAGTGCTGCCCATCCGACTTCAATGTTCGACCCCCAGTTTCAACCCGATCCTGAACGCAATCGACGTTACGATAAGCGAAATGAGAGCAATGATTACGCCGATTACGGCGGCGGACTCGAAACGGCTCGATGTTGCGAGGTCGAACATGAGCAACGAAAGGGTCCTCGTGCCCGGTGCGGCGAGGAGGACGACCGTCGAAATATCGCGCATCGTCGCCATGAAGATCAGAAGGAATACCGCCACCAGCATTGGCGCGATGAGCGGCAGCGTAATACGTCTAAACGTGGTGCCGAAACGCGACCCGGCCATTTGCGCGGCTTCTTCCAAATCACCCGAAACCTGACTGAGGGAACTCTTGAGTAGCTGGACCCCGATCGGGAGTTCTTTGATGATCATCGCAAGAACGAGCGGTACGATCGTGCCGTATAGCGCAGACAGTACCGGCACGTTAAGCATCAGGCTCAAAAGCGTCACGCCAAGCACCAGTCCCGGTATCGCCCACGGCAGCCATGTCAGCACGCTGATGATGTTGCGTCCCCAAATTTCGGTTCGGACGAGCACCCATGCGATCAAAGAAAAAATCGCGGTTCCGATAATTCCTGCGGATAACCCCAACACGATCGAGTTCACGGTCGCGCCGACGAAATTGGGATCTGTAAATACCTCTTTCCAGTGTTCGGTTGTCCAGGGCGAGTCGAGGAAGAAGAAGCCGAAGAGCTTGGTGAACGAGCCGAGAACCAGAATCGCGAGCGGAAGAAATATGGATACGGCGATATAAAGCAGAATGATCGCCGAAGCGACGTAGTCCCAGCGCGACCTGACGCGAGGCTGGGTGCGTAGGCCTTTCCCCGAAAGCGTCGGGCGGCTCGGAAGACGCCGGAGATAGAGCTGATAGAAGACCGATATCGTAAAGAGCAAAACGAGGAAAAACGCGCTTAGTGCCATTGCCTGGGGAAATAGCGGCGGGTCCCAATTGATCAGGTCGTAAATCCGGGTCGCGTAAACGGATATGTTTACGGGCGTTCCCAGGATCTGCTCGATTTCGAATACTTCAAGACTGCGAATCAGGCCGGCGACAAACGCGGTCATAATCGCCGGACCGATCAGCGGAATGGTTACTCGCCGGAGGGTGATCAGCGGTCCGGCACCTGACATGCTGGCTGCTTCTTCAAGCACGGCGTCGATCTGGCGAAGGGCAGGGGCCAGTAAGATCACCATTACGGGCACCGTGCTCAGAGCCAGATGAACCCAAATGATACCGGTTATGGAGTAAATCGAGAAGACGGCCCCGTCGATGAACGGAAGCTGCTGAAGCAGATTGTTTACCAGGCCATAATTTGAATCCAGGAGCAGTATCCATCCCATCGTCATTGGAATTGGCGGCAGGAAGAAGCCGAACCAGAGCGCGTGTTCGATGAAGCGCCGCCCCGGTATCTGAATGCGGATCAATAGCCACGCGATACCGAAGGCCATCGCGATGGCGATAGGGATCCGGATCGAAAGCAGAAATGAGTATCCGACAGATTCTAGTGTCTTGGGATTCGAAAATATATCATTCCAGCCGGTGTAGCCGAACCGGTACGGCTCGCCGATTCCGGACGTGTCGAAACTCCCTATGATTACATAAAGTACTGGCACCAGCGTCACGAGTGAAATTACGACAAGCATGGCAACTCCGCCGCCAACATTTCGACTCGCCGTCAAACGAGGGAGAAACGAAGCCTTGGATGCCAAAGTTTGATCGAGGTGCGCCAC
>TARA_R110000868_G_scaffold129972_2_pt1 | contig 25058 bp, 28 predicted proteins | sample TARA_R110000868 | Tara Oceans TARA_R110000868 (sample SAMEA4397489) | marine metagenome | biome: Polar Biome; feature: [SRF] surface water layer (ENVO:00010504); material: water (ENVO:00002006), including particulate matter (ENVO:01000060) such as... | depth 5 m | reverse complement strand
CGAGATGATCAGCGGCGTGCGCGCCTCGTCGATCAGGATCGAGTCGACCTCGTCGACGATCGCGAAATTGTGCGGCCGCTGCACCATTTCGGCCCGGTCATAGACCAGGTTGTCGCGCAGATAGTCGAAGCCGAATTCGTTGTTGGTGCCGTAGGTGATGTCGGAATTATAGGCCGTCTGGCGCTGGCCCTGGCTCAGGCCGTTGACGATGACGCCGACCTCCATGCCGAGGAAGCGGTAGACGCGGCCCATCCACTCGGCATCGCGCTTGGCCAGGTAGTCGTTGACGGTGATGACGTGGACGCCCTTGCCCTCGAGCGCATTCAGATAGACCGGGGCCACGGCCACCAGGGTCTTGCCCTCGCCGGTGCGCATTTCGGCGATCCCGCCCTCGTGCAGGATCATGCCGCCGGCCAGCTGGACGTCGTACTGACGCTGGCCGAGGACCCGCTTCGACGCCTCGCGGGACACGGCGAAGGCCTCGTTCATGATCTTGTCGAGCGTCTCGCCCCCCTCGATCCGGTCACGGAACGCCTGGGTCATCATCCGCAGCTCGTCGTCACTGAGCGCGGCGAACTTGTCTTCCAGGGCATTGATGCGCTGAACGCGCGTCATGAAATCCTTGACCTTGCGGTCGTTGGAGGAGCCGAAAAATTTCTTGGCGAAGCCGAGCATGAGCGATCCGAAGGCGGTCGAGCGTCTGAAGGCTCTGAACAGTGCCCGAGAGGGGCGGCGGTGGACGACGCGAGAGACGTCCTGACCGCCGGCGACCCCGGTACCGGCAAAAGGTACCCGCGGGGGCCGCACGAACGATCGAAAACCCCTCGACTTGGGCGCAGGCGGGACTTAAGCACCGACCTTATCCCTGTCAACGCGAGGGGCTTTGCGCCCATAGTGGATTCGCCCCGCAACAGCAGGACGGAGCGGCTTCAATGCGAAATTCGCGCAAGCGTCTGATTATCGCCGTCATGGCTTCGGCCCTGGCGGTCGCCGCCTGTACGGGCGGCGGCGGTGACGAGCGCCCGCCCCAGCCCGGCGATCGGGCCGTGGCCCGGGTTCAGGACGAAACCATCTGGGCGTCCGACGTCAAACGCGAGGCCGTGGCCCAGGGTCTGGTCGGCGAGGGCGAGCCGCTGGACATCACCTCCGACCTGTTCCGCCGTGTGCTGGACGAGGTGATCGACCAGAAATTGCTGGCCCGCGAGGCCGAGCACCGCGGTCTGGACAATTCCGTGCTGGCCCAGCGCCGCCTCGAGGCGACGCGGGAACGGATCCTCGGCGACATGCTGGTCGAAAACGTCGTCAACGGCCAGATTTCGGACCAGGCGGTCCAGCGCCTGTACCAGGAACAGCTGCGTCTGGCCCGGACGTCGGAGGAAATCCGCGTCCGCCTGATCCTGTCCCGCACACGCGAGGAGGCCGATGCCGTGATCGGAATCCTGGCCCAGGGCGCGTCGTTCGAGGCGGTGGCCATGGAGCGTTCGGCTGACGAGGCGACGCGCTTCTCGGGTGGGGATCTCGGCTATTCGACGCTCGACGTCATGCCGCGGGCCTATGCCGATGCGCTGCGGGACAAGCCGGCCGGCTCCACCGTCGGCCCGTTCCAGACCGAAGGCGGCTGGGCCGTGCTGCGGGTCGAGGACCGGCGCAAGGAAAGCCCGCCGACGCTGGACCAGGCGCGCCCGCAGATCGTGCGCTACCTGACCTATGAGGGGGTCAGGCAGCTGCTCGAGGAACTGCGCGGCAAGGCCAGCATCGATAATCTGTTGCCGGCCGACACCGCGCGACCGGCCGAGGAGCCTGCCTCCGCCACCGCCGCGCCGGCGACCATCACCCCATGAGCCGTTCGCCCCGGCCGCCCCGGACCGGTACCGGACAGAAGATCGAGACGGCCCTCGAAAAGGCGTTCGACCCCCTGTCGGCGGCGATCAAGCGCGCCACCCGGACCCCGGTCGCGACCGGGGCGACGGCCCCGCTGCCGTCCGGCGGCAAGCCCGGGCTGGCGATCTCGCCGCTGGCCGTGCCCTTTCCGGACATCCCCCCGATCGGCGGTGTCCGCATCGCCACCGCCCGGGCCGGCTTCTACAAGCATGAGCGCGACGATCTGGTGGTGTTCCATTTCGCCCGCGGGACCACCTGTGCCGGTGTCTTCACGCGCCACAAGATCGGCTCGGCCCCGGTCGACTGGTGCAAGCGCCAGCTCGGCACGGCCGGGGGCGGCGAGGATGTCCGCGCCCTGGTGATCAACGCCGGCTGCGCCAACGCCTTCACCGGCAAGGCCGGGGCCGACGCCGCCCGCCGCACGGCTTCGGAAGTCGCCAAACGGTTCGTCTGTCGCCAGCGTGACGTGATGCTGGCCTCGACCGGGGTGATCGGCGTGGTGCTGGACGACCGCAAGATCAACGCCCGCCTGCACCAGATCGAGGAAAGCCTGTCGGCCGACGCCTGGGTCGAGGCCGCGCGCGGCATCATGACCACGGACACCTTCGCCAAGGGCAGCTACGCCGAGTGCGAAATCGACGGCCACCCGGTCCGCATCGCCGGCATCGCCAAGGGCTCGGGCATGATCGCCCCCGACATGGCCACGATGCTGGGCTTCATCGTCACCGACGCCGCCATCGCCCCGCCGGTGCTGCGGGCCCTGCTGGGCCTGCACGTCCGCACCACCTTCAACAGCGTCACCGTCGACGGCGACACCTCGACCAATGACACCTGCCTGTTGTTCGCCACCGGCACCTCGGGGGCCCCGCGCATCGGCCGCGTCGGTGACCGCCGGCTCAAGGGCTTCGGCGCGGCCCTGGACCGGGTCATGCTCGACCTTGCCCACCAGCTGGTCCGCGACGGCGAGGGGGCCTCGAAATTCGTCAAGATCACCGTCGAGGGAGCCGAGTCCCCGGCCTCGGCCCGCAAACTGGCCAAGTCGATCGCCGACAGTCCGCTGGTCAAGACCGCCATCGCCGGCGAGGACGCCAACTGGGGCCGGGTCGTCATGGCCGTCGGCAAGACCGAGGAGGCGGTCGATCGCGACCACCTGGCCATCCGTTTCGGCCCCCACGTCGCCGCCGTCGACGGGGCTCCGTCGCCCAGCTACGACGAGGCGGCGATGAGCGCCTATATGAAGAATGCCGAGATCGAGATTACCGTCGACGTCGGCTCCGGCCGCGCCTCGGCCACCGTCTGGACCTGCGATCTGACCAAGGGCTACATCGAGATCAACGGTGATTACCGTAGTTGATTGTGGTAGGGTCCGAAGCATGAACGCGACCGATCCGCTGGCACCCGACGCCGCCTTGAGCGACCAGGAGTTCGACGCGCTGGTGGAGGGGAATCTGCCCCCCGAAGCGCTCGACCGGTTGCGGGGTCAGGTCCAGGCCGCGCTCAACAGTCCGGATGACTCGGTCAATCATGACGACGTCTGGACGCGGCTGGAACAGCGAATGAAACGTGCCGTCGCGCGCGCCGCTTGATCTGATCTACCGCCGCGAAGCGCAGCGCGATCTGGATGACCTCTTCGATTTCATCGCCACGGAACGACCCTTGGCGGCCGAGCGATTCCTGCTGGAAATCAAACGATCCTGTGAAGGATTGCGCTGGTTCCCCTTCGTGGGTCGACAGATAGACCCGGACGACGAGCGTGTCAGGGTATTGAGTGTCCGACGTCGCGCCGCAATCAAATATGTCGCGACCGCCACCACCGTCCACATTCTCGGGGTCAGTTATCGCGGCCGTGACCTTTCCACCTTCTTCGCAGGCCGTCGCTGATGACCCTCCCCACCGTTCTCGTCGTCGCCGTGGCCCTGGTCGATGTCGACGGCCGGGTGCTGATCGCCCAGCGGCCGCCGGGCAAGCAGCTGGCCGGCCTGTGGGAGTTTCCGGGCGGCAAGGTCGAGCCGGGTGAGCGGCCCGAGGCGGCCCTGATCCGCGAACTGCACGAGGAGCTGGGCATCGACGTCAACGCGGCCTGCCTGGCCCCGTTCGTCTTCGCCAGCCACGCTTACGAAACTTTTCACCTGCTTATGCCACTCTACCTGTGCCGTCGCTGGTCCGGGACGGTACAGAACCGCGAGCATGCGGCACTGAAATGGGTGCGGCCGAACCAGCTTTCGGACTATCCGATGCCCCCGGCCGACGAACCCCTGGTCGCGTGGTTGCGCGACCTGCTCTGAAACCGCCCGTCGATGGAGGGGCCGATGCGACGTTTCATCTCCCGCTTCCGTCAAGACGAGACCGGTGCGACCTCGCTCGAGTACGGGCTGATCATCTCGTTGATCTTTCTGGTGATCCTGTCGGCCCTGACCGCCTTCGGTGGCACCAGCAGCGGCATTTTCAACGGGGCGATGAACGCCATCCGGTCGGCCATGGGCGGCTAGACGGGGTCCTCGCCTGTCCGCTCCGCCACGCCCAGCGCATCCGCCAGCCGCATCTTCGCCGAGCCGCGCTTGAGCGGCTTCTGCTGGCTTTCATGCGGGGCCCATCCGGCCAGGTGCACGATCTCGAACGTCGCCGGGATCCGCCCGTCGGCCTCGCCGTGGCGTTCGGCATAGAGCTGGGCCGCCCGCGCCGCGATGGTCCGGGTCAGCGGCCGGATCGTCCCTGACAGCACATTGGTCTCGCCCATCGCCCTCAGGTCGCGGACCAGGGCGAACAGGTCCGGATAGCGCACGACCACCCGGTCGACGTCGGTCACCGGCAGGGCAAAGCCCGCCCGCTGCAGCAGGGCCGCCCCGTCGAATCCGTCGGCGAAGGGCGAGACCCGGGCCTGGGCCCCGTCGCGGCGCTCCAGTTCGGCCTCGGTCAGCACCCCGCGCAGCTCCTTCAGCGTTCCGGCCCCCAGCAGGGTCCCCAGGAACAGGCCGTCGGGCTTCAGCGCGCGCCGGATCTGGCTCAGGGCCCCGGGCAGGTCATTGGCCCAGTGCAGGCTCATCAGTGACACGGCCAGGTCGGCCGACTGGTCGGCGACCGCCAGCGGCCCCGCCCCGGGCGCGGCCCGGCTCGCCGTATCGCCGACCACCTGCACCGGCCCGACCCGGCCGGCGGCGATACTGGCCTTCAGCAGGGCGGCGAACGGCTCGGGCTGGGCCGACAGGTCGACGACTTCGGCAAAGTCGCGCAGGATGACCTCCAGGCTGGCCACGGCATTGTCGGCGGCCCGCATGTGCAGGAAGTCGGCCTCGCCGAAGCGGCGGGCGCTGCGGACCAGACGCGCGGTGCGTCGGGCACTGTCGAAGATCCGGGGGGGCGCTGAAATGGGGCTCATGGGCATTCAGGATGGGGGCTGGCGCGACCGATTGAAAGCCGGACCGCGCCTGATCCTGCCGCGGATGCGCGATCTGGGGCGTGGCCTGACCGATCTGGTCCTGCCCCCCCTGACCCATGACAGTCGCGAAACCGCCGGGGCGGCCGGCCTGACCGCCGAGGCCTGGAGCCGGGTGGTCTTTCTCGAGGCCCCGGTCTGCGACGGCTGCGGCGCGGCCTTCGAGGCCGACGGCGGGGCCTTTGCCGCCGACCGCTGCGCCGCCTGTATCGCGGCCCCCTACACCTTCGCCCGGGCCCGGGCCGCCTGCGTCTATGACGAGGCCTCGCGGGGCCTGATCCTGAAATTCAAACACGGCGACCAGCAGCAGTTCGCCGGCCTGTTCGCCCGCTGGCTGTCGCGCGCCGCCGCCGACCTGCTGGACGACGCGGATGCCGTGGTGCCCGTGCCCCTGCACCGGCTGCGCCTGCTGGGGCGGCGTTTCAACCAGGCGGCCGAGATTGCCCGGCCGCTGGCGCGACACGCGCGACTGGACTATCTGCCCGACGCCCTGGTGCGGACCCGGCACACGCTCAGCCAGGGCGGGCGCAGCGCCCGCGGCCGTCGCCTGAACGTCAAATCGGCCTTCGTCGTCCCCGAGGCGGGGCGGCGGCGGGTACGGGGGCGGCGCATCCTTCTCGTCGATGACGTGTTGACCACCGGAGCCACCGCCGAGGCCTGCAGCCGTGCGCTGCTGGCGGCCGGGGCCCGCGCCGTCGACCTCGCGGTCGTCGCCCGGGTGCGAAACGCGCGCGAACTGCCTATCTAGGTCCGAACGCCCTTCAAGGAGTCCCCATTGCCTGACGTGACGATCTACACCAAGCCCGGCTGCCCCTACTGCACCATGGCCCTGTCCCTGCTGAAGAAGAAGGGGACGGTCCCGACCGAGATCGTCGCCTCGCGCGACCCCGCGAAGAAGCAGGAGATGATCCAGCGCTCGGGCGGGCGGATGACCTTCCCCCAGGTCTTCATCGGCGACACCCATGTCGGCGGTTCGGACGAGCTGCATGCCCTTGACCGCAAGGGTGAACTGGACGCCTTGCTGGCGGCCTGATGACGACCACCCTCGACATTGCCCTGATCCAGACCCGCACCCCGGCCACGGCCGCGGAGTCCTGGGCCCATGTCGAGCCGCTGGTGCGGGCGGCCGCGGCTGGCGGAGCCGAATTCATCCTGACGCCGGAAGGCACCAATGTGCTGGAACAGCGCCGTGACCGGCGCGCGGCCGTCGTCACCGGCCAGGACGATGACCTTGTGGTCACCGGCCTGAAGGCCCTGGCCCGCGAGCTGAAGGTCTGGATCCTGATCGGTTCGGCCATCGTTCGCTCGGGGATCGAGGGTGACGCCCGTGCCGCCAACCGCGCCATCCTGGTCGATGACCGGGGGCAGGTGGTCACCACCTATGACAAGCTGCATGTGTTCGACGTCGACCTGCCCGGCGGCGAGACCTGGCGCGAGAGTTCGGCGGTGCGGCCTGGCGACGCGGCCGTGGTCGCGGAAACCCCCTGGGGCGGCCTGGGTCTGAGCATCTGCTACGACATCCGCTTCCCGCATCTGTACCGGACCCTGGCGCGGGCCGGGGCGGCGATGATCGCCGTGCCCGCCGCCTTCACCGTGCCGACCGGCGAGGCCCACTGGGAGACCCTGTTGCGGGCCCGGGCCATCGAGACCGGCTGTTTCATCCTCGCCCCGGCCCAGGGCGGATCCCATGCGGACGGCCGCCGCACCTGGGGCCATTCGACCGTCGTCGGTCCGTGGGGCGAGATCATCGCCCGCTGCGACGATGACGCGCCCGGCGTGCTGCGGGCCACCCTCGATCTGGACGCGGTCGATCGCGCCCGGACCGCCGTGCCCCAGCTGCGGCATGATCGCGAATTCGCGGGGCCGGCATGATCCGCTACGCCCTGTCCTGCGGGAACGATCATCCCTTCGAGGCCTGGTTCGGCACCTCGGCCGACTATGACGACCAGGCGGCGCGCGGCCTCGTCGAATGCCCGGTCTGCGGTTCGCGCGCCGTCACCAAACAGATCATGGCCCCCGCCGTCGCCGGCACCCGCCGGACCGCGGCGACCTCGGCCGACCCGGCGAAGCTGCAGGCGATGATGCTGCAGGCCGCCCGGGAGGTCCGCGCCCATGTCGAGGCCAATTTCGACTATGTCGGCGACACCTTCGCCCGCGAGGCGCGCGACATCCACGAAGGCCGCAGCGAAAAGCGCGAGATCTATGGCGAGGCCACCGGGGCCGAGGTCCGGGCGCTGAAGGATGACGGCGTGCCCTGTGCCGCCCTGCCGTCGCCCCCGCCCGACCCGACCAGGCTCAACTGATGCGCCCTGGCCGGGGCCGCGCTCGCCGCACCGCGGCGCGTCCGCAACCGCCGCTGCCCGGAGAATCGCCATGCTGATCGCCGCCCTCGCTGCCGCCCTGGTCCCGTCCGGCCCCGCCGCCGCCCCCGACCTGTCCTGGATGGCGGGGTACTGGCTCGACTGCAGCGGGGGTCGTGAGGCCTCGGAAACCTGGAGCGATCCCCGCGCGGGCCTGATGGCAGGGCATACGGTCACCGTGGCGCGTGGTCGCGTCTCGTTTGAGCTGGCCCACATCGGTCCGACGGCGCAGGGATACGCCCTGGTCGCCCAGCCGGGCGGCGCGCCCCCGACCGTCTTCGCCCTGGTCGAGAGCGGACCCATGCGGGCGGTCTTCGCCAATGCCGAACACGACTTCCCGAACCGCGTCATCTATGAGCGCAGCGGCGATGCCCTCAACGCCCGGATCGAGGGCGAGATCGGCGGCCAGCCCCGGAGCCTCGCATGGAACTACACGGCCGCACCGCTGAACACCCGCTGCCCGGCCTGAGCTGGCGGCCGATGACGGCCGGTGATCTGGACGCCGTCGCCCGGATCGCCGTCGTCGGTTTTCCCGATCATTTCGAGGGCCGTCCCTGTTTCGAGAACCGGCTGGCGCTGAATCCGTCGGGCTGTTTCGTCCTGGCCGCCGGCGACGGGGAACCGCAGGGCTATCTGGTCGCCTATCCGTGGGGCGCGGACTCGGCCCCGGCGCTGAACACCCTGATCCCGGCGATCCCGGCGGAGGCGGCGGTGATCTATCTGCACGACCTCACCCTGCTGCCGGCGGTGCGCGGCAGCGGCTGGTCCCGTCCGGTGGTCGAGCGGCTGGCGGACGATGCCCGCGCCGCCGGCTGGACCCGTCTGGCCCTTGTCGCCGTCAATGACGCGACCGCCTTCTGGACGCGGCACGGCTTCGCCGTCGTCGAGGCCCCCGGCCTGGCGATGAAACTGGCCAGCTACGGAGCGGACGCCCGCTACATGGTGCGCCCGCTCTGAACGCTCAGTCGCGGGTGGCCACCATCATGTAGTTGATATCCGCGTCGGCGCTCTCGCTCCAGCGGTCCGCCAGCGGGTCGTAGACCAGGCCGAACGGGCCGCTGACCGCCAGCGGCTCGGTCGACAGCATCAACCGGATTTCGTCGGGCTTGAGGAACTGCCGCCAGTCATGGGTGCCCGGCGGCACCCAGCCCAGCACATATTCGGCGGCGATCTTGCCCAGGACCAGGGCCTTCAGTGTGCGGTTCAGCGTCGCCACGATCATGATGCCGCCCGGCTTCACCCGCCGCGAACAGGCGCGAATGAAGGCCTCGGGGTCGGCGACGTGTTCGATCACCTCCAGCGTCAGCACCACATCGAACGGCCCGGCCCCCTCGGCCTCCAGCTGTTCGACCGTGGCCGCGCGATAGGCGATGTCCAGTCCCTGTTCGGCGGCATGGGCCCGGGCCGTGCCGATATTCTCGCTCGAGGCGTCGACCGCCGTGACCGCGAACCCCAGCCGCCGCATCGGCTCGGCGATCAGCCCGCCGCCACAGCCGATGTCCAGCAGGGTCAGGCCGGCGAAGGGCGCGCGGGTCTTCACGTCGCGTCCGAAGTGCGCGGCCGCCCGGTCGCGCACGAATTTCAGCCGGGCCGGATTGAATTTGTGCAGCGGCGCGAACGGGCCGCGCGCGTCCCACCATTCGGCCGCCTGGGCCGAGAACCGGGCCACATCGGCCGGATCGATGCTGGCCCCCGAGGCCCCGGCCCCGGATTCGGGCGGGCTTTGGGGTTTGCGCGTCGTCAGGGTGTCGTTAGAAGCGACCATGAGCCGAGGGATGAACCCGTCGGCCGTTCCATGCAAGACGGGGGCGATCTGCCACGATGACGCGGCTGGTGATGAAATTCGGCGGCACCTCGATGGGCGACCTCGACCGCATCCGTCGAACCGCCCGGATCGTCGCCGCCGAGGCGCGGGCCGGGCACAGCATCGCCGTGGTCGTGTCGGCCATGGCCGGCAAGACCAATGAGCTGGTGGCCTGGACCGACGGTGCGGGCCGGGCGGCCGCGGGCATGGCCATGACCGACGACGAATATGACGTGGTGCTGGCCTCGGGCGAACAGGTCACGGCCGGCCTGCTGGCCCTGACCCTGCGCAACCTCGGCCTGGATGCGCGCAGCTGGATGGGCTGGCAGGTTCCGATCATCACCGACGACGTTCACGGCCGGGCCCGGATCGACGAAGTGCCGGGCGACGTCCTCGGTGCCGCCATCGACGCCGGCCAGATCGCCATCGTCCCCGGCTTCCAGGGCGTCAGCCGCGCCGGACGCATCACGACCCTGGGTCGCGGCGGCTCGGACACGTCGGCGGTGGCGGTGGCCGCGGCCCTGGGCTGTGCCTGCGACATCTATACCGACGTCGACGGCGTCTATACGACCGATCCGCGCATCGAATCCCGGGCCCGCCGCCTTGAAAGGGTCTCCTATGAGGAGATGCTGGAGATGGCGTCCCTGGGGGCCAAGGTGCTGCAGACCCGGTCCGTCGAACTGGCCATGGCCCGGCGGGTTCCCGTGCGGGTCCTGTCCAGCTTTATCGAACCCGACGCCGCCGGCGTCCTGCCCGAGAAATCCGGTACCCTGATCTGCGACGAGGAGGAAATCGTGGAGAAACGCATTGTGAGCGGCGTCACCATGAGCCGCGACGAGGCCCGCATCAGCCTGCTGGGCCTGCCCGACAGCGTCGACCGGCCCGCCGAGGTCTTCACCCGCCTGGCCGAGGCCAACGTCAATGTCGACATGATCGTCCAGTCGCCCAGCCGCACCGAGGGCACGGTCAATCTGACCTTCACCACCGGCCGGCGCGACGCCCTGCGGGCGGCCGAACTGATGCGTGAGGGCCAGAGCGACATCGGTTTCCAGGACATCCGCGTCGACGAGGATGTGGCCAAGGTCTCGGTCATCGGCGTCGGCATGCGCAGCCACGCCGGCGTGGCCCAGACCATGTTCCGCGCCCTGGCCGACAAGGGCATCAAATTCCAGGCAATCTCGACCTCCGAGATCAAGATCAGCGTCCTCATCGACGCGGCCTATGCGGAGCTCGCTGTGCGCGCGCTGCATTCGGCCTACGAACTGGAAGCTGTATAGGGTCATACACGCAGTCGCCCCTTCGGGCGTCTGAACGGGAGCGGCGATGCCAAAAGGCGGCGGATTGACGACGAGGGGGCCGCGGAACCTCCTGCGCCAGATCCGCGAGGCGATGGCCGGCGCGGCCCCGGCCCAGGAACGTCTCGACATGGTCGTGCGCACCATCGCCCAGTCGATGGTCGCCGAAGTCTGTTCCATCTATCTGCGCCGCGCCTCCGGCGAGCTGGAACTGTTCGCCACCCAGGGCCTGAACCCCGACGCCGTGCACACGACCCGTCTGCGGCCCGACGAGGGCCTGGTCGGCGAGGTCGCCCGCATGGCCGTTCCGATCAGCCTGTCGAACGCTCCCGCCCACCCCCGTTTCGCCTATCGCCCGGAGACGGGCGAGGACCCCTACCATGCCTTCCTCGGGGCCCCCCTGCTGCGCGGGGGGCGCGCCATCGGCGTCCTCGTCGTCCAGAACCGGGCCGAGCGTCGCTATGACGAGGAAGAGGTCGAGGACATCCAGACCATCGCCATGGTCCTGGCCGAGACCGTGGCCTCCGGCGAACTGCTGGCCCAGGACGATCTGCGCGACGTCGAGGTCGCCCCGCACCGTCCGGAGCGGATCAAGGGCCAGCGTTTCGCCGAGGGACTGGCCTTTGGCCATGTCGTTCTGCACGAGCCGCCGCTGGCCCCCGAACAGCTGCTGTCCGACGATCCGGACGCCGAGGGGGCCCGCCTGTCCCAGGCCCTGTCCGCGCTCAAGGCCAATATCGACCACATCCTCGAGGGCGGGCAGGGCAAGCTGGCCGGGGCCTCGTTCGAGGTGCTCGAGACCTATCGCATGTTCGCCGACGACCGCGGCTGGAACCGGTCACTCGTGGACGCGGTGCAGAGCGGCCTGACCGCCGAGGCCGCCGTCGACCGGGTTCGCAACGAGCACCGGGCCCGCTTCGCCCAGGCCCGCGACCCCTATATCAAGGAGCGGCTGCACGATTTCGAGGACCTGGCCAACCGCCTGCTGCGGGTTCTGGCCGGCGACCGGCCGGGCGAGCGTGCCCTGCCTGATGACGCCATCCTCGTGGCCCGCAACCTGGGGCCGGCCGATCTGCTCGAATATCCCCGCCACAAGCTGCGGGGCCTGCTGCTCGAGGAAGGGTCGGCCGCCAGCCATGCCGCGATCGTCGCCCGGGCCCTGCAGATTCCCTGTGTCGGTCGTCTCGTCGGCCTGCGCGACCGCCTGTCGGAGGGCGACCTGGTCATCGCCGACGGCGAGGCCGGCGAGGCCTATCTGCGACCCCGCGCGGACATGCTGGAGGCGGTCCAGTCGCGGATGGAGGTCCGGGCGCAGCGGCGTGCCGAGTTCGCCCTGCTGCGCGACACCCCCGCCGTCACGGTCGACGGGACCCGCATCACCCTGCTGGCCAATGCCGGCCTGGCCGTCGACCTCGAGAACCTGAACCAGACCGGGGCCGAGGGCATCGGCCTGTTCCGCACCGAATTCCAGTTCATGGTGTCCGAGGAATTGCCGCGGCTCGACGCCCAGACCGCGCTCTACAAACTGGTGCTCGACGCCGCCGGCGACCGGCCGGTGACCTTCCGCACTCTCGATGTCGGCGGCGACAAGGTGCTGCCCTATCTCGAGACCGAACGTGAGGAGAATCCGGCCCTCGGTCGTCGCGCCATCCGTCTCGGCCTCGACCGGCCCGGTCTGCTGCGCCTGCAGCTTCGCGCCCTGCTCCAGGCCGGTGCCGGGCGCGAGCTGCGCGTGATGTTCCCGATGATCGCCACGGTCGACGAGTACCGGGCCGCCCGCGAGCTGGTCGAGGTCGAGAGCCGCTGGGCCCGCCGTCGCGGCCGGACCCTGCCGGTCAGGCTGCGCGTCGGGGCGATGATCGAATGCCCGTCCCTGCTGTGGCATCTCGACGCCCTGCTGCCGATGACCGACTTCGTCTCGATCGGGACCAACGACCTGTTCCAGTACATGTTCGCCGCCGACCGGACCAATCCGCTGGTCGCCGACCGCTATGATCCGATGTCGCCCCCGGCGCTCCGGGCCCTGGCCGAGATCCAGAAGAAATGCGCCGACACCGGCACCCCGGTCTCGGTCTGCGGCGAGCTGGCCGGCCGTCCGCTCGAGGCCTTCGCCCTGATGGCGCTCGGCTTCACCCGGCTGTCGGCCCCGGCCGGTGGCGTCGGTCCGGTCAAGCGCATGATCCTGTCGACCGATCTGCCCGCGGCCCGGCGCGGCATGGCCAATCTCCTCGGCTCTTCAGCCGGTTCCGTTCGCAGCGAACTGGAATCCCTGGCCCGGAAATTGAACGTCTCGATCTGATGCGTCTCCCGATGGCACAGGCCCGACCCGCGGGTCATGGCTTCGGGACATGCCTAATAAATCGTTGATCGGTCGGCTCTAATGAGTTATCCACAAGACGAGTTTGAGGGTCCTCCGGGGGGAGGCCTGAACAGTCAGCATCATGTGTTAGGCGGTTCAGGGTCGAGTACGACGCCGGGGGTTCCTGTTCCCGGGTCGAGTGTGAGGTCGGGCGTAATGGCGCTGGATACGGGGTCAGTCCCCGATGAGTTTCGGGACCATCCCGACTGGAAGGACCCCGCGCCTTCCATCGTCGATGCCGTGACTCTGGGCGAGGGTCTGCGGATGGCGCGCGACGCCTCCGGCAAGACGCTGGCCGAGCTGTCGACCGTCACCCGCGTCCACACCCGCTATCTGACCGCCCTCGAACAGAACGACTTCTCCATCCTGCCGTCGCGGGTCTTTTCGACCGGCTATGTGCGCGCCTATGCCGGGGCCCTCGGGGTCGACGAGCAGCTGGCCGTCGAACGGTTCAAGCGCGAATGCCCCGACCCGTCGATGCCGCTCCAGGCCCCGGTCGGCGTCGCCTTCGAGGAGGTACGGCGCTATTCGCCGCGCCTGATCGCCGCCGGCCTGGCCCTGGTGCTCGCTGTGGTCGGCTGGAATGTGTTCCAGAGGGTCAGCCTGATGCGCGCGCCGCATCCCTCGGCCCTGACCGCCACGCCCGAGAGCTGGACCCTGGGGGCCGTGCCCGGCCAGGACGGCCTGATGCGCCTGTCCGCGCCCCAGCCCGCGCCGCCGGACCAGACCGTGCCGGCCTTCTACATCACCCCGGGTCTCGAGGCCCAGCTGACCGGAATCCGCCCCGGCTCGGCCGAGGCCCTGGCCGCCGCCGCCGCCGATGCGGCCCCGGTGCAGAAGGCGTTCAATCCGCGCGGGGCCATCTACGGGGCCTCGGCCACCGCCTCCCAGGTCGTGCTGCAGGCCCGCAAGGCCGCCAGCCTGGTGGTGCGCATGGGCGACGGCCGGGTTCTGTTCGCCCGCCAGCTGGTCGCCGGTGAAGCCTGGCGCGCGCCCGATGGCGTCTCGGCCACCATCGACACCTCCGACCCGTCCGCCTTCGACGTCTATCTGAACGGCGAACACGGCGGCGGACTCCAGGCCGTGCTGACACCGCTGTCCCAGCTCAACAGCCGGGCCCAGGCCCTGGCGCGCCAGACCGCGGCGGCCGCGGCGGCCCGCAGCGAAGCGCGCGAGGCGGCGGTCATCGAGGCCCAGGTCGAGGCCGTGGCCCCGGACGCCCCGGACGTCATTCCGGGCTGAATCGACGCAGGCCCCGTTCTGCGCCGTGGTTTCGTGCCGTTTGATCCCCTATGTTGCCGCGGACATGAGCGACCTTTCCCATATCCGTCCGTGGCGCCACATCGAGCGCCGCCAGAGCCGCCAGATCATGGTCGGCGCGGTCCCGGTCGGCGGCGGTGCCCCGATCAGTGTCCAGTCGATGACCAATACCCCGACCTCGGACGCGGCGGCGACGATCGACCAGATCCGCCGGCTGGAGGAGGCCGGGGCCGACATCGTGCGCGTCTCCTGTCCCGACGAGGCCTCGACGGCCGCCCTGGGCACCATCGTGCGCGAGTCCCGGGTGCCGATCGTCGCCGACATCCATTTCCACTACAAACGCGGCATCGAGGCCGCCGCGGCCGGGGCCGCCTGCCTGCGCATCAATCCCGGCAACATCGGCAATGCCCAGCGCGTGCGCGACGTGGTCCAGGCCGCCCGTGATCACGGCTGCTCCATGCGGATCGGCGTCAACGCCGGCAGCCTCGAGCGCGAGCTACTCGAGAAATACGGCGAGCCCTGTCCCGAGGCCATGGTCGAGAGCGCGCTCAACCACGCCCGCATCCTGCAGGACCACGACTTCCACGAGTTCAAGATCTCGGTGAAGGCGTCCGACCCCTTCCTGACCGTGGCCGCCTATCAGCAGCTGGCCGAGGCCATCGACTGTCCGCTGCATCTGGGCGTGACCGAGGCCGGGCCGCTGCGCTCGGGCACCATCAAATCGGCCATCGGCATGGGCAATATGCTGTGGGCCGGCATCGGCGACACCATCCGCGTCAGCCTGGCCGCCGACCCGGTCGAGGAGATCAAGGTCGGCTTCGACATTCTCAAGTCGCTGGGCCTGCGCCACCGTGGCGTCAACATCATCGCCTGCCCGTCCTGCGCCCGTCAGGGGTTCAACGTCATCGAGACCGTCGGCGTGCTGGAAGAGAAGCTGGCCCACATCACCACGCCGATGTCGCTGTCGATCATCGGCTGCGTCGTCAACGGCCCGGGCGAGGCCCTCTATACCGACGTCGGCTTCACCGGCGGCGGGGCCGGGTCGGGCATGGTCTATCTGAACGGCAAGATGGCCCACAAACAGCTCAATACCGGCATGGTCGACGAGATCGTCCAGCAGGTCGAGGCCAGGGCCGCCGAGCTTGAGGCCGCCCGTAAGGTTGTGACCGCGCCGTCCGTCGCCGCAGGGTAGTCATCGGTTGCGACGGGGCCGGACCGGGCGCATATTCCATCCATGCCCGCGCTCTCGCCCATGGAATCCGAGTTCGCCTCGACCGAAGAGGCCGAGGCCTATGACGTCTGGTTCCGGGCGCGTGTCGAGGCGTCGCTGGCGGATCCCCGGCCCGTCGTCCCGCATGATGAAGCCGTCGCGCGGATCGATCGCGCGCTTGCCAAGTCGGCATCCAGGACCTGAACCGTGCTGCCGACGGTTTGGTCAGAGCCGGCGATTACCGACGTCGAGCAGATCGTCAGCTACATCGCAGAGCGCAACCCTGACGCCGCCAGGCGCATCCGCAACCTGATCGTTGATACCGCGCGGACGTTGGGTGAACATCCCTATGCCTACAGGCCCGGTCGCGTGTCGGGCACACGGGAGGTGATCGTTCATCCCAACTATGTGCTGATCTATCGCATAGAGGTAGATGCCATAACGATCACCAACGTCTTCCATTCCGCTCAGCAGTATCCCCCCGAATGAAACTCTATTTCGCCGCCCCGTCCCCCTTCGTCCGCAAATGCCGCATCGTGGCCCGCGAGAAGGGCCTCGCCGCCCGGATCGAGGAGATCGCGGTCAATCCGTACGAGAACGCGCCCGAACTGATGGCCACCAATCCGGTGGTCCAGGTCCCGACCCTGATTGCCGAGGACGGCCTGCCGCTGACCGACAGCCCGGTCATCTGCGAATATCTCGACACCCTCGGCACCGGGCCCCGTCTTCTGCCGGAGGGCGGCGCGGAACGGCTGCGGGTGCGGCGGATGGAGACCCTGGCCAATGGCGCGCTCGAAATGGGGGTCAAATGGCTGCTGGAGCTGCGCCGCCCGGAGGATGAGCGTTCGCCGTCATGGATCGCGCGCTGGGCCCGCAATCTGGACCGTGGCCTCGATGCGCTGGAGGCCGCCCGGCCCGATCCGGTCGCGCTCGACATGGGCACGATCACCGCCGGCGTCGCCGTCACCTGGATCGGCTTCCGCCACCCCGACCACGACTGGCAGACCGGCCGCCCGAACCTGGTCGCGCTGCAGACAGCGCTGGAGGCAAGGCCGAGCTTCATGGAGACCCGGCCGGTCTAGGGTGCCCAACCCGCCAGCTGCAGACCCTGATAGCCTGCCAGAATGACGATCAGCACCCCGACCCCGTAGGTCAGCAGCCGTGCCGGAACCCGCTTGGTGATCCAGCCGGCGAAGGGGGCGGCGATCAGGCCGCCGATGATCAGTCCGCCGAGGGCGGCCGCATGATTCTCCAGCGCCCCGCCGGACCAGCGCCCGGTCAGCAGGGTCGTCAGGAAGGCCGCCGATATGGCCACGGTGACCAGCAGTTCGGCGGTGTTGACCGTGCCGATGGCCTGGCGCGGTGCGGTCCCGGCCCCGACCAGGGTCGAGGTCACCGTCGGGCCCCAGCCACCGCCGCCGATCGCATCCAGCAGACCCCCGACAAAGCCCAGCGGCCCGCTCCAGCGCAGCGGAAACAGGCGCAGTCGCACATCACGGGCGGCCCGCCACAATACCCAGATGCCGATGGCCAGCAGATACAGCAGGATGAAGGGTTTGATCGTTTCCCCGGGCACGCCGGTCAGCACATAGGCCCCGACCACGCCGCCGATCATGCCGCCGGCGGCCAGCGGCCAGAACAGGGACCACCGGATGTTCCGGTGCATCACATGCGAAACGGCCGAGGCCGCGCCGGTGAAGATCTTGGCGACATGGACGCTGGCCGAGGCCGCGGCCGGCGGCACACCAAAGGCCAGCAGCACGGTATTGGCGATGACGCCATAGGCCATACCCAGCGCCCCGTCGACGATCTGGGCCAGCAGGCCGACCAGCAGAAACAGCAGGAAGACGTCCATTCGGGTCCCGTTCCGGCGTCGGCCACCGCGGTGACGCCCACCTGCCTAATGCGCCGGGCGCGGCGGCGGAAGCGGGGGTGACGCGCTTGTTATCGATACCCCTCCGCCCGGTCCGCCCTCCATCGACAGACCCGGCCCCCCGCGCTAGAGCGAAATCGGTGGAGTTGGACGACGTCCAACTCGGCTCAGATTTCGCTCCAGTTTGAATCCGGACCATTTTCTGGAATCAGGTCGGTTCGACCTGAAGCAAAAATGGGCTAAGGCTCCGGCCCTCCGGAATTCAGGATATCTCCCCCGTGCGACTGCCCCAGGCCCGGCTCGATCAGGTACTCGACCGCTTCCACCAGGTGGAGGCGCGCATGGGCGCGGCCAGCGACGGCCAGGAGATCGTGCGCCTGTCCAAGGAGCATGCCGAGCTCAAGCCGGTGGCCGACGCCGTGCTGGCCGTGGCCCGGGCCCGGGCCGAGGTCGCGGATCTCGAGGCCATGGCCAGTGACCCGGAAATGGCCGCCATGGCCGCCGAGGAGCTGGCGGCGCTGAACGAGACCCTGCCGGAGCTGGAGCGCGAGGTTGCCCTGCTGCTGGCCCCGCGCGACGCCGACGAGAACGCCTCGGCCGTGCTGGAGGTTCGCGCCGGCACCGGCGGTGACGAGGCGGCCCTGTTCGCCGGCGACCTGTTCCGCATGTATTCGCGCTACGCCCAGGCGCGCGGCTGGAAGGTCGAGGTCGACTCCGCCACCGAGGGCGACGCCGGCGGCTTCAAGGAGATCATCGCCACGGTGAACGGCGACGGCGTGTTCGGCCGGCTGAAGTTCGAGAGCGGTGTGCACCGGGTGCAGCGCGTGCCGACCACCGAGGCCGGCGGCCGCATCCACACCTCGGCCGCCACCGTCGCCGTCCTGCCCGAGGTCGAGGACGTCGAGATCGAGATCCAGGACAAGGATATCCGCATCGACACCTTCCGCGCCTCCGGCTCGGGCGGCCAGCACGTCAACAAGACGGACTCGGCCGTGCGCATCACCCACTTCCCCTCGGGGATCGTGGTGACCTCCTCGGAGAAGTCGCAACACGTCAACCGCGACAAGGCGATGAAGAATCTGCGCGTCCGCCTCTATGACCAGCAGCGCCAGGCCAAGGACACGGCCCGGTCCGACACGCGCAAGTCCCAGGTCGGCTCGGGCGACCGCTCGGAGCGTATCCGTACCTACAACTTCCCCCAGGGCCGGGTCACCGACCACCGGATCGGCCTGACCCTGCACAGCCTGCCGCAGATCCTCGAGGGCGACATCGACCCCCTGCTCAACGCCCTGATCGCCGAGGACCAGGCCGCCCGCCTCGCCGACCTGGAAGCCGAGTTCAGCTAGGCGACGTATCGTCGTCGTCCGGCGGCGGTGGCGGCCGCTGTCGCTGCCCGTCGCGCCGGATGCGGCGGTTCATCAGCCGGTCCGACAGGGCCTCGGCGTGTTTCAGGGTGAAGGCCAGGGCCGCGGGATTGCCGCGCCGCGCGCCGACGCTGTCGGCGACCACGGCACCGCGCTCGCCGATGGCGCGCTTCTCGCCGGTGGTGGTGTCGACGGCGGTCTGGTGTTCGATCTCGGCATTCAGCTCGGCCCCGAGAATGATGATCTGCACCGACAGCCAGGTCCACAGCAGGAAGCCCATCATCGCCGCCAGCGGCCCGTAGGCGGCGGTGCGCACGAAGGTCTGCAGATACCAGCTGAACACGAAGGACACCGCCAGGCTGGCCGTGGCCGCGAACACCGCGCCCGGGGTCAGCCAGCGCCAGCGCGCCCGGCTGCGGCACGGACCGTAGCGGTAGATCACCGCCAGGGCGGCCCCGTAGCCGACCAGCAGGATCGGCCAGCGCAGCGGGGCCAGGTGGTTCCACTCGGCCGCCAGGCCGAACACATTCAGCACCAGCGGCACCCCGACCACCAGGGCGGCGGTCATGAACACCGCCGTCAGTCCCGACAGGGTGAAGGCCATGCAGACCAGGTTGTAGTGGAGGAAGTTGCGTTTCTCGACCTGGTGGTAGGCGACGTTGAGCCCGTAAAACAGCGTCTTGATGCCGTTGTTGGCGACCCAAAGGGACAGCAGCAGCGTCCAGGCCAGGGTCAGGGTCATCTGCGGCTTGGCTGTGGCCGCCAGCCGGTCCATCTCGCCGCCGAGGAACTGGGCCACGCCCGAGGGCAGCACCGAATAGAGGAATTGCAGCCGGTCCCAGGCATCGGCCGGATCGGCGAACAGGCCGTAGATGGTGACGAAGGCCGCCAGGGTCGGGAACAGCGACAGCACGATGAAGAAGGTCACCCCCCCGGCCAGGAAGCCGACCCGGTCGCCGAAATAGGACACCCCGACCCGCCACAGGATGTCGGTCCAGCCCTTGTGCGGAATCTGCAGCGGCCGCCGCGCCAGCCGTCCGCGGCCCGGCTCGCGGGCGTCGAAATCCTCGGGCGTCGGCGGCGGCGGCGGCGGTTCATCGGGGCGATAGCCGCGCACGTCCAGCCCGACCCTGTGGCCCTGGCGATGCAGCAGGTGGATGGCCCCGGCCCCGGCGACCAGGCTGCCGGCCACGGCGGCCAGCAGCGACCACACCCGTCCGCCACCCGTCGCGCGGTCCGCCTTCGATGATCCTTTTCCTGACCCCATCGGGCTCATCAACGACTCCCCGGGTGTGGCGTTCCGCTTGAAATCGGCCCGAAGGCGCGCCAATCAACCCCCATGACCGATAGCACGCCCGCCCCGACTCTCGTCACCGCCTGGAAGGCGGCCCAGACCCGGCTCAAGGCCGGGCGGATCGACAGCCCGGCCATCGACGCCCGCCTGCTGCTGGAGGTGGCCGGCGCGGTCAGCCGCACCGACATCCTGACCGACCCGCATCGGGCCCTGACCCCGGACCAGGCCGCGGCCTATGACGCGATGATCGAGCGCCGGCTGACGCGTGAGCCGGTGTCGCGCATTCTCGGCCGCAAGGGCTTCTGGAAGATCATGCTCAACGTCACGCCCGACGTGCTCAGCCCGCGCCCGGATACCGAGGCCATTCTCGACGTGGTCCTGTTGGCCTTGCCGCCGGAGCGGGCCTTCCAGATGATCGACCTCGGCACCGGCTCGGGGGCCATACTGCTGGCCATACTGGCCGAGCGGCCGGCCGCGCGCGGCATGGGCACCGACATCTCGGCCGAGGCCATCGCCGTGGCCAAGGAGAATGCCGCCAACCTCGACCTCGATGCCCGTGCCAGCTTCCTGCGTACGGAATGGGCCACCGGCTTCGGCCCGGCCAGCTTCGATCTGGTCGTGTCCAACCCGCCCTATATCCCCAGCGGCGACATCGCCGGTCTCGACCCCGAGGTGCGCGAGCACGACCCGCATCTGGCGCTGGACGGCGGCCCCGACGGCCTGCAGGCCTATCGCGAACTGGCCCCCGAGATCCGGCGCATCCTCAAGCCCGACGGCCTCTTCGCCGTCGAAATCGGCTGGGACCAGGGGCCGCAGGTCCGGGCCCTGTTCGAGGCGGCCGGCTTCACCGACGTCAGGGTGGTCAAGGACCTGTCCGACCGTGACCGTGTCGTCACCAACGGCCCCGACCCGCGCACCAACCCGATTCCGAAGATGTAATCCTTCCCCATCGGGGGAGGGGGACCGCCCGAAGGGGGGAGGGGGCCGCCTCCCAGGTCACCCCCTCCACCGCTGCGCGGTTCCCCGCTCCCGGCAGGGGCGGATCGCCGGCCGAACAAACCCCTTGGAAAGCCGCCCGTCTCGCGCTAAGCCTGTGTCTGTCTCCCACCCAAAACGCACGCCTTGGACCGCTTCAGGCCCATCCACGCGCGCATCAGGGCAGTGACGGTCGGGCCCGGTCGCCCGGCGGACCACAGGGCGTCAACGGATTTCCGAATACATCGTCAGCGGGGATTGGCCCCGAACGAGACGGAACGATGAAACGGACGGCGACAGGCTGCAGCGTGCAGACCCGCCCGTTCCCCATACAAAGCACGGTAAGTTTCGATGAGAGATTTCAAGGGCATGAAGCGTCAACGCGGACGCAACAGAAAGCCCGGCGGCGGCGCCAGCAACGCCAACAGCAGCAATCCGAACCGGTCGTGGGATTCCCAGGGCCCGGAGAACATCAAGGTCCGCGGCAACGCCCAGACGGTCTATGAGCGCTATCAGCAGCTCGGCCGCGACGCGACCGCCAGCGGCGACCGGGTGCTGGCCGAAAACTACATGCAGCACGCCGAACACTATTTCCGCGTCCTGCGCGCCCTGCAGCCGCAGCGTTCGGTGTCCGAGATCGCCGCGCGCGAACTGTCCAACCAGGGCTATGACATCGATTTCGAGGACGAGACCGGGGCCCAGGCCGCCGCCTTCCTCGCCGCGCAACAGGCCGCCGATCGCGCCGCCCAGGGCGACTCCGGCGACAATCAGGGCGACGGCAACGGCAACGGCCCGTCGGGCAACAACCAGTCCGGCAACAATCCGTCCGGCAATCCCCAAGCCGGCAACGGCCAGCCGCGCGAATGGCGCGACCGCGACGGCAACCGCGAGGCCCGCCCGCCGCGCAACCGGGACGACCGCCCGCGTGAGGACCGCCCCCGGGACGAGCGTCCGCGCGACGACCAGGCTCGCGACGACCAGCCCCGCGCCGAGGGCGATTCCGACAGCAGCCGCCGCGAGACCCGCCGCGAACGCTGGGAACGGCGCCGCAATGAACGTCCGGCCCGCGGTGACGGGGCCGAGGGCGAGGCCTCCGGCAGCGACGACGATCAGTCGGTCGCGGCCGCGGCCCCCGCAGTTGAGTCCACCGAGTCTGCACCGGCCCGGACCGAGACCCGGGCCCGTCGCCCGCGCGCCGAACGCGCCCCCCGGACCGAGACCGCCGAGGCCGCCGATGACGCGCCGACGGCCCTGCCGGGCTTCCTGACCCGCGCGACCGTCTCCTCCACCGCCGCGGCCGAAACCGCCGACGCCCCGGTCGCCAAACGCCGCGCCCCGCGCAAGAAGGTTGAGACCGTCCCCGGCGACGAGTGATCCCGGGCCGCGGACGCCGGCCTTGACGGCGGCGGTCGCGACCGCTTGTTGGGACCGGTTCCTTCCGAAAGGCCTGTCCATGCGTTGCCGTCTTCGCCTGTCCATCGCCGCCGCCGTGGCCGCCGTCACCGTGAGCGCCTGCGCCGCCACGCCGCCGCCGCCGCCGCCGCCGCCGACGGGACCGGCGGGCCAGCCGGGCCCGGTGCTGCGCGACTGGCGCACCATCATCACCCGCACCGACCGCGACCGCTACAATCGCCGCGACGCGGCCTGGACCCTGGCCCTGCAGCAGGTCCGGCGTCTGCCGGGCTCGGGTGACCTGTCCGGCCTCGGTGCCCTGATCGACCCCGACGCGGCCCGCGCCGGCGTCCCGCCGGTCGGTGACTATCGCTGCCGCACCGTCAAACTGGGCTCCCAGGGCGGCGAGGCCGGGCTCGGCTATGTCGTCTACGACTGGTTCGCCTGCCGCATCGAGGCGACGCCGGCCGGCCTGAAATTCTCCAAGCTGACCGGGTCCCAGCGCCCCGGCGGCCTGCTGTTCACCGAGAGCGGCGACCACATGGTCATGCTCGGCTCGGTGGCCCTGGCCGCGGAACCGCCCGCCAACTCCTACGGCCAGCGCCCCGATCGTGACCTCGTCGCCGTGCTGGAACGGATCGGCGAGCGTCGCTGGCGGCTGGTCATCCCCTGGCCGCAGAACGAATCCAACCTCGACCTGATCGAACTGGTGCCGAACTGATCGTGGCCGCGTCGGATCGACAAGGCGCAGCCTTGTGACCGCGGCCCAGCAAGAATCTGCCGCGTCGGGTCGGGAGGTCCGCGTAGCGGCCGACGACCGCGGCCCACAAGACTCTTCCGCGTCGGGTCGGGAGGTCCCGAAGGGCCGACGACCGAGGCCCGGAAGTGTCGCGCTTGTCGGTGCCGGGCCCTCGGGGCTGGCCTGCGCCCTGATGCTGGCCCGTCAGGGTCGCGATGTGGTCGTTTTCGAACGGTTCGCCGCGGCCGGTCCGGTCGGGGCCGGCTTCATGCTGCAGCCCACCGGCCTGGCGGTGCTGGACCGGCTGGGCCTGACCCCGGCGGTCGCGGTCCTGGCCCAGCCGATCGATCACATCATCGGGCGCGAGGCCCGGCGCGGCCGGGTCGTGCTCGACGTCCACTATCGCGATCTGGCGCGCCCGCGGGTCGCCCTCGGTGTCCACCGCGCCGCCCTGTTCGATGTCCTGTACCGGGCCTGTGCCGCCGAGGGTGTGCGGTTCGAGACCGGGCGGGAGATGGTGGCCGCCGTTGCCGGCCGGCTGACCGATGCCCGGGGCGTTCAGACGCCCGCTTTCGACCTCGTCATCGATGCGTCCGGCGCGCGCTCGCGCATCGCCGCCGCCCTCGGCGCGCGACCCCGTCCCCTGGCCTGGGGGGCGCTGTGGGCGACGACACCCTGGCCGGGGGATCCGTTCGATGCCCGCGCCCTGCAGCAGGTCTATCGCGGGGCCTCGCGGATGGTCGGGGTCCTGCCGGTCGGCGCGCGGCCGGACGCCCCGGACCGGTTGGCCACCGTCTTCTGGAGTCTCCGGACCGAGGACTATCCGGCCTGGCGCAGCGCCGGGCTGTCGGCCTGGAAGGCGGAGGTCCGCGCCCTGTGGCCCGCCACCGGCGACCTGCTCGAGACGCTCACCGACCCGGATCAGCTGACCCTGGCGCAGTACGGCCATCACACCCTGGCCCGGCCCGTCGCCAACCGGCTGGCGATCATCGGCGACGCCGCCCATGCCACCAGTCCGCAGCTGGGGCAGGGGGTCAACATGGGCCTGCTGGACGCCTGGAGCCTGAGCCAGGCCCTGGCCCAGGACGGCGATCTCACCCGGGCCCTGTCGGCCTATGCCCGGGTGCGCCGCTGGCATGTGCGCCTCTACCAGGCGCTCAGCATGGGCTTCACCCCCTTCTACCAGGCCGACGGGGTCGTCCGGCCCTGGGTCCGCGACCACATCCTCGGCAGGGCGGCGCGCCTGCCCCTGTCGCCCCGCCTGCTCGCCGCCACCGTCTCGGGCCTGTTGCTGGATCCGCGCCCGCCGGCCGGCTGAGCGACCGGCGTCCCGCCGACTTCGCTTGACCCCCGGCCCGCGACCCGTGACTCTGGCCCCGCGTCGGGCGTCCCGGCGTGTGTTTTCAGGGGGTTCACATGCGCGGTATCGGCGCCACCATCACCATGGTCGTTCTGCTGGCGATCGCTCTCGGCATCGCCCTCGTCGGCATGCCCACCTACAACGTCTATTCCAAGCAGATGAAGGGCAAGGCCGCCTATGAAGAGGCCGTCCAGAACCGTCGCATCCGCGTGCTGGAAGCCCAGGCCGCGCTCGATTCGGCCGAGCTGACCGCCCGGGCCGAGATCGCTCGTGCCCGTGGCACCAATGAGGCCAACCGCATCATGGCCGAAAGCCTCGGCGGCCCCGACAACTACCTGCGCTGGGCCTATATCAACATGCTGCAGGAAACCGCCGGCAAGGGCGACCGCTCGGTCATCTACCTGCCGACCGAAGCCGGCATGCCCATCCTCGAAGCCGGCCGCCGCCCGGCGCAGTAGG
>TARA_R110000868_G_scaffold154729_2_pt1 | contig 25083 bp, 11 predicted proteins | sample TARA_R110000868 | Tara Oceans TARA_R110000868 (sample SAMEA4397489) | marine metagenome | biome: Polar Biome; feature: [SRF] surface water layer (ENVO:00010504); material: water (ENVO:00002006), including particulate matter (ENVO:01000060) such as... | depth 5 m | reverse complement strand
CAAAATGCGTATTTTAAAAAAAATAAATAATGGTACTAGCAACATTAGATGAAATAACAAGGCGTGGACTTATTGAGTCGGGTCTTCCCATACACTACTATTTAGAATACATGGTACATGGTGCTACTTGCCTAAGGGAATTGTCGTTTGACACACTTAAGATAGTAAACACGGTAGAACTACCAGTTAACGACTATGGTGCAGTAGACTTGCCAGATGACTTTGTAGATGATGTGTCTTGTGGCTTTTATGGTAACGGAGTTTTGCAAAAACTTCCACATCAAAGTTCTATCAGCCCATTAAGAAAGTATGACCCTACAACGGGACAGTTTACCAAGCCAAGCTATCCTAAAAACAATGTTAATCCAAACAATGTAAATAATATTTATGGTGGTAATGAGCTATTTTTAGGTAGTTTGGGAATTTTTTGGTTTTGGAATGTAAATGACTTTGGTGAGCCAACAGGTAGATTCTTTGGTGCTACGGGAGGCACTAGTATTGGGTACAAGGTAATAAAAGAAAGAAGACAGATACAAATGTCCTTAGGGTTTGAAAGAAAAAGCGTAGTGCTTCAGTATATATCAAGTGGTCAGAGTGTAGACACCGCAAGTCAGATAGACATACAGGCTATACAATGCATTAGAGCATGGCAGGAGTGGAAACGCTCCCCCAACTCAAACAACGACTACAGCCCAGAGGCAATTTCTTTTTATAACAACAAGAAGAGATTGAGAGCAAGATTAAGTGGACTAACATTAGTAGACATCAAGAACACACTTCGTAACGGATATACCGCAGCAATTAAAAATTAATAATGAGGCAAAAAGATTTAAAATACTTTGGAGATATACAGTCTGGTCGTATGAACTCAGACGATTCTCCATTTTCAATAACTACCAATGAGTGGGTTAATGCACAGAATGTGCGTACGGGAACTACTGACAAGGGTGTTGTGGGTGTTGTTGAAAGTATTGGGGGAAATGTAGAGATTCCCAAACCTGCCGACTTAGCATCTGTGGTTATAGGCGACCAAAAGTGGTCACTACAAAATCTTAGCGTAACTAAGTACAGGGACGGCTCTGATGTACCTTTAGTTGCAGACCCTACTGCATGGGCAGCATTAACAACTGGTGCTAGGTGTATTAATCCTGCAAACGGAGAAACATTTTACAACTGGTATGCGGTAAATGACCCAAGGGGATTAGCACCACAAGGTTGGTGGATTCCCACACTATATGAATTCCAACAATTGTCTAATTATTTAGGTGGAGATAGTGTATCTGGAGGTAAATTAAAAGAAGAAGGATTTGTACATTGGGATAGCCCAAATACAGGGGCAGACAATAGTAGTGGCTTTACTGCACTAGGAAGTGGGTATAGAGATATAGCAGGCGATTTCCAAGATAATAAATTAAATGCTAGATTTTGGACTGCAACAGAATATAGCCCAACTTCTGCAAATACTGTATTGCTTAGATACGACCAAGCCATATATGACACTAACCTTAACATCCCCAAAACAGCAGGATATTCAGTAAGAGCGATAACCTTCAATTCCCAGTACATAACAATAGGCTCAATAGAAGACACAGAGAACAATAGATTTGTTTACTTTGACTATGACCAAAACAGAGATAATTTAGCACCTATAGTCAACATAACTCTGCTAGGAAGTTTATTGCCAGGGGTTGACAACTCAATATTTACATTTGATTCAAGAGCATCAGTATTAAAGGCAGGGGATACTATATATATAGTAAATGGGACTACTGCAAGTTTTTTTACTATTGAATCTATTACTATTACTGAAGACATTTTATACCCTGGCAGTTATAGAATAATATTATCAAGTTTTTTTGCAATAGACGATACCTTTACTACAGATATATTATACACTATTGGTGGGGAAGACAAGATTGTATGTATGTACACGGATACAAACATACAGTACAACGTATTAACTTCTTCTCAAGTGATTGGCGGATTGAACTTTGATAAGAACTCTCTTATACACAGCGCACACATAGCAAATAATATTTTGTCGTGGACGGATGGCACAAACAATGAACCAAGAAAAATAAATATAGAGTCCGCTATTAAGGCTAATTATTCATCTTTTGTTACGGATTCCCATACATATTTATTACCAATAGACTTTTCTCAAATAACATTAATAAAACCTACAGCAATATATCCACCTGCTATTTTAAAAAATGTATTGGGAACTGAGAACTTTATATTTAATGATTCATTTGGATTCGCATATCAATATCAATATTATGACAGTGAAACAACTGTAATAGGTATGTACAGTGTGTCAACAAGAATAAATGGTAAAGATGACCCGTATAATAATATTGTTGTTACAATGGATTTTACTAATATTGTTCCAGATAATGTTAAAGTAATTAATTTAATAGCAAGAGGCAGTGATAGTAATTATGCATTTATTGCTAAGTCGTGGAATAAAAAAAATCCAGATGATTTAAATGATATTGATAATCATAACAATCAAATAGGTCAATTAACGTATAATTTTAATAATACTATTACTGGTATTGTTATAGCCGAATCCGATGTATTAAGACCATTTGATAATGTACCTATCTATTCCCAAACACATGAAATAGCAAAACAAAGATATTTTTTAGCTAACAATATAGATGGATACGATGCTCCATTAAACACATCAATGGAGTTATCTATTGGCTCTTATGTATCACCATCTGGCACATCTCAAACATCAACAGTATATTTATTTAGATTTGGAGATGTAACTGGTACTATTTATGCTTACGCTGCATGGGTCATGTATTTGCCTTGGGCTACAACACCAGGATATTATTTAGTAAATGGTTCAGATAATTTAGTATTAGGGTCACCACCAGTCCCATTTACTTTCCCCTTACCATTAATACCTGCTCCTACTACTGTGTCTTTGGCGGCTTTAACATATAAGGGAGCTACAATAAATGAGTATGTAATAAATACAAAACCATCTGGTACTTATGCCACACCAAGTATTTTACAAACTCTTTTTAATAGCACAATAACTGTAACATCTACAACACTGCCTTATTATAATGCATTCCCTCAAATATCTTCATATAAATCAGGCATTGCTTTTTATGATTTTGCTATGAGAAAATGTAGTGTTGTTACAAATAATAATTGTGTAGTATCAACTCCCCAACGAGATTATAATTATACATCAGCAGTAGACAGTTTTGCATGGAATTTAACTCAAGTTCCTGTAGATTCAACGGAGATACCAGATTGGGCTTATTATTATGCACCTATAATAACAAAAAATCAAACAAAAAGATTTTTTATAGAATCATTTACAAATGCAGCTAAATACGCAAGCAGGGACGCAAGTGGCAATTATGTATATAATAATACATTTACTGCTGCAAATACAGTAGCAATAGCATTACCAGCAGATGCACTAAATCAAGCTGGTTTAGGGTATGTATATTCTGATGGGGATATTTGCATATTAACAAAAAGCGATGATACATATTCTACCTTACCAGTAATAGGTCAAGATAGTAATTATATTTTAATAAAACCAACTGATTTAGGCACATTAACTAGTGTGAATTTTGTATACGAAATATATACTCAATATAAAACATCTGAGCAAGAACCCTTTTATGAAGTAGGTCAAATTTTAAAAATATTAAACCCTAAAACATCTGCAAGAAGTTACAGTCAATTGTCTGGTTTTTTTAATGCTGATGCTTATATATTTCAAAGAACATTTAATACAATAGGGTATATATCTTCAGCTATGTCCCCAAATGATTTGTATTATAAAAATTGGTATACAGACACTGGTAAAGTAAATGTTATAAGTAGAATAGGACAAGTAGATAACAACACAGAGGTATTATGGAGTGACACGTATATATCTGGTACACAGGTAAATGGTTCAAGTACATTTCGTTTGGGAAGTCAAACCTTTGTGTCAGATGATTGTGGCTCTATAACTAAACTTCAGAACACATCAAAGGTGCAAGACCAAGGTAGTGTTATGTTAGCCTTGTGTGCAGTTGAAACTAATTCCATGTACCTTGGGGAAACGCAGATAACAGACAGTACAGGTGGTGTCCAGTTTTTTAGTGCAGGTACGGATGTTGTGGGAACTATTAATATACTAAAAGGAAATTATGGTTGCATAGACCCTGCGTCCGTTGTTCAGTATCGTGGGAATGTTTATTTCTTAGATGCTAGTAATGGGAGATGGGTACAATATTCAGCTAATGGGCTAGATACTATTTCAGCAATAAAGATGGCAAGGTTTTGGAAGAATTGGTGCTATAGGTATATGTCGTTGACAAAGGATGAGATTGAAGCGTTTGGTAACAGACCATATGTATTTGCAACGGTAGACCCTAGTCACGATGAGTTGTTGATAACAATCCCCAAACTTTCAAATGTCCCACCAAAAGGATTCTTACCAGACTACCCATTAGTAGTATATCCATTTGATATCCTAGACTATCAAGGTAAGACTATTTCTTACAAGTTGGGAACTGGAGCTGTAGTGCAACCACATTGGCAGAGTGCATATAGTTTCAACACAGAGTACTTCTGCACAATACAGAACAGGCTGTTTACATTTAATGAGGGTAATGCTTGGGAACACAATCAAGACAATCAGAATGTATTCTTTGGAGTGTATTCCCCGTCACAAATAATGTTCACATCAAACATTTTACCACAAATGCCAAAGGTTTATGATAATTTTTTATCAGAATCTAATATTGTTCCAAATTTTGTGTATTTTTATAATGAATTCCCTTACTTACAAACATCAGACTTAGAGGACATTAGTTTTGTACAGAAAGAAGGAATTTGGTACGCACAGATATTAAGAAACAAGGTAGTACCAACAACAAGTGGCGATGTGTATACAGGTTTGTTAACGGCTGAGGTAATGAGGAATACTAATATGTTCGTTTTAGCAGAGTATTCCCCAACAACATCACCTTTACAACTTCGTATTTTAGAACTAGGAATGTCAATAAGTAAAGGTCACATAGTTTAATTTTTTAAATTTACATATATGGGAGATATTGATTTAAGCAAAATATTAAGTGTTGGAGGCGGTATTGCTTCTGGTGTTGGTATACTAGGTGGTATTGGTGCTGGGTTAATAAATAATGCTCAATTAAAAAGAACATTAAAAAATATGCCAGAAAACCAGTATAATAAATTACTAGGTTTAGCTCAAACACAATTGCAAGGGAGAGGCGCAGGGTTAGCTCAAGAAGAAAAAAACATATTCCAATCTGGCTCAGATGCGATGTCAAGAATGCAAAGTGCGGCAACATCAGCAGCAGACGTAATGCAAGCGTCAGCAGGTATACAATCACAAACAAATAAAGCTCTTGAGAATTTAGGAGCGCAAGATATGGCAGATTACCAAAGAAGATATCAAAATTTTGCTGGCGCATTACAATCAAAAGCGGAACAGGATATGAGAAGATATGAATTAGAAACACAAATAAAAGGTGCGATGGCACAAAATAGAACTACAATGCTAGGTACTAATCCATTAAATTTAGGAATGGCTGCAATGTATGCAGGCGCACAAAAAACATCATAAAAAATGGCACTAGATATATCAGGGTTTATAGTTCCCGAACAAAAATACGAAGGCTTATATAAATTAGGTGATGCCTGGACTGCTCAAAATGTAGCTAAGGCAAAATCTGTTGATAAGGAAGAACTTGCTTTTAATAAAATGCTGCAAAGCACACTATATGGCAAACCTTTAAAAGTAGATGACCCTCAAGCATTAATTAGTTCTGAAATTAAAAATCAAGTAAATACTAGTATAGATGAAATATATCAATTTGGGAAAGAGCAAAATGCATTAGGAAAACCGAAATGGGATACATTAGCTCAAGTAAAACAAAAATTTGCAGATTTAGGAACTGGAGTTAATCAATTAAGTGGGTTAGGCACTGTTTATCAAAAAGGTATAGAAGAGCCAAATAAAAAATTCTTAGGATTTAATTCAGATGCAGCAAGAAAAAATTTTATGGCTGTAACGCAGTATACTACAGATGCAAATGGGAATGTAGTCCCATCTGATATATCTACTGTTATAAAAAATACAGGAGGCGACCCAGTAGCAGTAGCTGCAAAAGTAATAAATCCAGGAGTAGCTCCTAATGATGTTTGGAATGATGCTGATATTATAGATGTATTAACTAAATCAAAACCAGTAAAGTCAAAAGAAAGATTTATAAAAAGAAATGCGGCTGGAGTAGAAACAGGTGAAGAAATAGAAACTATTTTACCAGCATCTTATTATGATTTTGAAGATAATGCAGCAGGAGAAAGTGTCCCAATTCCCAAAAAAGAAACTATAACAATAGCCGATGATAAAATAGCTAAGGCGTATCAAGAAGTATTGGGCGATAATGTGTCTGGGAATACAGTAAATATAGTTCCTGATTCAACATTTAATGCTTTGCAAAATGAAGGAGGCAATCATTATTTAGCACAGGAGCAAGCAAAATTTGAAAAAGCAGCTTTAAAAAATGGAGCAATCACAAGAGATGCTAATGGTCAATTAACTCCAGAATTTGCTAAAGAATTAGAGAATTTTTCTAAAGCTGTTGTATATAAGACAGTGGATAATTATTTACCTAGAGCAGGATATTCTACATCTAAAGGTACAATAGATAAAAAACCTCTCCCTGTTTCTGCATCAACTCAAGGGAAAACGACTACAAATATAAAAGACAGAACAGCTACGTTTACTACGTATACTAATAAGTGGACTAATCAAAAAGATGCGGATGGATTTATAGACATTAAAGATGAAATAGGTGGTATTAATGATTCAAAAGGCAAAGATTTATCTAAAAAAGTATCAGTTAAATTAGGCAAAGAAAATGGCAAATGGGTTATAAGGACATATAAAAATGATGATAATGGCAATCCTATTTTAGATAAAACATTTGATTTGGCTGCATTTAGGGCAGATACTGTAGCTGGTGCTGATGGTGATGAAAAAAGAAAAAAGGTACATGATTTTATAGAAGATTGGACAAAAGAATTAGATAAGAAAAGTAATTTAAATGCAAGCCTGCTAAAAAAACAAAAAGTTCAAAAGAAAAAACCATAAATAATGGATGAAAAATATATAGAAGACGTATTTACTCAATTAGGCGGCGAAAGCAAATTTGGTTCATTTAGTGATTTTAAAGACTTGATGCATAATGATGCTCAATACAGAAAAGATTTTCATGCATCTATTGGTGAAGATACATTAGGCAAGTTTGGTGACTTTGAAAATCTTGTAAAAAAAAACGGTGGTCAGGTATCAGAAACTGGTGGTCAAGTTGGCACTTCCCCTGCACAATCACCATCACAATTACCTTTAACAAGCGAAGAGCCAAAACAACCAGGAAATCCTCCAGGAAGTATAGATGATGGTTTTTTAAAAATAAGTGAGCAATGGAGATATCGTGAGGGAATGCCTACTATAGATAAAGGCGAACCTATTGATGAAGTTAGTCTTGCATTAAGCGCAAAAAAACATAATCAAAAAGCTCAAAAGAGCATGGGCTTAGAAAAGGCTTTTGATGTATATTATAATAAACAAAAGCAATCTCAGTATGAACAAAAATTAAGAGAAAGCGGTATTGATGAAAAAGGGCAAGCGCAAATATTAAATGAATTAAATGGCATCCCAGATGAGCTTTATGACAGGGAATTCTCTATAGAAACAGGGGAAAAAATAAAGCCTTATAATAAAGAATTTTTAGGTAGAATAAGAAAAGAAAATTATCCTTATTATATTAATCGTGTTAATGCGATTAAGAATGATTACAATCTTGAAAAAGAAGGCGATAAAAAAGCAAGCAATCAATTAGCAAATGTATGGAATGAAACAGGCATGAGCAAATTGGATGAATTTAATAATCAAGAACCAGAAGGTGTAGTAAATAATCTTAATAAATTAAATGAATATACTACACAAGCGTCTGATATAATAACTACTGCTAGCAGCAAAAACGCATTAGGATTTAAGACTACAGATGAATCTTTAAATAATTTAAAACAAGGCGCAGGGACTTATATAAGCTCAAGCGTAACCCCAGATATAGCCAAAAGTTATTTAAGTACTAAAATAGGCACAGATGGCTTAGAATTAAAAAATCAACAACAGGCTTTATCTTCTGCTATTACAGGGCAGCCTGTTCCCGAACAAGATTTAGATGGTTATACATTAAGTTCAATAAAAAGCAAACTAGACCCTAATAGTGTTGTTGACCAAATGGTATTTGATGTATACTCTCAAAAAACAGCATTAGAGGACGCATTCCAATCAGCTACTTCAATAGAAGAAGCAGCGATGAATTATAGAAAAGCTATAGACCCAGAATTTAATGCACAAATTACTGCATTAGAAGGTGATGTAAATAAAAGTACTATAGGAGAAACTGTAGATTCATTTATTTCTGACCCAGCCGTACAAGAGTATGTTAAAAAAGACCCAGCATTAGTTGGTAAACTTTTTGAAACTAAAATGAAGTTCAATAAGGATTTCCCAGAGTTCGCAAAAAGTAAATTACTGCAAACATTAGGTAGCGAATATCAAAAAGAATATGCAAATTGGTTTGCAAATAATCCAACAACAGATAAGTTAGATGTTATAGTAGACAAATTAAGAAATGAAGGAAAAATTTCTGATGAAGATGTAAAAACATATAAAGAAGAAATAGTTCCCAAACAGCAATTATTTTGGAAAACAGTTAGAGGTCTTACTACTCCAATAGGCGGTAGTGAATGGTTTAAAGAAGACGTTGTGCCTACAGCAGATTTTATGTCTGGTCTTACATCGGGTATATATGGTACATTAAAAAATGTAGCAGGCTCAATGGAGCAGGCTTCAAATATTGTCCCTAATTTATTGGGTTTAGAAAATCCATTATTTAGCAATAAAAAATTAATTAATGATGCATTAGCAGATAGAACTACAGCACAGGTAGACCCTGTTGGTTTTGCAGGCACAATGTATGGTATTGGTAATATAACTGGTTTTGCTGCTACATTAGGGTTAATGGGAATACCAGCAGGAGCTATGGGACTTACTGGGGAAGCGGCTCATTTAATCCCAACGGCTTTAGCTTTTTATGAAGAAAATAAAAAGGAGGCATTATTAAAGATACCAGGAAATACATTTGCTGATAATGTACAAAGGCAGCTATTAACTGGTTCAAATTTAGCAGTAGATTTATATTTGACTAAAGTTTTAGATATAAATAAAATATCAAAAGGTGCGGCTAATTTATTAAAGAATGATATATCTGAAGTTATAGGTAAATTAAGAACAGGTAGTATTACTCAAGCTAAGGCTGGGGAAGAGGTGTGGAATAAAATGAAAGATTTTGGTGTTAGGTATTTGGGTAATTCAATGAAAACGACTGCTACGATAAACTCATTTACAGCAGCTCATGATGTGGTAAATAAATTATTTAATGCAGGCGGCAAAGAACTTCCAGAGATTACAGATGATTACATAAACAATTTTATTCCCACACTAAAATCAACTGTATTATTAAGTTTAGCATCATCTATAAAACCAGGAGAAAAATTAACTGTAGGCAAGACTCTTTTAGATATGGCAAATAACCCTGAATACTACAGGGAAATGATAAATAAAAAATATGGTGATAATCCTAAATTACAAAACGAAAAACAGGAATTACTTAGTAATTTAGACCAAGTAACTGCAATACGTAATACTTATAGCGACCCAATTTTTAAAGACTTAACTGATGCTCAAAAGCAAAAGATAATGCTATTAAGAATGCAAGCTAACTTGTATGCAGATAAAGCTACTTCTACTCAAGACCCAACAGCTAGTAAAACTTTCCTTGATAAATCAAATGAATTATCTAAGCAGATAGAAGGTATAACGAAGGGAAAAGACAAGGCACTAGACCATGAAAATCCTATACCAGCGACTTCCCCAACAACATCTACTGAATTAGCCCCAGAAATAAAACAAGGTGAATCTGTTGCTGATGTAGAGGCTGTAGTTAATAATTTTCAAAATATAATAAAAGACTCAGAGGAAATATTAAAACAAAACCCAGAAGATACAAATACAATTAATGCAGTAGCTGATGCTAAAATTAAATTAGAGGCTTTAAAGAAAGACCCTGTAAAATATTTTGAAGATGAAAAAGCTAAAACATTAGAAGATTTAAATAAGGCATTAGAATCAGGAACTCCTAGAGAAGAATTAAGTATAGATGAAGTAACATCTAATTATGATAATCTTATAAAACAAGCTAAAGCATATGGTGAAAAAAACGCAGCAGGGGTATCAGGTGTTGTCGGAAAAGGGCAAACCACTCAGCAAGGAGAACCTATCCAAGGAGGAGGCACAGAAACGACTGGCGCAGGTGGAGTACTTCAAACACAAGGGGCTGAAGGAGAAGGGGGAGGAGTTGGTGAGAAAGTCGGGGAAGTAACAGGAGTAGCACAAGAGCAAGTTGTAAAGCAAATGAAACCATTGACAGATAAAATGGTTGATATTGAAAGGGAATTCAATAATAGTGGGTATGAAATAAATACTGATTATGATAATGAGATACAAGTATTAGATAAGAATGGAGAACAAGTAGAGCCTGACGAACTCCCAGACAACTTAAAGAAATTAGCAGCAGACTATGAAAAAGCTACAAGTAAACTAGGCGAATTTGACGCTTCTGCTAGAGAAAAGGCACTTAATCAATCAAGAGGTATTGTAGATACAGAAGCAGAAGTTGTTGAAACTAAACAAGCAGAACTTCCCCAACAAAAAGTAAAATTCAGTAAAACTTCCCCAACAGCATCTGTAGAAACTACAGCTAAAGCACTTGAGGATAAATTAAAACAAGAAAAATCATCTATTGGAGTTCAATTAAGAAGACTTGTAGGATTAATAACTCATGGTGGGGAAGATGTAATATCTAAGTTTGATTTTTCTAAAATAAAAGGAGGTGTAAGAGGAAGATATGGTAAGGGTATATATTTTAGCAATCTTTTTAAAAATTATGATTATGGAAGCAAGTCTACATTTTTAAAATCAAAAGAATTGAATTTAATGAATGGGGATATGACTGTATCTGAAGCATTAAATAAATTAAAATTACCTTCTGATGTAAGAACTAAAATATCAAAATTAGAATCGTTATTAAGCAAAGTAAAAAATAATAAAGATTATAATGAAATATCAAAAGAAATAGAGGATTTAAAAAGTCAGCAGTCAAGGTTTGATGAAAATACAATTTATATTCAAAAAGCATTAGAGGCAGCAGTAAAAGAACAGCCAAATTTGCAATTTTCTTCTTTATTAGAAAGTTTAGAATCAAGAGTTATTGAGTCTAACAATTTGAATAAATCAAGAGCAGTAAAAGGATTAGAAGATTCTTTCAATAATTTTCTTTTAGAATCTGGATTTGATGGAGTTAATGTAGGGGATGGTCATGAAATAGTTCTTATACCTCAAGAAAAAATTAATAATTTACTTGTTTCTTCGCAAGAAAATTTTATTGCTGAAGAATATTATAAAGCAAAAGAAGATGGTAGTAATCCAAAATTAGTAAATGCAGTAGAAGATTTAATAGGTAAACAAGCAGAACTTCCCCAACAAAAAGGTGAAGGTGTAGGGGAAGTAAAGACAGAAGCTACAGAACAAAAAGAACCAGAAAAGACTAAGACAGATTCCACTGAAAATATTGTAGATGAAATGAATATGATGGGAGGGGTTAATATTAATGTTTCATTAAATGATATTATCAATAAGATAGGTAAATTAAAAACTAAACTTTTTAAAAGAAAAGGTATTGTAAAAAAGCCAAATGTTGTTTCTATATCTGATTTTAATGGTATACCTATAATGGTAACAATATCAGATGAATTAACTACAGGTCAGATAATAAATCCTATAACAGGAGAAGTTATTGGTGATTTAAAAGGCGGCATTGGATTTAATTATTCTAAAGGCAATACAGAATATGCTTGGGCTTATACCAATGAAAAAACTGCAAAAGATGTATTAGCGGTAGCTAAGAAAATGTATGAGCAAAACCCAGATTTATATCCAGATGGTATTGTCCCAGTTGCAGTTGTAAAAATGGGAAAATCTGCAATGGTATCAAATGAAGCTGTTATTCGTCAAGTAATTCAAAATTTAACAGATTCAAAGATTCCCGAACAAAATAAAACAAAAGCATTTGAAGTAATTAAATCTGATATACAAAATCAATTAGATGTAGTAAATGCAAGAATTAGTAAAGCCAAATCAGAAGGTACAGAACCAACCCCATCAGATGCAGCAACAAGTAGGGGATATGTTGAAATTTTAAAATTAATAGATAAATCTAAATCATTTGATGATTTATTGAAAAATGTAGATAAATTAAATATAGGAACAAGACCTTTATTAATAAATAGATTTACATCTGGTAATGCTGATATTGTTCCAGCAGATAATAGAATGTCTATTGATAAACCAGCTACAATAGCTTTAATGGAAGGATTGCCTAAATCTGAATATAAAAGAATTAATTTAGGGCATCTTGTTAATAACTTAGTTGACCCATCATTAAGTGATGTGCCAGATAAACATATTATATCGTTTGTGGGAATTGATGCAAAGGCTGATGCGCCAGTTAAAATAAATACGCATCCAAATTATCCTTATGCATTAAAAGGTAAGGGATTGGGGGTTTTAGATAAAACAGTTCATATTGGTAGTGTTATGCCAGCCGCATATGCTAATATAGTAAATAAATTATTAAAAGCAGAAGAGTCTGGCAAGCCAGTAACTGAAGAACAAATGATAAGCTCTGGACTCCCAGCAGCATTAAATAATGAAGTATTTAGAAATAAACCATTAAGTCAAAAAATATTAGATTATAATAAATTAGTAGGGTATTTGCAACTTGCGTTCCCTAACTCGCAATTTTTTACAGACCCTAAAACATGGGAAGATATATTGTCTTCAGATGGTGTAAAAAAGTATGTAAAAGACGGTGAAGTAGTATATGGTTTAACAAAAGATGGTCATATATATTTAAACCCTAATTATGATAGTTTAAATACTCCAATTCATGAAGTTGGACATCTTCATATTGATTTATTAGAAAATACTAACCCAGAATTATTTAATAAAGGTATTTCTCTTGTTGAGGGAACAGATGCATTAAAAAGTGCAATACAGGAATATGGTGAAGATGGGATAGCTGCAAGGAAAGAAGCATTGGCAATATTGATAGGCAATAAAGGGGAGTCAATAGTTGATGCAGCAATGAAAAGCAAATTCAAAGAATGGCTTGTTGCTGTATATAAATATATACAATCTAAATTTCCATCGTTAAAATCATTAACTCCCGAACAAATTGCTGATTTAACATTAGACCAATTTATAAACGGTAGTCTAAAAGATATATTAGGTGCTAAAGAAGTTGAATCTAAAAAACCTAAGCAAAAAGGAGCAATTGAAGATAAAGCAGAAGTTAAATTTTCTAAAAAAGAGAAAGAAGGGAATGGGGAAGAACCTCCAACAGAAGAACCTAAAGAAAAAGCTCCAGAAGAAGACCCTGAAATGACTAAGATGGCTAATGCTGTTAATGATGCTTTTGTAGAGGGGAAATTTGGTACTGATGTATTAGATAAAATAATAGCAAAACTTCAAGATACAGATACTGCTAAGATTTATAATACTGTAAGGGAAAAGATTAAATCTGGAGTTCTTACAGCAAAAGAAGTAAGAGATAGAATAATTACTACTAAGCAAGGTTCTGAAGCAGACCAAGCAGTATTGATGTATGATTTGGCTGAATTAAAAGGCAAGGAGTCTGGTTTAATGAATGAAATGATTGGTGAATCAGACCCAGCTAAACAAGCTGATATTGCTAGAAAATTATTGGATGTTCAAAATGAAATGCAAGAAAATGCATTAGCAAATAGATATTTAGGTAGAACTGCAAGTAGTATTTTTAGACTAAGACAATTATGGGTTAATAGGGAAATGGACTTAGCTACAATGGAGAAGCAATTTATGTCTTCTAAAGGTGTAGAGTCATTAACTCCCGAACAAAGCAAAGAAGTAAAAAATGCTTATAATAAAATAAAAGAAACAAAAACTAAATTAGATAATACTAAACAAGAGTTAGATAATTTAATTCAAAAAGACGAAGTAAGAAAAGCAGAAGAAAATAAATTAAATGAATTAAAGCAGCAGGCTAAATTAAAAGAAAAAGAAGATAGAAATAGAAAAGCTCAAGAAAAAATATCTGCATCTATAGAAAGAATGAAGAGAATTAAGGCTAATTTAAGAAGCCTTAGAGGTAATATGAGTTCTGGTGTTGACCCTAAGATAGCAATAGAAATAGGTAAATTAGCAGCAGAGAAGTTCTATCAAAAAGCAGTTAAATTAGATGTCTTAGTAAAAGATATATTAGCTGAAGTAAAAGATATATATCCAAATTGGACTGAGAATGATGTAAGGAATCATCTTTTCCCAGACTTAAAAGATGCAAACAAATATTTCTCAGAAGATAAAGACTATAAATCATCTAAAAAAGAATTAAGAGATAAAATAGATGAATATAAAAAATTACAAGCTGAGTATGCTAAAACTTTATTTCAGTGGCAAAAAGATAGAAGAACAGATTTAGCAGATAAAAGAACATGGTCTGAAAAGTTAGCAGATAAGATTTATCAATGGCAAAGATTTGCGGTATTGACATATCCTACAACATTTGTAAAACTTGCAGCAGTAGTTGGTCATAATCTGTTATTAAAGCCATTTAGATTTGGGTATCAAAAAGTTATTGCTAATGCAGCTAAAGTCATGTCTAAAGATTTTGCTGGTAAAATGGGAGTATATGGCGACCCATCACTTAAAGCAATGGCTAAGTATTATTCTGAATTCATTAGAAACTTTTCCCTTTCAAATTTAAAAGAACAATTTAGTGGCATAGATACAAAAGAGGTATTGTATGGGGATAAATTTATGTATGATGAATGGTCAGCAGGTAAAGGTTTATTAGAGATGCCAGGAAGGTCGCATGGTTATATAAAATCATTCGTTAAAAATCCAGAATTTCAATTTGCGCATGAAATGCTAGTTGGTCAGGCTATGACTAAGATGGCTGAAATTGGTAAGCAAATGGAAAATCCAAAATTAACTCCAGAGGAATTAGCCGAATTAAAAAAAGAGTATGATAATAACGATGTTACCAATGAAGACGTATTAATGAGAATTAATAAACTATCATTAGAGCATGGCAAGGATGCTATTCTTATGGGAGATAATAAAACCGTAGAAAAGTTTAGAGAATTAACAAAAGGGAGTGGAGCGGCATCTACTTTCTTAAAAACAGAAGCTCCTATTGTAAAGATACCTTTGAATTATATCAGTAGAGCATTATTAACTAAGTATGGTTTAATGCAAGCTATCACTGGTAAATCTTTTGGTACTGAAAGTAGTCAGCATCCAAGTGTTGCTAAATTAATTTTCAAAGGAACAGAAGGGTTGACGGAGGCTCAAGGTCAAGCGTTATCTAAAGCTATAATGTATGGCAGTATGGGGGCGACTATGTTTGCTTTAGGATATTTTAATAAAGACAAAGTAAAACTAAATGACGATGGGTCTATTGAATTTAATGGTATGCATATTAGTAAAAATTTAATTCACGTACCAGAATTTGAAAGTTTTTTTAGTGGCGTAGAAACTGCTCACAAATTTAAAGAAGAAAAAAGCAAATTAAATTGGATTGAATCTTTCTTATTAAGTGATTTGGATGTTATAAAAAAGAACCCATTTTTAAGTATGCTTGAGTATGGATTAATAGGTGGTATTATAAAAGCATCTACTGATAAAAACATGAAAGATGAGTCTAAATTAAAAATGTTAGAAGATGCGGCTACTAATAAAGTAATTAATATAGCCATCCCAGGATTTTCAAAACAATTAGCTCAATGGATGGATACTGAGGAAGGTAAGGGAATTCATCCTATGGGAACGCCTATAAAAAGAAAGCCACAAGGAGATTGGGGTGAAAGATTTGTTCAATCATTAGAAATGGCTATACCAGGGTTAAGACAGCGTGTTCCAACTGGAGAAGGTAAAAAAACATTTGATGAAAAGCAAATAACTGAAAGCGGTATTTTAAAAAGATATCAAAAGTTAGGAGTTGAATTCAAAGAAATACCTGCTCCAGATAAATTAGGGATAAGTGAGCCATTAACTCCCGAACAATATGATAAATTTGTTGAAGCGTATCAAAAAGAAATAAAAATAGAGTTACTGGCTTTAGCAGATAAAGAATTCCAACAGACAACAGAAAAAGAAGTAGATGGGGAAACAGAAAAAGAACCAGTATCAGGTACGGAGAATACCAATATTGGTATGTTGTCTAAGAAATTTTCTGAATTAGAAATTGAAAAAGAAAAGAAAGGGGGCAAAAAAGAAAGTGCGCTACAAAATAAAGTAGATGAAATACTATCAACTGCCAGAAATAAAGTGCTAGTAAGACTAAAATACAAAAAGCCAACAAAGTCTTGGGAAGAATATTAATTAATAAAAAATAAAAAAAATGAAACCATACGAATTACCAAGTGACATTTCTAAAATGCTATCTGAGAAAATAAATGATGAGTATTCGGCTCATTATTTCTATAGACAAGTAGCTAATTATTGTGAAAATGTAGGCTATCTAAAAGCTGCTGAATATTTTAAAGGTGAAGCAGAAGATGAATTAAAGCACGCAGAAGGATTACAAAAGTATTTAACTGATTGGAATGTACAACCAGAATTAAATCCAATAAAAATGCCTCAGTCTGTAAAAGGGTTAGTAGATGCCATAGAAAAGGCATATGAAATGGAATATGTTTTATATTCTGAGTATGAAGAAATAAGTGGCAAGATATTCCCTAAAGATATATGCACTTTTGATTTTTTACAACAATATAGAACAATACAAAGACTAGCTGTAGCTGAGTATTCTACATTCTTAAATCAGTTAGAAACAATAGACCAAACTGATAAGAATTGGGTATATGAATTTGAAAAAAGAGCATTTAAAAATAAATAACAGTAATTGCAAGCATACCATAAGAACTGCTTGCAGTTCATTTTATAATCACCAATTCCCAAACATATGACAGAAGAACAATTAAACGAACTGATTGAAAAGAGAAAGAAAGATGTAGCTGCTAAAAATGGGGAGGAATATGTTCCCCAACAAGAAGAAATAGTAGACAAGTCATCTCCAGACTATCTTAAATCAAAGATAGCCAAACTAGAAGAGAAGCTAGCCAAGTACGAAGACAACGGAATGGCTAAACTATACTACAGCTTAAATAGGAAAGCTAACGAAATGGCTGACCTAATGAACGCTATAAGTTTGAAAGACCTTGACATTGACGACCCAAAGAGTAAGTCTTTTGACAGGCTGAAGGTTATCTGGCAGGGGGCATCTGAAATCGCTATTTCCCTAACACAATTAGGTCAAATGGCAGGGGTACTAAAGACTGAAAAGAAAGCAGAAGGAGAATCAAAGCCTTTTGTGGATTTAATTGCTCAAGATAGAAAATAAAAAAATGGAAAATAAAAAAGGAAATAGATTTAAAGATTTGAGAAACAGGAGATTTGGCAAATTATTAGTACTTGAGCCAATAAAGAAATCCTATGACACGAAGTATCATTGGTTATGCGTATGTGATTGTGGTAAAGAGAAAGTTATTATGAGTAGTAATTTAATTAGAGGCATTAGCACTACTTGTGGATGCGGTAAGATAAAGATAGGAGAAGTTACGACAAAGCACGGAATGACAAATACTAGAATGTTTAAAATATGGGCAGGAATAAGAAAAAGATGCACTAATTCTAAATGTGAATCATATAGACATTATGGTGGTAGGGGAATTAAGATAAGTGAAAAATGGAATAATTTTATTGATTTTTACAATGACATGAAAGAAGGGTATGCCGATAATTTATCATTAGATAGAATAAATCCAAATGGCAATTATGAGCCTGGGAATTGCAGATGGGCTACATCAAAAACTCAAAATAGAAATAGAAGAAATAATAATGTAATTACTTTTAATAATGAAAGTAAAACATTAGCTGAATGGTCGGAGTTGTCTGGGAATAATTATACTGTGATTAATTATAGAATAAAAAAAGGATGGGATGTAGAAAGGGCAATATTTAGCCCAAATATTAGACAAAATAAATCAATTCAATCAATATCAAAATATTTAGTTTTTTAATGTCCGAAACAATAATAATATATCATACTGAGGTAACGCTTCCCAATCAACCGCCTATTGAACAAATAGAATGTTGGGGAACAGATAATCCATCTGAACAATATTGGACAAGAAAACCTTTACCAGAATACTTTGAAGAAGTAGAGTATGATAAAGAAGGGAACGCATTGCTTAATAACGAACAAAGAGAATATGCTATAGAAGAGGTAAACAGATGCAGACAAGGTTTTTGGTTTATGAATAATGGTATTCCAACTTATATAACTGGCAAGAACTATTTTTATATTCAATGGTGGAAATTAGAGAATGATGAATATCCTGAATTTAGAAATACGGATAGGGAATATTTTCTTTTCTTAAATCATTGGGAAAACACCCCATGGACATTAGGTGTAGTTAGGTCTAAAAAAAGAAGAGAAGGGGCTTCTTCCCAAGCTACAGCTAATTTAATTTATGAATGTATATTTTTTAAAAATAGCTTTTGTGGTTTAACGAGTAAAACACAAGTGGATGCTAAAAATACATTTACTAATCTTGTAGCATTTGGATACCGCCAACTTCCAGTTTTTTTAAAGCCTAAGCAATTAAACAATAAAGACTCTGTAACTGAACTTGTATTTGCTCATAAATCTGTAAGTGTAAAAGGGGGAAAAGGGAATACAATAGATACGGATACGGGTCATAGGAGCAAAGTTGATTATCGTGCGCCAAGTAAAAATAGCTACGATAGTTCTCGTATATCAAGATTGGTTGCCGATGAAATAGGGAAGTTTCCCCCAGAAGTGCCTGCTTCTGAATTCATATCTATTGTAAGTAAAACATTAGTACAGGGAGCAAAAAGAGTTGGATTTATTGAAGCACCAAGTACTTCCAATTCACTTACTAATGGTGGTTCTGAATATAAAAAAATATGGGAGGGCGCAGACCATACAAAAGGAGAAAGAACTCCTAATAGATTTGTAAGATATTTTAGTCCAGCATATCAAGGGTATGTTGGCTTTATAGACAAACATGGAATGTCAGTAATAGACCCTCCAACTCCCGAACAATACAAGTATTTAGTAGAAAATTTTGTTGGTGCTGGGGATTTGACAGAACAAGATATAAAGATGGGAGCAAAGCAATATTTGTTGCAAAGAAGGCTTCCATTAGAAAATATGCAACTTGAGGAAGAGATTCGTATGAATCCTTTTACTGAAAAAGAAGTATTTATGTCAGCAGCAGAGGGTGGCATATTTAATAGATTAAAATTAAATGAGCAATTAGATTGGTTAAATTTTAATAAAGATTGCGTAGAAAGAGGTAATTTAGTGTGGGAAAATAATGACGAGTATTATAAGGAAGTCGTTCACGGTAATGGAGTTAGGGAAATGAAGCCTAGCAAACTTATGTGGGTGGCAAATCCTAATGGTATGTACGAGAAGGTAGTAGGTTGGATGCCCAAGGAGGCGAACAATGTATTCCAAAGGGCAGGAAGTTTTTCCCCAAACGGTAACTATGCAGTAAGAATAGGTTGTGACCCTTTTAAATACGATAAAACAAAAGATAATAGAAAATCAAACTGTGCAGCATATGCGTATCAAATGGAAGACCTATCTAATGAGAACAGTCCGTATAACGATATGTTTGTCATGCGTTATGTTGATAGAGCGGCTACGACAGATATTCAATACCAATACATATTAAAGATGGCATGGTTTTGTGGCTGTCAAGTTTTGTTTGAGAGAAACGTAAATGGTTGGAAGAAGTTTTTTGAAGAAAAGTTATGTAGTTCTTTTTTGATGTGGATGCCAGGGGAAGTAGAGCCAGGGATTTACTCAGATGGTAAGGGAAAGACCATACAGCAGATATGCGACTTTACGGAGTCGTATATTGAAAGGTATGTTAACAAGGTATATTTTCCCGAACTATTAGGAGATAAATCTGGTTGGTTAGGTTTTGAAGTAGGCGACACACAGAAGTATGATGATGCTATGGCAGCAGGATTTGCTCTTATAGCAGCTAAGTCAAAGAGGTACTATAAGCCTCAAGAAGCAACACAAAAAATAGAAACAATAATGCCATATAGAAAGGCAATATAAAAAACCCAAAAGAAAATGCAATATCAACAAATTACTAGTGGTGGACAATTCCCTTACCCAAATCATGACATAGACCCATCTAAGAAGGGAATGGATTGGTGCAGAGAGTATGCGCAAGCAGCGTATTACGATTGGCAGTTTGTCTACCCTAAAGGTATCTTCTCTGGTAATGGTGGAGATTATTCTAAGTTTAGACTATATGCGTTAGGGAAGCAGCCGAATTCCCAGTACAAAAAATGGTTAGGTGTAGATGAAACAACAAACAATACATGGTTAAGTTTAGATTGGAGTATTCGTTCTATAGTTTCTGGGTACAGAGATAAGGCTATATCAAGATTATTAAATACCGATTACAATATAGTTGCAACCCCAGTAGACCAGCTAGCTAAGTCAGAAATGGACGAGTATTATGCTGATATAAAAACTAGATTAATGATGAGGGAAGCGGCTCAAGAACAAATGCCTGAATTAGAGAGCCATCCATTAATTGCAATTAGACCAGGAGAACCTGCTGATATTGAAGAATTAGAAATGAGAATGCAATTCGGGGAGCAATTTAATAGAAGTAAGGATGCAGAGATGGCTATTAATCTTGCATTTTATCAAAATGATTATAAAACAAAAAGAAGAAAAATATTTGAAGATTTATTTGACTTAGGTGTTGCAGGGGTAAAAGATTATTTAGGTGATGATGGTAAGCCAGGTTTTAGAGTTGTAGACCCAGAGTGCGTAATTACATCATTTGATAAGAATGGCAACTTTTCTGATATTGTTCATGCTGGGGAAATAATAGACGTGCCTTTAATTGATTTGGCAACAGTTACAGATGATGAAGGTAAAATAATGTTTAATGAAGATGACCTAACTCAATTTGCATCAACAATAGCAGGGCAGTTTGGTAACCCAAGATTATTAGGTTTAGGGACTGGTTGGATGAAGCCATACGATAAATTTAAATGCAAGGTATTAGATATTGAGTTTTATACTTACAACGATAGAGTATATCGTGATACCGTAGATGAACAAGGCAATCCAGACTTTAGAAAGGCAGACTTTGCAAGAGGTAAAAAGTCTGAGAAATATACAAGAAAGAAAATACAATATACATATAAATGTAAGTGGGTTATAGGCACAGACAAGGTTTATGATTATGGTATGTGCTACGACCAGAAACGCCCCAACGAAATAAAGAAAAAAGCAAAGACAAGATTGTCTTATACATTCTACGCATACAACTTCTATCAAATGAAGGCGCAGGGTATGATGGAAAGACTAATCCCATACATAGACGACTATCAATTGACTATGTTAAAGATTCAGAACTTTAAGAACAGAGCAGTGCCTTCTGGTTGGTGGATTGATTTAGCTGCGTTAGAAAAGGTGGCTATGACTAAAGGTGGTCAAGATATGCAGCCTCAGGATTTATTACAAATGTTTTTTGATACGGGTGTACTCTTGGGGAGAAGTGATGCAGACGGTGGTACTCCACAAAGTGCAAACTGGCGACCAGTAATTCCTATTGAAAATACAGCAGCAAGTGAACTACAGATGTTCTACAATGACTTAATAAGTACAATATCTGCAATAGAAAAAATGACTGGGTATAATGACGTTACTTTAGGTCAGGCATCATCTAAGACACTTGTCCCAGGATATGAAAGCGGACAGCAAAGTACAAACGAGGCTTTATATCCATTAGCGTTTTCAGAGGAAAATATTTCATTGAGATTAGCAGAGGCTATGTTGAGTAGAACGCAGCAGGCTTTAAAGTTAGGAGATGTAACTGGATTTGCTCCAGCGATTAATTCCAATTCCCTAACATTTATGCAAATATCCCCAGCAATAGCATGGAGAGATTATGGCATAGAATTGGAAAAGAGAACTACTCAAGACCAAAAGGCTTGGTTAATGCAAATGATGCAGCAAGACATAGCTAATGGGTTTTTAACAACTGCTGATGCTGTGCTTCTTGTAAATACTAAGAATGTAAAAGAAGCTCAAATGATTTGGGCATACAGAACAAAGAAAGAAAAAGAAAGACAATCTCAACAAAAAATGGCTGAGATACAGGCACAACAGCAAGGCAATCAGCAATCAGCACAAATTGCACAACAAGCAGAAATGCAAAAATTCCAAATGCAGGCAGATTTAGAATTAAGGAAGGAGCAAATGAGAATTGATGGGGAATTGCAAAAAGAGCAGATGAGAATTGAATCAGCAGAAAGAATTGCTATGGCTAACAATAATACTAAAATCCAAGTATCTTCTGATACTGCAAGTGCTAAAGAAAACTCTACGCAAATAGCAGGTCAGTCGTCAATATTGAAGCAGCAATTAGCAAATCAAAAATCTGCTTCCCAAACAAAATAAAATAGTATAAGAAAAAATTTTTTTATTTAAAATGAACTAATATTTTTACTTCACCAAATTCAAATCAATGATAAAAAAGTTCTATGACATGGATGAAGCAGACACTGCGACATCAAATGAAACAAGCGAAGCCCAATCGGCATCAAGTGCAGAACCTATGAGTATAGCTGCACTGATGGCTAGAGAGGGCGTAAAAAGTAGTGCAGAAGGTGCGGATGTAAATCCAATCCGTTTAAATAGAGATGGTTCTTGGGAATCCGAAGCAGAGGTAAGAAACGCCCCCGTTGCTCCAACGAAGGCAAGAAATACCTCTGAAGATGAACAAGAAGCATCCGAGTCAGTTGAAAGCGAAGCAGGGACTTCCCAAACTCAAAAAGAGATGGAGTCTAGCACAGAACTAAACTGGCAAGATGCAGTAAAAAGCCAACAACCTGATGAAGTTCTAAAAGCATTAGGGTTTGATGAAAAGGCTATTTCTTTTATCAAGGATTTAAAAGAGGTTGACCCTAAAGTGGTAGGCTTCCTAAACACTTGGAAAGAGAAAGGGAATGTAACAGAATACTTAAGCGAGTTAAGCAAGGATTACACACAAATGCCAGCCGAAGACGTGATGCGCCATCAGCTTCGGGTAGATTATCCTAAGGCAAGCGAGGCTCAGTTAGATGTTCTGTACAAAAAGGAGATTGTTGAGAAATACAACATTAATTCTTACGATGAGGACGAGGCGAATGAAGGGAAGCTCTTATTGGAAGCGAAAGCAGACAAATACAGAGATGAACTAGCCAAGGCACATCAAGAGAAACTTCTTCCCACAGCACCAGACAGAAGTGCAGCGGCACAAGAAGAGGAACAGCGTTTAGCTGAATTCTCTAAGCACATTGTAACGGAGTTTAACAATTCCCCGTACACAAAAGAAGTTCTTAGTAAAAATGCAATTACAATCGGTGAGGGAAATGACAAGTTCAGCTTCCCAATAGATTCAAAAGCAGTTACAGACTTAGTATTAAATGGTGATACAACAGGCGAACTGATGTTTGATAAGGTCAACAAGGACGGGCAAGAAGTATTTCTTCCCAAAACACAACATCAACTACTTGTAGCAACAGTTAATAAGTACGGAGAAAAATTCATTACAGAGCTTGCCAAGCACTACAAGTCGTTAGGTAGTAAAGCCGCAATTGAACCCATAGACAATGCAAGACCTACTGGAGTTAAGCAGACCGCAACCGCAGGTGAAGAGCCTAAGTCAGTTGCAGGAGCTATGGCTAAGTATGGCAGATTGAATTCGGGGGGATGGTAAAAACAAACAAAATTATTAAAAAAATAAAACTTAATTAAAATGGCAGTTACTCAAGGTACTATGGTTAAATCCTTCGTGTCAGCGATTGATTTTCTTGACCAAAGGGATATAGACCCTAACATTTACGACCAAAGTCGTGACCGTGCATTTACCGACATCATGAAGATGGTAAATCGTACAAAACCAGCAAAAATGTTTTTCTACAACAACTTCGTTAATAACGATGTGTATGAAGTAGCAACAGTAGCAACTGGCGGTATTACATCAGGTGCAGTACAGGTGCAATTTAATATCACAGGTGGTGCATATCTTTTCCCAAGAGTTGGGGATTTGATTAAAACATCAAACGCATCTAATGTTGGTAAGCAAGCATTAGTTATTACTGTAGATACTACCACCACTCCAGGAACTGCTACAATTACTGCAAAGTCTGTAGATAATACTAATTTAACAATTGTTGCAGGAGATAAGGTTCAGTTCGGTTCTAACGCATTCCCAGAACAATCTGGTGCGCCTACAAACCGTAGATATGGTTTGACTAAGTACTACAATAACATTCAAATCTTCCGTGAGGTTGATGAAATCTCTGACGTTCAGAAGGTTGCTAAAATTGAAGTTAATGTAGGCGGTGACTACCACATCCTCCCTTACCAAACAGTTCAGAAAGTTATCAAATTAAATGGTGATATCTCTGTACAAATGTTGGCAGGTACTCAATCAACAACTGGTTTTACAAACGCATCTCCATTCGCTACAAGTCCAGTTCTTACTGGTTCAAATGGTTTGCCTATTCAAACTACTGGTGGTCTTGATTGGTATTGTATCAACTACGGTATCAATGATTCTGCTTCAACTTTAGGAACTTTTGGTTTCGTAGAGTTGGATGAAATCATTGACAACTTTATCGCTAACAAAGCACCTACAGATATGATGGTGTTTATGGGAAGCCGTGCTTATCGTCTTATCTCTAAGTTCTTAAAGCAATTGGGTTCATCTTCAGTGGATTCAAGACGTTTGAACGTAGAT